>ERZ772960.658-NODE-658-length-29828-cov-6.502334_pt1 | contig 29828 bp, 21 predicted proteins | sample MGYA00580678_ERZ772960 | MGnify/ENA primary metagenome ERZ772960 (study PRJEB29015, sample SAMEA2737930) | human oral metagenome | biome: human oral; feature: human-associated habitat; material: dental | place: China | collected 2059 ... | reverse complement strand
TTTTTACGGTAATGGTTATTTTTTGAGGAATATAGATTCTCATGCGTAAGCCCTGGTATATACAATAATTTTTATTGCTTTTTTTTGAAATACGGCACATAATTATTTATAGACTTTTCATGGAGGCAATATGAAAAAACGATTCGGAATGATGATTGCCGCGGCGGCTGCGGCGATCGCGCTTTTTGTAAGCGGCTGTGCGACTACGCCTTCTCCCCGCCGGAGCGACGGCAAAGCGCATGAACTCGTTATCCTTCACGTCAACGATACGCACGGTGCCGTATTGGCGACCAAAGACGGCATCGGCGGACTCGTGTCCATGGCGACGTTTATCAAGCAAGTGCGCGCGCAAAATAAAAACGTGCTCGTGCTTCACGCGGGAGACGTAAACACGGGTTCTGCGCTTTCGAATATGTTCAACGCGGAACCGGACATCATGAGTTTCAATAAAATGGGATTCGATGCGATAGTGCTCGGAAACCACGAATTCGACGGAACGCTCGCAAAACTCGAACATCAGATAAAAATCGCAGAGTTCCCATGGCTGTCCGCGAACATCAAGCGCGGAAGCCGCTACCTCGTCAAACCGTACATCATTAAAGATTACGACGGCTTCCGTGTCGCGGTCATCGGATTGACGACGCTGCGCACGCTCGTCATCGCAAGCCCCGACAAGAGTCTCACCTTTATCGATGAAATCGAAGCGGCAAAGCAGATGGTAAAACGCGTACGCGAAAAAGAAAAAGCCGATATCGTCATCATCGACGGACACTTGGGCGACGTTCCGGAAACGGAAACGCAGAATACGTCGGTAAAGATCGCTCAACAGGTTTCGGGTATCGATTTGATCGTCGACGGTCACTCGCACTCGTATTTTGAAAAACCGAAAATCGTCAACGGCGTACCGATCGTCACCGCAAACGAATACGGCAAATACGTCGGCGACGGTGTCATGACAATCGTCAACGGCAAAGTAACGGATTTTACGTGGAAACCCGTCCCGATCACGCTCAAAGCCTTCCCGCCCGATCCCGACGTCGAAGCGCTTTTAAAACCCTATGTCGATAAAGCGAACGCGGCGTTAAAAGAAGTCGTTATGAAAACGACGGACGCTTTCGAATTCGGAAAACGCCTCACGCGCTACCAAGAAATGGCGCTCGGCGATCTCGTGACGGACGCGATGGTCGCCTATCTCAAAACGACCGGCGTCACGGTCGACGGCGCGATTACGAACGGCGGCGGCATCCGCGCTCCGCTTCCTGCGGGTAACGTTACGCGGGAAAATATTCTCACCGTTTTGCCCTTTGAAAACTATGTGTACGTGCTCACGCTGAAAGGCGAAGACGTCGTTAAGCTCTTCGATTTTATCGGAAGTATCAAACAGGGAGCCGGCGCCTTTACGCAGGTTTCAAAAGAGATCCGCTACACGATAACCTATGACGCGGACGGCAACGGCAAAATCAGCGGTGTGACAATCGGCGGAAAACCGATCGACAAAAACCGAACCTATCGCTTTGCGACGAACGATTATATGGCGAAGGGCGGTGACGGTTACACGGTGTTGAAAGCTTCGATCGACACCTACAACACGTCGATGCTCATCAGTACGGTCGTTATGGAATACGCGCAGAGACTGCAGGGCGCTGTCACGCCTGCGACCGACGGACGCATTACGCTTGTAGGCGGAAAACTGCCCGAGTGACGAACGGGATAAAATACTCGTCGCTGTGTAAGAGCGGCGAAGAAACTTAAACACGTTGCGGCTTCGGTATCGAAGCCGTATACTTTTATTACATATATTAGGAGGCTATGATGAAACGCATAACAAAATCGATTTCGGCAATTTTTATCGGCGCGGTATTTTTCGTATCGTGTGCAACCGCTTCGGGGACGGCGGAAAAAGCCAAGCAGGCGACGGCTGCAAAAAACGAAGCCGATGAAATACTGCTTGCGGAACAGGGGATGCTGGCGTACAACTGGATGCAGCAATCGGGCGAATATCGCGCGCTCGCGTATCAGGCGTTCAATGCGGCAAAAGCGGCATTCGATGCGGCGAGCCCCGCGAACGGTATGAAAAAAGCGGTCGTCGTCGATCTCGACGAAACGATGATCGATAATTCCGCCGAAGGCGCAAGCCGTCTGTTGGAACACAAGGGATTCAGTCCCGCATCTTGGACGACGTGGTGCGAAGCCGAACAGGCGCGCGCGATTCCCGGAGCCGTGGAATTTGCAAACTATGTCAATTCTCACGGCGGCAAAATGTTTTACGTTTCGAACCGTACGGCCGGTGCGGAATACGGGCCGACGGTTAATAATTTAAAAGCGCTCGGCTTTACCGGAGTCGATGAAACGTCGATGCTTTTAAAAGACAAAGAGTCGAAAAAAACGGGACGCTTCGAGCAAGTGGAAAAAGCAGGCTATGAAATCGTCGTGTTTATCGGCGACAATCTGGACGATTTCGCTTTTACGGGAGAAACCTACCATAAGCTCAACGATGCGCGCCGTGCGGCCGTCGACAAATACAAAGCCGATTTCGGCGTAAAATACATCGTTTTGCCGAATCCTCTTTACGGAAACTGGGAGGGAGGATTGAACGCCGATTATTATAAAACCGATGCGGCCGGCAAGCTCAAAATCCGCAGAGATAATTTAAAAGTTTGGAAAAAATAATATCGAAATGAAACGGAAGGACTGTCCGAGAGGTAAAGTTTAAACGAGCCGCTGAAACAGCGCGCCTCGTTTAATTTCGAGTTTTCGGGCAGCATCCTTTCCGCGATATCGATATGCGCTCAGCGATATATTGTCGCTCCTTATCCCGCGATCTTCGTTCCGATAAAATTCTTACCGTCGAGAATATTTTTTATATTTTCAATATTTTTTCCCGATGCGCAGATGACCGCAAGTGAAAGCTCTTCTGCCTTTTTGCTTGCGACGGGATCGAAGGGAACGTTTTTTCCCGGTGTCCACGCATCGCCTACGATTTTACGGAAATCTTTCCAGCGAATTTCATCGATCGGTTTTGCGTCGGGATTATGACGAGGGTCGTCGGTATACACTTTTTCTATATTCGAAAGATTGACGACCGTATCCGCACCGAATTTTTCGGCAAGGAGAACCGCGTCGTTGTCCGTCGAAAATCCGGGCTTCCATCCCGCAGCGACGAGGATTTTTCCGCTGAACGAAATAGCCGCTGTAGGATCGCAGACGACTTCATTCCGGCACAGATCGGCACAGCAGGCTTTTAAAAGCTCCGCATTGAGCCGCGTCGCCATAATGCCGATCCGATCGGCCGCATCGTTTTGTATATGTCCGCCGGATTTTTCAAGCACATCGCCGTACGCTTTTTGATAAACGCGCGCCGGAGCGCCTCCGCCTGAAACGAAGATGAGGCGGCGGTCATCCCCCGCGCCGAGCCAACTGCGCGCCATCGCAATAAAATTGTTTAAGAATTCGGTATCGGGTTTGTCGGGGGCAATGATGGAACCTCCGACCGAAAGGATTTTGGTTGTCATAACATTCATTATAAAATCAATAAAGCCCGAACGCAATAGCGCGCATCGCGTTTGCGCGCATCGCGTTTTATTACGCAATGACAAAACCCGCTATTCGGGTTATAATTATACTATGCGATTTACGAGTACACGAGATAAATCCCGTACCGTCGGCTTTGCGGAAGCCGTCCTGCACTGTATGCCGAAAGACGGCGGGCTTTATGTGCCTTCGGATACGGAAGACTTGCGGCGTTGGATACTCTATACCGACAAAACGACGTCGTTTGCGTCCGTCGCGGGCGCGCTCACGTCCGCTTTTATCAAAGACGAATTCAGTCCCATCATCTGCGAAGCGATCGCGACAAAAGCCTTTCCGTTCGAACCCGCCGTCCGCCGCCTCGACGATACTCATTTTATGCTCGAACTCTTTCACGGGCCTTCCGGTTGTCACCGCGATTTCGGCATCGCATATCTTACCGCCTGTCTCGAAACGATTCTGCAGATGAGAGATAGCAGCGCGACGATTTTGGCGGTAACGCGCTGTGAAACCGGCGCCGTCCTTGCACAGGAACTGCGCGGTAAAAAGCGCGTCAAAGCCGTTGTCGTCTGTCCGAAAGGAAACGTATACGGTATGGAGGAAAGCGATTATTGCTGGAACGGCGGCAATATCTATCCTGTGGAAATCGAAGGAAACGAAGACGACTGCCGAAACTTTGTGCGCAGTATTTTCGCCGACAGGGATTTTTCCGAAGCGCATCGCCTGACAGTTGCGAATACCGCAAATATCGGGCGGCTTTTACCGCAGGCGTTTTTTTATCCGTTTGCGTTTTCGCGTTTGAAAGACGAAGTGCCGGGCGATATGTACTACGCGCTCGCGCCGGGCAATTACAGCAATATCGTCGCGGGTTTGTACAGCTGGCGTTTTGCACTGCCTTTAAACGGCTTTTTTATTCCCGCAACCGATGCGCTCACCGTCAATGCGGCGGGCGACTGCATCGTTCTCGATTCGGTTGTCCCGTATGCCGAGCGTATGCCTGCCGATCCGACCGATCCGTCTAATATCGAGCGGCTCGAAGAAGTGTTTTCCGCCAATAAGCTCATGATGCGCAATTTCGTATATCCGGTAAAACTCACCGACAAGATGGTAGACGATGCGGTAAAAGAGCTTTTCGTAAAATACGGTATTTTCGCCGACCGGCACACGGGACGCGCCTATGCTGCGGCAAAGGTGAAAGCCGATATGTCGTCGGAAGACGGAGGCGCCGTCATTATCATTGCGCGCGATCATCCTTGTCTTTCGTCCGATTATATCCGCAGGACGACGGGCGAAGCGCCGGCCATACCCGAACGAATCGCATCGGTTTTAAAACCTTCCCGTATCGGAAAGCCCGTGATTTCATCGGAAGCAGAACTGCGCAGTATAATCGCCGGTATCGGCTGAAAAGAAAGGTTTAAACGAGCCGCTAAAATAGTGCCCTCGTTTAATTTCGGGTTTTCAAAAATTTGAAGTTAAACGAAACGCACCGTTTTCAGTATTTCTCTAAGTGCTCGTATCTCTAGTCCACGCTTCGAATCTTCACCGTACACGAATCGCTTCTGCCTTTGCCGTCGGCAACGGTGAGTTCGTAAACGCCGGGAGCGGGCCGCCATTCGTATTTTTCGCCCGGCGCACTTTTGCAGATAAACGACGCACCCGAAAACCAAAACAATTCTTTCGTATCGGCATCGGCGGACGCGCTCAAAACGATGGTACTGCGCGCGGGATCGGAGGAGCGGAACACGTATTCGGTATGTTTGAGAGGCGAGCGTATTTCCGGCGGATAGCCGCTTTTGTATAAACCGCTTTTGCTTTGCTCGGGCGGATAATCGGGAGGAGAAAGCCGCGGGAGTCCCGCTTCGGCAAAAAGAGAGTGCAAATCGCTCGGCCAAAATTCGCGCACGACTTCTTTGCAATACGGCTTTCCGGTTTCGTCGGTACGGTAGCCGCTTCTCGTGTCGATCGTTATCTTCCGATGAATGCGGCACTTCGCTATCGGCGACACGCCGGGGATAAACCACGCTTCTTCGGTATGCGGGCAGGCGTCGGTCGGAACGGCGCCCGATACGGAACACACTCGTATCTTCGTCACTCCCTTAGGGGGGAACTTCAAGGATGCGCCGACTCTGTTTGACGCGATCATGCTGTCGGCAATCGCAAAAAAAAGAGGAGCTGCGGTACTGCGTCCGAGAAAAGCATTGTTTCCGAGGCCGTCGAAATTTCCTATCCACACGCACATCACGTACTTGCCGAAAAAGCCCGCCGTCCACGAATCGCGGAAGCCGACGGACGTTCCCGTTTTATAAGCGATAGGAACGGCTTTCGCTTCGGCAGGTCTTGCTTCGACGGGCGGAGGATTTTGCTCGAGCATTTTGCACACGATGAACGCCGCTTCGGGCGAAAACAGTCGATGCTCTTTAAAATTATTAATCGTTAATGCGTCGCCGATTGCCGCACGGCTTTCGCTCATAACCGTTTTAAGCGGCCGCTCCGTACCTCCGTTTACGAGAGAAGCGTACAACGTCGTAAGTTCGAAGGGCGTTACGTCCGCGCTTCCGAGCACGATCGAAAGCCCGTAGGTGTCCTTCGCTTTGAGAGCGGAGATACCTGAGTCCGCTAAAAAATCGTAGAGGTCGGGATTTTTCAATTTCCGTGCAAGCGTTATTGCGGGGATATTGCGGCTTTCCGTAAGCGCCTGCCACGCTTTTATCGGGCCTTTAAATGTGTTGCCGTAGTTGTCGGGCGTATATTCGCTGAAGCTCGACGGCGTGTCTTTGAGCATCGTGTCGTAATGGATGATCCCCTGATCGAGGGCGAGCGCGTATATAAAAGGTTTCAGCGCGGAGCCGGGCGAACGCTTTGCGATGTTTCCGTCGACCTGCCCCTGAATGGCGTCGTCGTAAAAACGCGCCGAACCGACTGCCGCAAGCACTTCCATCGTTTCGGAATCGGCGAGGAGAACCGCAGCGTTCGCAATGCCCAAATGCCGCTTTCGATTGATAAAAAAGCGGATGCGCGATTCAACGAGTTCCTGCAAATTCGAATCGATTGTCGTTTTAATAATTTTTTGCGGATGTGCGCGATGCGGTCTTTGCAATTCGAGCATACGGGTATAGTGCGGCGCTTCGTCGGGAAAAGCGCAGACGAGCTGAGGGTGAGAGGCGACGAAAGAGCGCTCGCCGCTTGCCGCCGGACGTTCCTGTATCCATTCGTCGAAAAGCGAGAGTCTCGCGTCGATGAGTTCGTCCGGGACATGAGATGCGGAGGGACATCGCTTTGCGGGATTTTGCGGAAGCACGCAGAGCATGAGGCGCTGCGGCAAATCCGTCTTTTCAATGCTCTTTCCGAAAAAATAATAAGAAGCCGCTTCGAAGCCCTCGATGTTTTTTCCGCAGGGCGCAAGGTTGACGTACGCGTCGAGTATGTCCTGTTTCGAATACAAAACTTCGAGACGGAGCGCTAAAAAAATCTGCGCGAGTTTTCCGGGTAAACTTCGCGTGTACAGGCGGTATTTCAACTTCGCCGTCTGCATCGTAATCGTCGACGCGCCTATAACGCGCGATCGCTTTACGTAGGTTTCCCAGCCCGCGCGTATGAGGGATGCGGGGTTGATACCGTGATGTACATAAAAGCGCCGGTCTTCCCGAAGCAAAAGCGCTTCGAGAAATTCTTTCGGAAATTCCGTAACGGGTTTATAAATGCGAAAGCGTTCGTCCGGAGTGAGATATACGCGGAGAAGTTTTCCGTTCCGGTCGGCATAGGCGCCGGAAAAAGAGATGCCGTCGAGGATGCCGTTCGCTTTGCTGCGGACGACATCGACAACGCAAAAAAGCAGCAGCAAGCCTGCAATGCCGAGAGCTGCCGCATGACGCTTTTTCATTTATCGGAGATCGTTATGCTTTTTTGCGGACGGAGCGCGCGCTGCGTGCCGTCGTACATCGCTTCGGCAAAGAGCGGCGGCACCGTGTACTTCCCTGAGTTGACGGCTCGCACTTTGTACGTGAACGTTTTAAGTTCCTGCGTCACCGTACCGAAGAGCACGATGCGGTCTTCGCGTATGTCGACGTAATCCGGATTCCAGCCGGTATCGCTTTCGCGTATCGATGCGATATCCGCTTCCAAACCGCACGGCAGCATATCGACGACGGCGACGTTGCGTATCGATCTGTTTTTCGTCGAACGGACGTTCACTTTTACCGTCACTTCATCGCCGAGTTTTACCGCATCGATTTTTTTGCCGTTCGCATCGACAAATTCGCGGTACACTTCGATGCCGTCTTTCGTTTCGCCTGAGGGGATATCGTGCAAAAATCCGCCCTGCGTCACTTGATAAAAGAGATTCGTCTTTTCGTCGTTCGTCAAGCGAAGCTTTTGCGCATCGGAAGAGAACTCGGCGGTAAAGACTTTTTCGCCCTGCGGTGTAAGAGTCTTCGTCGTTTTGCCCGATTCTTCGGCAACGGTAAATTTTCCCGTTTCAGATGTGGGCATTGCCGCGAGATAGCTTTTTATCGCGATGAGCGTCATCGCGGCCGAAAGGGATGCGTAACGGCGATGAACGATTTCGTCTTCGATCGATTCGAGCAGATGTGCGGAAACGGCGGAAAGTTTTTCCGGATAATATTCCGAAATGAGGTAGAGGTACGCCGATTTGAAATACAAGTCATCTTCGAAAAAGCCGATGGTGTCGGCCGTTTTGACCCCGCGTTTTACGCGCGAGACGAGCTTTTCGCCTTCCGACGCCATGCCGAGCATTTTATAAGAGGCGGCGAGGAAAACGCCCGCAACGGAAGCTTTATCGTCGCGATCCATATCTTTACGCAGAGAATTGATATAATCCGTCGTCACCGTTTCATTCCGCGTGAGTACGTAAACGCAGAACGCGCGGCCGTATACGCCGCCGTCCGTGTCGGCCGCCCTCTTTTTCAAAACGCCGAGCAGATTGTTAAAAAACACGTCGGGGACGTAATAGCCGTTTTCGCGTGCGTCGGTTAAGAACATGGCACAGTATGCGTCGAGCGCAGCCCAGCTTTCCGAACGGTGCGTCCAAAATCCGATCGAACCGTCCGACTTTTGTCTCGACTGAAGAGCGGCGACGACATTGTCGATCGCTTCCTGAGCGTCCTCTTTCGTTTTGCCCGACTCTTTGAGCAAGTCGGGGAACAGGTACGGATAGGCCATACTCACTTGCTGCTCCGAACAGCCGTACGGATATTTTTCGAGATAAAACTGCAAACCCTTTGCCAGTCCGCTCGGCAGATACGAAAGCGCGATTTCCCGCGTCGCGTATTCGTTGTACATTTTTTTATCGACGTCGACGCTCGCTTTGTCTTTTGTGACGCGCCCGCTCGTAAGCCATACCTGATACGGCATGGACGGTCGAACGCTCATCGAGGAAGTGATACGCGACGAATGAGAATCGCCCTTTGCAGTAAATGCGATATCCGCAGCTCCGAGTACGTCATTCGTTTTTATGCCGAACGTCGCCGTCGCATCCCGCCCTTCGGGAATCTTGAGCGTTACCGACTGCGCGGATGTGATCGAAAAGTGAGCGGTCGGAACGGCGCTGAGCACGACGGATGCATCGCTGCCCGAACCCTTGTCGTTGTTCGTTACCGTCACCGATATGTCGAAAGTATCTCCGGGAGAGGCGAAGGTCGGAGCATTCGGCACGATGACGTAAGTGTCTTTTATCTCCGACGACGCCTGTGCGACGCCTATCGACTCGGACGATACGGCGACGGCCATAACGCGGAGGCTTCCGTTGAAGTAATCGGGAATGCGATACGTAAGATTTCTCTTTTGAGGTCCCGTATCGACGATGCCCGACCAATAGGCGACCGGCTCGTTTTGTTTTCGCTTAAAAGGATTCAAATTGTGTGCGAGCAGCTCGTAGTCTCCGCCGCCGCCTGCCGCAGCGAGCGTACGGAGGATATTGTATTCGGGCAAAACCAAATCGAGCACTTGAGACGTCGAAACTTCGAGCGCGCGCTTTTTAAAAAAGTATGCAAGCGGATCGGGCGTCTTATAGTGTGCGACCTGCAAAATACCTTCGTCGATCGCCATGACGACGATTTTTCCCGGCCTCTTACTCGAATACGAAATCGTATAATCGGTTCCGGGCTTCGCTTCACGCGCTACGTCGAGCGTGATTTCGTTTGTACGCCGTTCGAGGCTGACCGAAAACGGAACGGCCGCATAGCAGAAGGGGCTCATGTAGATTTCTTCGGAGTCGTAGGAGCGCGCGTACATAATCGTGATATAGCCGTTCCCTTCAAGTCCCTGCGGAATCGCGATCGACTGCAGAGAGGACGCACCGTCGGAACGGAACCATTTGTACGTATACACTTTATCGCGTTCGACGGCGATGAGACCGCTTCCCGCATACGGCGCTTTGATAAAAATCTGCGCCGTTTCTCCCGGACGGAAATCGCTTTTTTCCATCTTTACTTCGAGCTCTGCGGTACGCGACAGGCTTCGCTGCAAATTCTTTTCGCCGATAACGGAATACGGCGTTTTATTAAATTCGAGCCCCGCACCGTTTTTCAGCGTCAACGTAAAATCGCCTTCGGTTGAAACGGGCAGGCGATATTTCAATCCCGCTTCGGGGATCGTAACCGTTTTCGTAAATACCGGATATTCTTTTTTTACCGATTGATATTTATACGCACCGTTCGGCTGTTTGACGAGTACGGACACGTAGCGGTTTTCCGTGACGGCAAGTTCGACTCCCGACACCGCTCTTTGTTTGAGATCGGGGCCGACTGCGATGAGCGTCAGTTCGCGCGCCGAATCCTTTTTGATGTACGAAAGATCGCCGTCGGCTTTTACGCCGATGAGATATTCGAGCGGGGAAACGTACACCGACGACTGCGAAGAGACCGCGCGGCCGCTGCCTTTTTCGTAACCGTCGGCCGTAAAGGTCATGCGGTACGACGCTTTGGCAAATTTTTCGACGTCGAGCGCGAACTCAGCCCGTCCTTCATCGTCGGTCGTCTTTTCGTCGAGCGTTTCCGTATACGAATCTTTTCCGGTATACGGATCGGAAAATACGTAGCCGCGGTACTGCGGAAAGCGCATATATCCCGGAGCGAGCGAAATCTCCGCCGAAACTTTATTGCCCGCCGCGACCGTGCCGAAGAGGTTTCTCAGCTTTACGACACCCGTAAGCTTTGCCGGCCGGATCCAGCCTGAAGCCGGAAGCGGGTCGAAAGCCGTCGAAATCGAAAGCGTATCCGGCAAAAATTCTTCGACTTTGACCGTTTCGTTTCCGAGGAAAACGCGTTCGATTTTTCCGTCGGAACGCTGTTTTCTGAAATATGCGGAAACGTTGTATTCGCCGGTCGGAGAGTATGACTGCGTGGAGAATTTGATTTCTTCAAAGCCCGCGTCGTTGAGCGCGAATTCTTTATCGACTATCTCCGTGCCGTTCGGATCCGTAACGACGTAGGCGAGAGGAGTGCCCGCAAGGCTTTTCGCCCAATCCCCCGCTTTGACGATGAGACCGAGCTTTGCCGTATCTCCCGGCCGGTAGATGCCGCGGTCGGAAAAAATATAGGTGTGAATCGCATCGGGGTCGAGCGCGCCGTATTCGCCGCCCGTATTGAAATCCGAATAATCGAGCGAACGTCCGTAATCGGCATACGGCATAAATGCGAAGTCGCCTCCGTTTATCGCAGTGTAGGCGACGGGGCGATGTTCCTTGTTGTTCATCGAAAGAGAAGGAAGCGTTACGTGGCCGTCGGATGCCGTAACGCCCGAAGCGAGCGTGTCGCCGTTGAGCGCGACGACTCGTATTTCAGAGCCTGCAATGGGCCTTCCGGTCGCGATCGACTGTACGAATACGTCGCAGGTTTTGTCGGCATTTTTTTTAACGATGATCCCCTGATCGGTTACGAGGATGAGCCGCTCGTCGCCGCTTCCATTTTTTTCGCTCGACACGCGGAACAAAAAGAGACCGTACTTGAGATGCTGCGACGGGATCGAATTCAAATAGCCTGAAAAATCGAAGTTCGTGTACGACGGTTTTTTCGCGCTCGTCGCAGCGACCGAAGAGTCGGAACGATAGACCGCACTCACATTGTTTTGATTGAAGATATAGTCGTAGTTGAACGAAAAATTTTTCATATCGCCGTTCGACATCGACGCGATGTGATTGATTTCGTCGCTTTGCATGCGCCACACCGTGTAGTACACTTTGTCGACGCCGCGCGTGAGCACCGGAATCTTTTTGCTGCCGCGCATCGAAATGATCGTACCGTCCGATAAAATCGTCGTCTCTTTGGGATAGGAACGTACCTTTACGACTTCTTCATACGGATCGGTCAGATAATAATCGCCGTAAAATTTTGCGCCGTCTTTTACCGCGACGTAGAGATATGCCTCCGGCTTCGCATCGATTACAAACGAATGCATCGTATCGTATTCGAGTTCCGACGGCAGCGCCGTAAACGAAAGCGCTTTGCTGTTTTTAATAACGGTGTCGGTAACCTCTTCTTCGCTGTACCACTCGTAATTTTTTTCGCCGCGTCTGCCCGGTTCTGCGGGTTTATCCTGCGGCAGTTCGTATACCGAAAGCGCGCTTTGCAAATTGTCGGCGCTTATCTTCGCCGTTGTTTCGATCGCGATCACCTGCTCGTATTCCTGCGCGTCGTTTTTGACAAGGGTAAAATCTATCGACTCGATTTTGGCATAGCTTGAAGAGCCGGGAACGGTAACCGAAGCCGTCATCTTTTTCAAAGGCGATCCGCCCGAAGTCGATTTGATTCCCGCCGCAATCGCGATGTTCATCGTTACGTCTTTTGCAGGCACGCCGAGCGGTTCGGACGCAAAAAACGCGGTGCGCTTATCGTCGCTCAAACCTGCCGTGACCGTATAGCTGCGTTTTTCGAAAGTGCCGCTTTTCGGATTTTTCATATCGGGAGAAAGCGAGACGAGCTTTTCTATGCCGTCGGAGTTTATCGGAAAATTCGCACGAAGCGAAAAAGAGATATATTTTTTTGCGGGGTCGGCGGCGTCGATGCAGAATTCCTCATCTTCGATTTCCGCATAAAAATCGTCGGTTGAAAATTTTGCCGTATACGAACGGATTTTAACGTGGTCGGCAAAATCTTTTTTCGAAAACGAAATCTGATACTGCGTACCGAGCGGCCACGGCTCGGAAGGCGTAAAGACGAGTTCGTCGGAACCGCTCCATCGCCATTCGCCGGCCATATCGGGTTTCATCGCTATGCCGCCGGCAACGATTTTATCGGCATCGTCGATCTTCGCTGCGGAACCGTTGAATGAAATGACGAGCGGATCTTTTGCATTTTCAAGCAAGTCCGGCTCTTCGACCGAATAACCGATTTCCATTTTGACCGGCATATTCGATGCGATAAAGGCCCATGTAAACAAACCCGCGACGGCGAGTACGATGAGGCCGACAATGGACGCGAGCGAAATGAGCACGATTTTCCGCGCTTTTTTAAATCCGGCTTTATTGAGGAAAAAGAAACGACCGATCGCCTTCATCCATTCAGGCGCTTCGTACCGCCCGAAAATTTTCGACCACGCGATTTTACCCATACAGCTGTCTCCAAATCAACACCCCCGACTCAAGCGTCGGGGTATGTTGTTCTCATAAGGTGGTTGCAGTCGGCTTTAATACCCTTTGTTACGACGCAAGCGTCGGGGTATTAAACCCTCCGCACGAATAAAAAAGGGATATGCCGCCGCAGATTTCAAAGAAGATTATACCGTTTTAATCTTTACTAAACAATCGCAGATCACTATGATAAACGGGACGAAATCAATCGAATACATATATACGGCTACACGGAAGAACGCTAATAAGCGACGGCCGCATCGGCGTCGCTTTCAGCTCATTATACGAAGCAGGAGGTATGATAAAAAGCGCCGTCTGAAATAGCGCCGTCACTTTTTATCTCGAGTTTGCTCGGATGTTTGCAGAAAACTTGTATACGTATTGTTCCTGTAAAAATTAGGATGGATACGATACATTTTATTTTGCAAACTCGACTATATAACGTGCGCGCTCGCGCGCACGGCTAAAAACTTTTTCGGAAGTTGAAACTTCCTGCAAAAGTTTTTATGGAGGTAATATGAAGTACGCAACGTTCAGTATCCCCAACAGGATCGTCCACGGTGCAGGTGCATTGGAGTTTCTTTCCACGTTGGAAGGGAAAAAAGCGGTCATAGTCACCGGCGGAAGCTCGATGAAAAAATTCGGATTCATCGATGAAGCTAAAGGCTATTTGGAAAAAGCGGGAATGCAGGTGGAAGTCATAGACGGCGTTGAACCCGATCCTTCCATTAAAACCTGTAAAGACGGCGGGGCGAAGATGGCCGAATTCAAGCCCGACTGGATCATCGCATTGGGCGGCGGATCCTCGATGGACGCCGCCAAAATCATGTGGGTGTATTACGAATATCCGGGCTATAATTTCGACGATTTGGTCGCATTCAAATTTCCGAAGCTGCGGACAAAAGCAAAACTGATCGGCATCCCGTCCACGTCCGGCACGGCGTCCGAAATCACGGCGTTTTCCGTTATCACCGACAGAGAAAAAAATATCAAATACCCTCTGGTCAGTCCCGATATCATCCCCGATATCGCCATCGTCGACGATAGAATTCCGGCCAAGATGCCGCCGCTCGTTACGGCGCAAACCGGTATGGACGTCATGACGCATGCGATCGAAGCGTACGTTTCGACCGCCCATGACGATTACACCGATCCCTATGCGCTCGAAGCGATCCGGCTCGTATTCGAATATCTCGAACGGGCAGTCGCAAACGGCAGCGATATGGAAGCGCGCGGAAAGATGCATACGGCATCTACCGTTGCGGGTATCGCGTTCAGCAACTGTTCGCTCGGCATCGTGCATTCTATGGCGCATAAGATCGGCGGAGAATTTCATTTGACACACGGAGAGGCGAATGCCATCATGCTTCCGTACATCATCGACTACAACAGAAAGGAAACCGACCGCTACAGCAAATTGGAAGGCGCTTTGGGCATAGATGATATCGCAAAAGCGGTGACGGCTTTAAATAGAAAGGTCGGCATTACGCGCACGATTCAAGAAGGCAAAAACACCGTCATCCCCGAAGACGCATTCCTCAAGGTATTGGATCTGATGAGCGAGCGGGCATTCAACGATGCGTGTACGCTTACCAATCCGAGAAAAACATCGCCTGCCGATATTAAAAAGATTTACCTCGCTGCATACTACGGCAAAGACATCGACTTCTAAAAGCAGCCGCGCGCATTGCGCAGCAGCGTGATCTTACCCGCAGCGGAGATGCAATTGCCTTCGCTGCGGTTTTTTTTCGCATGGGATTGTCCCCGACTTTTGAAACAGGCCCGTCTCTCCGTTTTGACAGACAATCGACGAATGATGTAGCGCGATAAACCTGCACGCGCGAACGGAAAGAGGTCATGGGTAAAAATTGATTTCCGTTTTGCGCAAGGTTGTCCGTTCCGATTTACTTTATTTTCACCAACTGCTAAAATAGCGCTATGATTTTTTCAGCGACCGAAATCGAACAGACTGTCAATATGTTTATGCGGCAAAAGCTCGACATCCGCGCGATCACGATGGGCATTTCGCTGCGGGACTGCATTTCAGACGACGGCAAAAAATGCCGAAACCGCATCTACGATAAAATTATGAAGCGGGCGGGAAACCTCGTCAAAGTCGGCCGCGAAATCGAAGCGGAATTCGGAGTGCCGATCATCAATAAGCGCATAGCGGTTACGCCGATTGCGATGATTGCGGAAGCGAGCGGCGAACGAAATTACGTCGCGTGGGCGGAAACGCTCGACAAAGCTGCAAAGGAACTCGGCGTCGATTTTGCCGGCGGTTTTTCGGCTCTCGTGCAAAAGGGTATCACTGCGGGCGACGCCGTCCTTATCGATTCTATTCCCGCGGCTCTTGCATGCACCGAACGGGTGTGTTCGTCGGTCAATCTCGGTTCGACGAAGAGCGGCATCAATATGGACGCCGTAAAACTCATGGGACAAATCGTCAAAAAAACGGCGGAACGCACGAAAGAAAAAGACGGCATCGGCTGCGCAAAGCTCGTCGTGTTCTGCAACGCTCCGGAAGACAATCCGTTTATGGCGGGCGCTTTTCACGGACCGGGAGAAGGGGATGCGGTACTGAGCGTCGGCGTTTCCGGACCGGGTGTCATCCTCGCCGCCGCAAAAGAATACAAAGGAAAGCCGATCGACGAACTTGCCGACGGTATCAAAAAAACGGCGTTCAAAGTTTCACGCATGGGACAGCTTGTCGGAACGGAAGCCGCACATCGGCTCGGCGTCGAATTCGGCATCCTCGATCTGTCGCTTGCGCCGACTCCCGCCGTCGGAGATTCGGTTGCGCGCATCCTCGAAGAATGCGGCCTTGAAAGCGCGGGCGCTCCCGGTACGACGGCAGCTCTCGCTATGCTCACCGACATGGTAAAAAAAGGCGGCGTTATGGCGAGTACGAAAGTCGGCGGTCTTTCGGGCGCCTTCATTCCCGTGTCGGAAGACGAGGGGATGATACGCGCGGTAAAAGAGCACTCGATTACGCTTGAAAAACTCGAAGCGATGACGACGGTGTGTTCGGTCGGCCTCGATATGATCGCGATCCCCGGCGACACGGAAGCGTCGACTATCAGCGGCATCATCGCGGATGAACTGGCGATCGGCATGGTCAACAACAAAACGACCGCAGTGCGCGTTATCCCCGTTCCGGGAAAAACGACGGGCGATTGGGCGGAGTTCGGCGGCCTCTTAGGCGGCGCGCCGATTATGGCGGTGAACGCGTTCGGCTGTAAAGAATTTATCGATCGCGGCGGCCGCATTCCCGCTCCCATTCACAGCTTCAGAAATTAACAGGTCGAAGGCCGAGTTGAAAAACTCGAATTTGCAAAACTTGCCGTTTATTGATACGCGAAAAAATCGGAAGGTATCGTCATGCGCTTTATTCCGGTCGATGAAAAAAAGAAAGCGGAAACGCTCGCCTTCCTCGCAAAGTACGAACGCACTTGCGTATCGCTTATCGAACATGTCCGCCGCGGCGAAAGCGACATTTTCTCGATCGAAAGCGATGCGCGCGAAACGCTCGGCGTCATAAGCGTCAAAAGTAGAATGCTTCTGTGTGTTCCGAATGCACGTTCGTTGCAAAACGATAAAGCGTTTTGCTCATCCCTCAAAGTATTTTTGTCGGACAAAAAAATCTCATGCGTAAACGGAGAAGCCGAAGCGTCGCACCTCATCATGAAAATTTTTGCGGAACTCGGCAGGACGCCGCTCCACATAAACGAATATGCGCTCATGACGCTTTCCGAAGCGGCGTTAAAAAAAATCGAAGCGAAAGACAAACGGTATGCGTCGGTATCGAAGGGACAGCAAACGCTCATTGCCCGACATACGGCGAGAGCTGCCGGCGAAAAAGCGTATTGTGAACAATTTAAAATAGTCCGATGCGGTATAAAGGATGCGGATGCGCTCATGCCGCTGCAACTCGCATACGAAGCCGAAGAAGTGCTGCCGCCGTGCAGGACGCAAAATCCTGCCGTTACCCGAAAAAATCTCGAACGTATTTTAAAAACCGAATACGTTCTTGCGCTGCAAAACTCACGCGGCGAGACGGCTGCAAAGGCGAACACGAATGCGATCGGTATCCGCTGGGCGCAGATAGGCGGAGTGTACACTGCTCCCGATTTCAGAAGAAAGGGGTGCGCGTCGCTCCTCGTCGAAACGCTCGCTGAAAAAATCGTCGCATCGAATCGGCTGCCGGTGCTCTACGCACGGAACGGAAATGAGGGCGCACAAAAAGCATATTCGGCGATCGGTTTTACGAAGACGGGCGGCTTTACGATCGCGTATTATTAGATCGAATGCCGCGTTCCGATAGTGTTTTAAAACAAAGGGCTGTTTTCGACCTGTCGCCTTATCGATTGTAAAATTTTTTATTGTTTTTTTGGGCTATGCGGCGAATTTCGTGGTATAATGGCACTTATATCGCGGAGGTGCGCTGTGTCCGAAAAAAAATATATCGTTGCGCTCGATCAGGGAACGACGTCGTCGCGGGCTGTCGTGTTCAATCACGGGGCGAATAAGGTTGCAAGCGCGCAGCAGGAATTCAATCAATATTATCCGAAGCCCGGCTGGGTCGAACACGATGCCGAAGAATTGTTTTTGAGTCAACTTTCGGTACTCCGAGAAGCCGTGCGGAGCGCCCGCATGGAAGAAGGGCAGATTGCGGCTATCGGCATAACGAACCAGCGGGAAACGGTCGTGCTGTGGGATAAGGCGACGGGAAAGCCCGTGTACCGCGCCATCGTATGGCAATGCCGCCGAACGGCCGAACTCGCCGATGAATTGGTGCTGTCGGGACAGGGGGACGTGATCCGCGAAAAAACGGGCTTGCTTCCCGACGCGTATTTTTCCGGTACGAAAATCAAATGGATTTTGGATAATGTCGAAGGCGTGCGTAAACGCGCGGAAAACGGAGAGATCCTCGCCGGTACGATAGATACGTGGCTCGTGTGGAAACTGAGCGGCGGCAAATGCCACGTGACGGATTATACGAACGCGTGCCGCACGATGCTTTTCAATATTCATACGCTGAAATGGGACGACGATCTGCTGCACTTGCTCGGTATACCGCGCTGTATTCTTCCCGACGTAAAAGATTCATCGTGCGTGTATACGACGACCGACAAAAACGTATGCGGTTTCGAAGTTCCTATCGCTTCCGTCATCGGCGATCAGCAGGCGGCGCTTTTCGGTCAAGGCTGCTTTAACGAAGGCGAAACGAAATCGACGTACGGTACCGGCTGCTTTATGCTCATGCACACGGGAACGAAGCCGGTCGCGTCTTCGCATAAACTTTTGACGACGATTGCGCTCGGTATAAACGGCTCGGTCACGTACGCGCTTGAAGGCAGCGTGTTTATCGGCGGAGCGCTCATCAAATGGCTGCGTGACGAACTCGGTCTTATTAAAACCGCGCATGAATGCGATACGCTTGCAGAAACCGTTTCCGATTCGAATGACGTGATTATCGTACCGGCTTTTACGGGACTCGGCGCGCCGTATTGGGATCCCTACGCGCGCGGTACGATCGCGGGACTGACGCGCGGTGTGAATAAAGCGCACATCTGCCGTGCGGCGCTCGAAGCGATCGCGTTTCAAGTAAAGGACGAGCTTGAGTGCATGAAAGAGGATGCAGGCTGTGCGATTCCGACGCTCAAAGTCGACGGCGGGGCGAGTGTGAGCAATCCGATGATGCAGTTTCAATCCGACATCCTCGATACGCCCGTGTACCGGCCGAAAAACGTCGAAACGACGGTGACGGGCGCGGCCTTCCTTGCAGGGCTTGCCGTAGGTGTCTGGCACGATAAAGACGAATTGCTCGGCTTTTGGAAAATGGATAAAATTTTTACTCCTGAGATGGAAAATAAAAAGCGCGATGCGCTGTACGCATCGTGGAAGCGCGCGGTCGAACGTGCAAAAGGTTGGGCGATACATTAACAATTTTTCAACTCATTGATAATTTTTCTTCCGGTTGCTTGAAAACTTCGGTTTTTAGAAGCGGCCGATAATCGATAGGTAATTGTGTTTGCTGGAGGCATCATGAATAGCATGATTACGTATGATGTCGCAATAATCGGCGCGGGAATCACCGGCGCCTGCATTGCGCGGGAGCTTGCAAAAACTTCCGCAAAGATCGCGCTCATCGAAAAAGAAAACGATGTTGCGTGCGGGAGTTCGAAAGCGAACTCCGCGATCGTTCACGGAGGATTCGATCCCGTGCCCGGTACGCTCATGGCGCGCCTCAACGTGCGCGGAAGCGAACTGTATCCGGAACTTGCAAAAAAATTGCATTTCGATTACGAAAACAACGGCTCGCTTGTCATCGCTTTCGACGAGCAGGGGAGGACTCTTTTAAATACGCTGCTTGAACGCGGCAAAAAAAACGGCGTAAAGGATTTGCGTATCGTTGAAAGCGAAGAACTGCACGATATGGAACCGAATCTCGGCGACAATTCTCTTGCGGCGCTGTACTCTCCGACTGCGGGGATCATGTGTCCGTACAAAGCGACGTGGGCCTTTGCCGAAAGCGCGGTCATAAACGGCGCGGAATTTTTCAGAAATACGGCGGTTCATGCGATCGAAAAAACGGACGGTATCTTCGTGCTGCGTACGGGGCACGGAGAGATCCGCGCGAAGTACGTCGTAAACGCCGCAGGCATCTTTGCGGATAAAGTGAGCGCGATGGCGGGCGCTCGGAGATTCGTCATCAAGCAGCGGCGCGGTGAATACTGTCTTCTCGATAACAACTGTAAATCCCTCGTCAATCATACGCTTTTTCAAACGCCGACCGCGCTCGGAAAAGGCGTGCTCGTAACGCAGACCGTCGACGGCAATATTCTGATCGGGCCGAGCGCCGACGACCAAAGCGACGACATGTCGGGCTATACCGGTACGACCGCCGCATCCCAGGCGGACGTGCTTGCGAAAGCGTCGCTGACGATCCCCGATATTCCCCGCGGCAATATTATCAATTCCTTTGCCGGTATCCGCGCGATCGCCTGCGAAGCGGATGAAAACGGAAATGCGGGCGAAAGCGTCGAAGATTTTATCATCGAAGAAGATGCGAACGTAAAAGGTTTTATCAACGCGAGCGGTATCTGCTCGCCCGGTCTTTCAGCCGCTCCGGCAATTGCCGAATACGTCGCGGAACTGCTTAAAAGCGCGGGTCTCGATGTAAAAAAGCGGGACGATTTTATCGAAGAGCGAAAGGGGATCACCGCCTTTCACACGGCGGATATTGCGATGCGCTTAAAACTTATTAAAGAAGATCCGCTGTACGGGCAGATCATCTGCCGCTGCGAAACGGTAACCGAAGCGGAAATCGTGCAGGCGATCCGTTCTCCGCTCGGCGCGCTCGATGTCGACGGCATCAAGCGGAGGACGCGGGCGGGCATGGGCAGGTGTCAAAGCGGTTTTTGCTCGCCGCGCGTTACGGAAATCCTTTCGCGCGAAGCGCATATTCCGATGACGTCGGTGACGAAAAAGGGCGGAGCGTCGTTCATGCTTGCAGGCAAAACGCGCGACTTTTCCGACGATGAATCGATGCGGGGGGCGAAACGATGAGCAATACGATATACGATGCGGTCATTGTCGGCGGCGGGCCGGCCGGTCTTGCCGCAGCCGTTTCGGCACACGACAACGGTGCTGAAAAATTATTGATTTTGGAACGCGATTCGAAGCTCGGCGGAATTCTTTTGCAGTGCATTCACAACGGATTCGGTCTTCACTATTTCGGCGAAGAATTGACGGGTCCCGAATACGCCGGCCGCTTTGTCTCTCAGGTTCGCGAGCGAGGCATCGAATACAAAACGGATACGATGGTCATTTCGATCGATAAGGCGGAAGATTTCGAAGGCGCGGGACTGACCGAAACATCGTTCGACAAAACGAGCGGAGAGCACGTCGTCACGGCGATGAACGCAAAAGACGGACTTATGTTTTTGCACACGAAGACGGTTATACTCGCGATGGGTTGCAGAGAGCGGACGCGGGGCGCCCTCGTCATCCCGGGGACGCGGCCGGCGGGTATCTTTACGGCCGGAAGCGCGCAGCGTTTCGTCAATATCGACGGGTACTTGCCCGGCAAAAAAATCGTCATTTTGGGAAGCGGCGACATCGGTCTTATCATGGCGAGGCGGCTCACGCTCGAAGGGTGCGACGTAAAAGTCGTATGCGAAGTGATGCCGTATTCGGCGGGCTTGAGCCGCAATATGACGCAGTGTCTCGAAAACTTCAACATACCGCTGAAATTGAGTACGACGGTTATCGAAATCCACGGGAGAGAGCGCGTGACGGGCGTTACGATCGCCGCAGTCGACGCGAACCGCCGTCCGGTAAAAGGTTCGGAAGAATACGTTGCGTGCGATACGCTTCTCCTTTCGGTCGGACTCATTCCCGAAAACGAAGTGAGTACGGGCGCGGGCGTTCACATGGATCCGGTGACGAAGGGGCCGTCGGTCAATCAGCTTATGGAAACGAGCGTACCCGGCATCTTTGCGTGCGGCAATACCGTACACGTTCACGACTTGGTCGATTTTGTGACGACCGAAAGCGTGCTCGCCGGAAAGTGCGCGGCCGAATACGCGCATCATGCGGAAAGTGCGAGACAAAATGCGGCGAATGCCGCTGCGCTTCCGATACGGCCGGGAAACCGCGTGCGCTACACCGTGCCGCAGCATATCGATCGGGACGATGCCTTTAAAGAAAGTGCGTCGAAGCAGTATGCGGATAAAAAAGACGAGCCGAAAGTGCAGATCATGTTCCGCAGTACCGACGTGTACCGCGGCGTTACCGTCGCCGTCTACAGCGGCAACGAGCGGCTCTATTCGAAAAAAGCGCGGATCGTGCGGCCGGGCGAAATGCAGATTGCGGACGTGTCGGCTTCTTCGCTTGCAAAGGCTGAAGCGCCGCTCACCGTTTCGATCGAAACGCCGGAAGATACGATAGACTGACCGAAAGGCGCGGTGTTCGGTAAACGTGATTTTAAAATTTTGCAAATTCGGAATACGAGGTTTCTTATGGAGATAAACGAAAAAAAGACGATGACGTGCATCATCTGTCCGATGGGCTGCCAGCTTGAAGTGACGAAACTGTCGGCAGCGGTGCCTGCATATTCGGTTACGGGCAACGCGTGTAAGCGCGGCGAAGCGTACGCGTACAAAGAACTTACGAATCCCGAGCGGACGCTCACGTGTACGGTGCAGGTTTCAGGCGGCGCCTCTCGGCTTGTGCCTGCAAAGTCGAAAACGGAAGTTCCGCGCGATATGCAGCTCGAATGCATGGAAGTGATAAAGCGCCTGTGCGTTCCGGCTCCGGTTCGTGCGGGGGATGTACTCTGTGAAGACATCCTCAATACGGGTGCCGATATCATCGCATGCGATGACGTCGCCTCTCTGTGATCGTAGGGCGCTGCAATTACACTGCGGTCGAGCGCTGCTTGCAGCCGCAGCGTGACAGCCTGCGATACGGTTCGGGGCCTTGCGGGGTGTAAGCGCAGAGGGGGTAGTGAAAAAGACCGGAGCGCCTGAGCGCGAGGACTTTGAAACGAGGGGGAGACTTCCCCCTTTTTTTATATTAATAATTATAGAACTCGAACGATGATTTATTAATTGTTAAAACTTCGCTTTTCGGAGGCGCACCTGTTCGATGTCGTCGCTGAAAAGTTCGCGCAAATCGTTGAGTCCGAGCGCCATAAGCGCCATGCGGTCTATGCCGATGCCCCATGCCAAAACGGGTACGTCGACGCCCATCGCTTTCGTCACTTCGGGGCGGAATATGCCCGAACCGCCGAGTTCGAACCAGCCGAGCACCGGATGTTTTATGTGCACTTCGATCGACGGTTCGGTAAACGGAAAATAACCGGGCACGTATTTGACGTCGGTTGCGCCTGCGATTTCCGTCGCGAACATTTTTAAAAAGCCCAGCAGCGTTTTTAAGTTGACGTCGTTTCCGAGCACGATGCCTTCGGTTTGATAAAAATCGCTCAAGTGCGTCGCGTCCACTTTATCGTAGCGGAAGCAGCGCACGATGCCGAAATATTTTCCGGGCACTTCGGCTTTGTGGAGCCGGTGCGCGGACAGAACGGTGCCCTGACTTCGCAAAATGAGGCGCCGCGTAAACTCGGTGTCGAAGCGGTAATTCCATCCGCGGCTTCCGGAATCTCCTCCGTTTTCGTGGATGCGTTTGACGTTCGACAGGTAGGGTTCTTCGATCGATTTTGCGTGCGTCGGATTTTTTATGCGATACACGTCGTGGATGTCGCGCGCCGCGTGGAACTGCGGCATAAAGAGCGCGTCTCCGTTCCAGAATTCGGTTTCGACGAGCGGGCCGTCGAACTCCTGAAAGCCGAGCGACGAAAGTTTGTCTTTGACCGATTCGAGAAACTGCACGTAGGGGTTCGTTCTGCCGGGAATGATGCGTGCGGGCGGAATCGCGATGTTGTACGCGCGGAAAGTTCCGCGTTTCCAGTCGCCCGAAGAGAGCAGCTGCGGCGTCACTTCTCCGATTTCGTTTCCGGTGATGCCGGCTTTTTTGAGCGCTTCGACGACTTTTTCGTATGCGTCGGTAAGTTTATACGTAACCGTTTCGCGTTCGATGATTTTGAACGGGCTGTCCGCAGCACCCCGCTTTTTTGCGAGACTTGCGATGACGTCCTTTTCTTCGGCGGAAAGCGATTCTCTGTCGATCTGTCCGTTTTCGGCAGCTGCGGCTTTTTTTAATAATTCTTTGACGATCGAAATGCGTTTCGGAAGAGGCTTATCGGTTATGACGACCTGCTTTTCGTCGTTCATTTTCAAAACGCCGTCTTTTGCAAGCTGACCGAATGCGCTTCCGATATCTTTGTTTTCGATGTTCAGCGCCGCGGCGATCTTCGGAAGCACTTGAGCGCCGTGTTCTTTTATAAAATCGATAAAGCGTTCTTCGATCGTGCTGCCGATTTTTACGATGGAACGACCGAGTTCGGTGATTTCGTAATACGTGTGCGGCGTTCTGCCGGCTTCTTTGACGAGCTCTTTGCCGGAAAGCCACGAAAACGCCTGGTTCGCGTGGCCTTCTTTGTAGTCCAAATCTTTTTGCAGTTTTTCGGCCGTTAAATCGTCTTTTTGCGAATAGCGCAAAAGGACTTTCGTTTCGAGCGGATGCAGATTTTTAATAATGTTTGAAACGTCCATTGCGTGCCTGATTTACCGAGTGAATTTTACGTACGACATATACTGCGCGCAGCTGTAGCCGCGTTCGTTTTTAAAATATTTTTCTTTGTCGCGTGCGAGATACTTGTAGTGATAATATTGATTCGCTTTCATAAAATCTTCGAGGCACGCGAGTACGGTGTTCATCGCTTGTCCCTTGTCGTAGGTGACATACATACACGTGTAGTAAATGCGCACTTCGTCATAGCGCGGCGTATATTCGATGCGCACTTCGGCCGTGTCGTCGGTCGTGTGCTGATTTTCCGGTATGATGATGCGCGTCGTCTTTTCGTCGTAGCCTTTATTGTTGGCGGATGTTTCGGGCGTAAACGTCCCCGTTTTTTGGGCAAAGATCACGACTCCTGCAAAGAGCATGCAGCATGCGAGCAAGATTTTTTTCATAACGCGGTACCTCCGTAGTGCCCTTCGTCTTTCGACATGTTAAAATTGGGTATACGGTAGTATTTTATCAGTTTCAAGAAAAAAATCAAGCTGGACTTTATAGCGCCCCGCATCGATGCCGATAAGCGGTTCCCGCCTGAGAAGCACTTTGCCGCGTATTTCTTTCGGCTTATTTTTTATCTTTGTCCGAAAATAGGCGCGCACTGCGTTTTTGATCGCGTCCCGTACTGCGTTCGTTATGCCGTCGAAGCCGTCGGAAATTTTTCCGTAGCCTATACCGTGTACCGTATCGTTTGTGATCGACGCCCAAAGATAATAATTTCCGATCATCGATTCCGTCCGCGTAAATTCCGCCCAACAGTATACTTTGCCGTCTTCAATCCGCGGTTTTGCGTACGTGATATTTCGCTCCGCTTCCCCCAGTTCCCGCACCGGAGAAAAATCCATGTACTCTTCGACGCCGCGCAGTTTATCGGACGGCGTATAGCTGAAATTCCAGCCGTATACCATTCCTCCGATGATAAACGGTGCGAGCGTTTTCAGCCGAGCGATCGAATAATCGAATACGCCCGCCGAAGTATCCTGCGCTTCTGCGAGTCCCGGATATGCGTCGAGCTCCGCCCACAGCGGGATACGGATATGCGCGACGATATCCGGCGTTTGCGAAAACGCCGCTCCCGCTTTTGCGTGCGGAAATACGCACGCGGCGACGAGAAAAAAAATCGCCACTGTGAAACGCGCGACGAATACGGGCGTGCGCTTTTCGGATGAAATCATATTCTGCAACAGTATCGGTATTCTTTTCATCTGTCAATTCCCGCCTTATTGTTTCTCGCCTTATTGTGTTGCATAGGCATGTTTCAGAACTCTCTTATTATAGTAAAATAATCCCTATTTGCGGGACTAAAACATCGCGTTTCCAGACGGGCTGAAAGCGCTGGATGGAGTGTGAATTGGGATAAAGAATAAAACTATTCATAAAAAGGAATATCCTTTTTGATATGCTCAGGCAGAGGTTTTCCCAAAAAAGAATAATTCAATCTATCTATTACACCTAACTCCATCCATGCAGCTGTATATTCCAATCCGATGCAATTTTCTCTTGTAGCCCTAAAAAACTGGCCATCTTTATATAATTGATAATAATCTGAACCTATTGGCTTATTGTACTTGTTAAAAACAATTTTTCTTTTTTCCGAAAGTTCCATATTGCATATAAATTTCCATTTATCGCTTTTTAAGCAATCACGGTCAAGCCAGATTCTAAAAACTTCGTCCTTTTCTATTACTTCATTTATATTGTCATCTTCAGAATCTGAATAATAATTGAAAAAAGCTACATCATTTGCTTCTAATATCTGACAATAGCAATGAAATTTTTCATCAAAATCAAATCTGTATATATCGCCAACCTTCTTTCTTCTTGCCATTTTCTTTACTTCTGAACTGCTCCTACCATGCGGCTTTCTCCAACACTTGTATCAAATCTATATTTTTAAAATCATCTTTTGTAAACGAATGATATTTTATCAGCATCTTTAAATTACCTAACCAAATATCATCGTTTTCTTTACTAGCTTCTTTCAAAGTATTTTCTAAAGGCGGTAACAATATTTCCTTAGGAAAAGTTTTAAGTAAAGATATTGCCTTTTCAGAGCCTGGCCATGATAAATCCTGCAGAAGATATAATAAACCGTCGATTGATTTATATTGTTCGTCAACTTTTTTATTCGCTATTATTTCGACTAAATTAGCCATTAGTTTTTTAGGGGCGTTTTTTATTAAAATATTAAAATCGAAATTTTCAGCGTTGGAAAAATATGTAATGGCTTCTTCTTGTAATTTTCTGTCTTTATCCCAACTTAAATCTTGCAGTTTACTCATTTCTATTATTCCAAAATCAGCTTTTTACTCCGGAAACCGCCTGAAATTCGAGCATTTTCCGAAGCAGTCATACATATCCCTATTTGTAGGACTAACATCCGGCGCCTTCGCAACGCGGGAAACACTAGATGTAGGGTACCTAATGATAAGTCCAGCCACCTACAAAATAGCATCTTCGCTTATCAGAATTTGGCGTACAAATAACTTCAAGTATATGATTGTCTTTTTTATAAATAAAAGTATAAAATGGAAACAAGAAACCGCCTTTATCAATTTTTATTAATTCCATATTAATTTGATTTTCTAAATCTACAATTGAAGTATAGGATACCGTATTATCCAAAAAATCGAATTCTTTTTTATTGCCGGTAAAAAAGAATTCTTCAATAACATTTGTTTTTACATTTTTTACCTTTAGAAATCCTAATGAAATATATTCATTTAGATCCATATTACTAAGTTGCAAATAATTTAAATTCTCGGAATTTGCCATAACTTCATATATGTAATTTTCGTTTCTAAAAACAAAAATAAAGCAAGGCATAATTTCGGCAGGATAATAAACATCGACTAATTCACCAAAGCCAAATTCATTTTTCACTTTAGCAATCGAAACTTTAAATAAGTCTTTTGAAAATCCACCTTTCTTTACTTTTGGTGATAATGAAAAACACGGCTGAATAATTAATAAAACAATAAGAGTAATACTATTTAAGGATTTTTTCATAATTAAATCTCCTGTAATCAGGCGTTGCCCCCATCCCTAGTTCATCGCCTAATCGATAGTTTTCTATCACAGGAGTTCCTAGGAGATGCCCTTGTGCAGTTCTTACAATATTATTTTTAGGGTCGGACAAGATTACAATCGTATGTCCCTGATAACTCGGATCATTATGAAACCTTAAATCAAACATTGCTAAATCACCCGCTTTTGGATTTGTAATACTTTTTGTTGTCTTCCAGTCCAATAAATTTATTGCCCCCATGTTGGTTTTTACATAGCTTAGGAATTGCTCTTTGTTGGTAAATGTAGCATCATTAGATGAAAAACTTTCATGTTTTTTATTTTCTGAATTATACACTTCAAAAGTTACACTAAGTCCCATTTCTGCTGCTGTGTTTACAAATGCCGTTAGTGCAACATCAGCACAATCTATTGTTTGATTTTTTACTTGCGCATCTTTTACTAGTTTTTCTGCATTATTAATAAACTTTTCTCTGAAGTTTTCTTCTAAATTAGGATCCCATGAAATTGTATCATCCCATGCACTTCTACCCGTAGGGTCTATATAGCGTACCGGGTTATTGGCCCCATAGGCATACAAATTGCAATATGGTTGCCGAACCTGCGTTTTACGGCGAATTTCCGCCGTATTCAACAGCAAAATCCGTTTTTTTTGCGGAGAATAATAATTTTTCGCAGGGCAGCAGCTCATTTCCGCTCCGAAATCCGTACGCGCATTGCACGGGCTTCTTGCGCTGCCTCTCTTTTCCGTGCACCGGCGCGGTGCGGATTGTTTTCGGCGGAAGGGCGCGTATTTCCGAATCGATCCGTTGCAGCAAAACAATCTTAATTCGCCTTTACATTTATTATCGTATAATTTTTCATAATCTCAAAGAAAATCGCCCAGTTCGGAAGCTGACGTTCGAGCAGGTCTATCCCGTCTCTGTTGCGCGACGACATCATCAATATTTTAAGATTTGAAATGATTTCGCTGTTCGCTTTTTTCGCGTCGGCAAGCAATTCGTTTATTTGGATGTATACGGTTTGCAGATGTTGTATTTCTTCCTGTATAATTTTTTGCGCATTCGCATTGATTGCCGAGACCATCGTTTCAAGCTTCGAATAAAAATCGCTGTCTTTGTGACTGTCGATGATGTAGCTTTCGAGTATGGCGGTGTCGAACATTTTCCCGCGCGAAAAAAGATTTTCGAACGCTTTGATTCTGCCGCGGCTTTCACCCGATGCGTATACGCTGCTTGAAAATTCCGATTTGTAGGTTTGATTGTTAAAAAAACCTTCAATGATGATATTGTTCAAAAGCGCTTGTATCGGCTGGGTGAGATATTGCTGCAAAAAGGTTTTGAGGATTTGCAGCGGCGTGATCCACGTAAATGCGAATGCGGTATTTGCACGGAGTTTTTCATTCGTGCTTGCATCATAGCCCGCAATCGTCGCAAGCGGCGAACCGTTAAAGAGTTTTGAAAGTTCGCTCGAAAGCCGCTCGTCTTTGAGTTCCGCTTTGATCCGCTGCTCATCCGCCTGATACTGCTGTTGGAGCCACGTTGCAAAATTTTTTCTCGCCGATTCATGATATTTGACCGACGAGGGGTTGTACTCCGCGTTTTCTTTGTATATGCGGATGAGCGCCTGCAAGCGCGGCGGTGTGAGTACGCGCGTTATGATGTATGCGATCTTTTTTACGTTTTCGGTATACGTTTCCGTTCGGGATGCGGAAAGAGAACCGTTGTTTTTCAGCTGTGCGAGCGCGATGACGGCTTGCACGACGGCAGTCGAAATCTGCAACCCTTCGATTTGAAAATACAAATCTTCGATCGCGTTTCCGATCCGTGTAAGCGGCACTTCCTGATATACCGGTTTGTACGACATATTGATTGTCGTAAAATTCGCATCGAAAGGATGGATGATTGCGGCGAAATTGAAACGGCATAAGTCGACGAGCTGATGCAACGATATCAATTCTTTGTCGATGTTTTTAAATGAATCGCCGTTGAGCGCGTTTATTATTTTTTCAAGCGTGTGCCGTTGGCGCTCGAATTCGCGATCCTGATCGGCTCCCGCTGCCGCCGCGGCTTTTTTTCTGTTTGCATACGAAAGCGATTTTACCGCTTCCTGATCTTCGGGTGTAAAACCGGTCAGTACGAGTTGGGCTTCAAATCGCCGCTGCTTCGGGATGTCGGAACCGCCGATCGTTCCGGCAAACAATTCGTTGAGCGGATACGTGTTTACATACAGAATGCGCACGGCTTCCGCAAAGTTCGGCAAAATACGCCCGTTACGGTACAGGGCAGGTTGTGCGGAAAGGATTTCGCTTTCGAGCTTTTTTTTCTGCAGACGCTGCTGCACTTCGGGGGAATCTTTATGAAATATCGATTCGAAAAAAACGACGATCGCGCGGAATAAACTCATGTATACTATTGTAATTCATTTCGATGTTTTTGCAAGAGCTCGGCGATTGCGAGCAGTGCGGAGCAATCGCCGAGCGTCTCCG
>ERZ772960.655-NODE-655-length-29915-cov-4.650234_pt1 | contig 29915 bp, 23 predicted proteins | sample MGYA00580678_ERZ772960 | MGnify/ENA primary metagenome ERZ772960 (study PRJEB29015, sample SAMEA2737930) | human oral metagenome | biome: human oral; feature: human-associated habitat; material: dental | place: China | collected 2059 ... | reverse complement strand
ATTTTTGTTTATTATGTATTGTTCATCATTAGCCCGCAAGCTTGTGCTCCCCCTCCTTTGGAGGGGGTTGGGGGAGGCTTTTGGTAGGGCTTTTGGTGGGCTTTTGGTGGGCTTTTTTTTTCTTTTATTTTGGCCGTTTGAAGTTTTTATCGTAATTTCGCGGTTGCAATCGGTTCAATGTGTGATTGATTAAATGGGAACAGGGTGGAAATCCCTGACAGTCCCGCTGCTGTGAACGATGTTTTGGAAGAAACGAAAGGCCACTGACGGTTGTTGTGTCGGGAAGGTGTTTCTTCGTGAGTCGTGAAGTCAGAAGACCTGCCGTTGCAAGTTGATGCTTGGTTGCTTCGAGGAGAGTGACGGAAGCGTAATGAATAGGGTTTGACAAATAATGGATAATCGCATGGCAAGGATTGCGATTTGCTTGTGGCTTCAACCGATGGCTTGTTGCATGCTCTCTGCCCAGCAGTCGGCAGACAGCTTGCATGTGCATGAGCTTCGGGGCGTAGAGGTGTCGGCTCGGCGCGAGACCATGGGGACAGTACCCGTGAGGCAGGTTACGCGGCGAGACATGCTTGACATGGGCATCACCGACATTGCTGATGCACTACACCGCATGCCGGGCGTGAACCTGCGTGATTATGGCGGTGCAGGTGGCATGAAGACCATCGGTGTGCGGGGCTTCGGTGCGCAGCACACGGGGGTTAGCTATGACGGTGTGCTGTTGAGCGACTGCCAAAGCGGTGCAATCGACGTGTCGCGCTATTCGTTGGACAACGTGGCTTCGTTGCTGTTGGCGGTAGGCGGGAGCAGCGATGTGTTCGTCTCGGCTCGTGAGGCAGCTTCGGTCGCCGTATTCTCCATAGAGACATTGCAAGATGTGCCAAAGGACAAGCGAGCACATATGACAGCACAGCTCAAACAAGGTTCGTTCGGTTATGTGAGTCCGTTTGTGCGTTATGTCCATTCATTGAGCGAGCGTGTGACAGTTTCGGCTTTGGGAGAATATGTTTATGCCGAGAATGATTATCCTTTCACGCTGCGCAACGGGATTTACAAGACCCGCGAGCGTCGTGCCAACAGTAGGATGAACAGCGGGCATGGCGAAGTGAACCTCTATTTGCAGACGGGCAGTAGAGGGCAATTGGACGGTAAACTCTATTATTACGATAACGACCGACAGTTGCCGGGCATCGTGAAGTATTATACGAACCTCAGTGGTGAGACGCTGCACGACAGGAATGCTTTTGCGCAACTGAACTGGCAGGCACATAGCCCGTCGGGATTGTGGAGTTGGAAGGCGAAGGGAAAGTTTAATTGGGCTTCGTCAAGCTATCGCGATGCCTATTATCCCGGTGGCGTGATGGATGCCGACTATTGGCAGCGCGAGGCCTATGGCTCCGTGGCCGTGTTGTTCAGACCGGCAGAGGAATGGCTGGTCAGCTATGCTGCCGATTATAGCTTCAACAACTTAAACAGCAGTCTGAAGACCGACGTGCGTCCTTTCAGACATACCGTGCTGCAAACACTGTCGGCAAAATATGTCTTCTCCCGCATCACGTTGCTGGGTAGGCTGTTGTTTTCAGACTATATAAACCGTGCAAGGGTAGGGGCTTCTGCCAAGAACATGCGAAGATGGTCGCCCTCGCTGTCGGTGTCTTATCAACCGTTCGCCGCAGAACACTTCTACATTAGGGCTTCCTATAAAAACATATTCCGTGCACCGACGTTCAACGAAAGCTATTTCTTCCATTATGGCAGTACGGAACTGAATCCCGAACTGACCGACCAGTATAATCTCGGGTTGGCATGGGAGAAACGATGGGAGAATAGAGTAGGGGTGCAGCTGACGATAGATGGCTATCTCAATCATGTCAGGGACAAGATAGTTGCCGTGCCCTACAATATGTTTATTTGGACAAATGTGAATGTTGGTAAGGTAGAAATGAAAGGCATTGAAGGTTCTTTGCAAGGAGATTATCGCGTCAGTGCGAAACAATATCTTTCTTTTGCCGGTAGTTACAGCTATCAGCAAGTGAGCAATCATACCGACCGTGAGTCTCCGTATTACGGGAAGCAGATAGCCTATATCCCGTTGCACACGGCGTCGGCTTCTTTGAAGTGGGGCAATCCGTGGGTAGATGTCGTGGTGCATGGGACAGGTGTCAGCAGCCGATGGCCCAATAATGAGCATCACAAAGGAACTAAGTTGGACGGCTATTGGGATATGGGGCTTACGTTCAGCCGAAGCCTTCCTATATATAAAGGTGTACTGTTCTTGCGCGGAGATGTTAAGAATCTGCTTAACCGGCAATATGAAATCGTGGGCAATTATCCTATGCCGGGCATCAGTTATCAGTTGGCAATCAGTTATAATTTTTAATACATTAATACAATAGAAAGATGAAAAAGTATTTATTAAGTTTAGCCGTCCTGGTCGTGGGCGCAGTTTCGTTTACGTCGTGTGATAATGAAGAGGATACGCCGCAGTTGCATCTTGTTACGACCAGCAATGGCGCATTCGTTGTGTGTACAGGAAATATGAGTGGTAAGATAGGTGGCTCCATAAGCTACTTGGATTACAAGAAAGGCAACATGACCAATGATGCATTCATCACGGCAAACGGTCGAGGGCTCGGCGATACGCCCAATGACGGTATTGTTTATGGCAGCAAGGTCTATCTCGTTGTGACGGGAGAGCATACCATTGAAGTCATGGACAAGAACCTGAAGTCGGTGAAACAAATCAAGACGACTGATCTTTTGGGTAAAAAGGAAGGTAATCAGCCCCGTCATATCATTGCCGGTGCTGGTGCCATCTGGGTGACTACCTACGGTGGCTATGTTGCAGTTGTAGATACGGCTACTTTTAAGTTGCGTAAAAGCTATAAGGTGGGTTCCTATCCCGAAGGTCTGGCTGGTAGCGGTAACAATTTGTTCGTGGCCAACTCTGATTATGGCAAAGGCAATGGTACCATTTCTGAAATCAACTTGACGACAGGAAAGGTTGACGACTATAAGATAGAAGGCATAAAAAACCCGCAAGAGATTTATGTTGTCAACCATCGTATCTATGTGTTGGATTGGGGTGGTTATGATGCTAAGTATAACCAAATTGGCGCAGGCTTGAAAATCCTTACCGAAGAGAATGGTAAGCCTGTTGCCAAAGACGTTGTCAAAGATGCAACGGGAGCAGCTTATTACAACGGTGCGTTCTATACGATGAATGCCCCCTACGGAGCTTCATCTGTAAGCTACAGTAAATTAGATGTAAACACGCAGTATGTATCTCCTTTGTCCGTAACAATAGATGCAAAGACCTATTCGCCAGCTTCTATCGCTGTTGATCCGGCAACAGGCCACCTTTTCTTCTCTCTGTATAAGAAAGTAGGCGGATACACAAGTTACACTACGCCCGGCAGTTTGAAAGAATTTGATAACTATGGTAAGGAAGTTCGTTCGGCCGAGATAGGCATAGGGCCGGGCAAGATATTCTTCAATACGCGGATTGACTGGAAGTAATGAAAAAGCTTCTTAGTGTTTTAATAGCGATACTCTTCAGTGTCCTCACTGCCTGCACCAATTCTCAAACGAGGGGTGGTGCAGATGGTGGGGACACTGTCCGTATGGAGAATGCCCGACATTTGACCATTGTCAAATACAAAGGATATACGATTGTGAAGCTGGTTGACCCATGGAAGAAAGGCCGAACGCTCCACACGTATGCCTTGGTACCAAAGGGAAGGACTCGGCTACCGGAAGGACTCGCCCCTTCTACTACCATCATACGGACGCCTATCAAGCGGTCTGTCGTTTTTACCACGGTGCTTTGCGGTTTGTTGTATGACCTTCAGGCAGCCGATGCCATCAGTGGGGTGTGTGACCTTAATTATATCAATATCCCCGATATACAAAAGCGTGTAGCGATGAAACCGACAGAAGCCCGTTATGTCGCCGACTGTGGAAACAGCATGAGTGCCGATGTCGAGAAAATCATAGACATGAAGCCCGAAGGCCTGCTCATCTCTCCTTTCGAGAACAGCGGAGGCTACGGGAAACTGGAAGACATACATATCCCCATCATCGAGACGGCCGACTACATGGAGGTTTCGGCCTTGGGACGGACGGAGTGGATGAAGTTCTACGGCATGCTCTATGGGCGCGAACATGAGGCTTTTGCCTTGTTCAATCGAGTGAAGCGCAATTATCAGCAACTAATGAAGAAGGCACGCACGGCTAAGAAGTCGCTGTCGGTCATCACAGAGCGGAAGACGGGCGGCGTGTGGTATGTACCGGGTGGGCAGAGCACCATCGGGCAGATGCTCAAAGACGCACGGGCACACTATGCCTTTGCCGACGACCATCAGGCCGGAAGCTTGTCTTTGTCCTTTGAAACGGTCTTGGATAGGGCTGGGCAAAGCGATGTGTGGCTGTTCAAATATAACGGGCACCCTGCCACCTTGCAGGAACTTGCGGCCGAATATTCGGGCTACAGACAGTTCAAGGCATTCCGAACCCATAATGTTTATGCATGCGATTGCACGCGCAGACCCTATTTCGAGCAAGTGAGCTTCCACCCCGACAGGCTGTTGAGCGACATTATCCAAATCGTCCACCCCGACATTGCCGGCTTTGCGCCGATGCAGTACTATGAGCGTTTGAAATAAAAGGCATGGGAACGAAAGCAATAAGACATTGTATCGCCTTGGGCGCAGGTATCCTCTTCCTGTTTGCACTACATCTGGTCGTGGGCAGCGTAGACATTCCCGCGTCGGCCATCCTACAAATCATTTTCCCCTCATCGGGCAATGAGGCTGCCGCATCACTGCTTGCTCGGCACCCTTCATGGAGTTATATCATCATGGAGTCACGACTTCCGCAGGCCTTGACAGCATTGCTCACCGGCTCCTCCTTGGCTGTATGTGGCCTGCTGCTGCAAACGGCCTTTCGCAATCCCTTAGCCGGACCGGGCATCTTCGGCATCACCGGTGGTGCAGGGCTGGGCGTCGCGCTGGTGATGCTCTTCTTGGGTGGGAGCATCATGACCACGATGTTCACGATAAGCGGCTTTGTTGCCATACTGCTTGCTGCATTCACCGGGGCAATGCTCGTGACAGTCCTTCTCTTCTTCTTTTCCTCTGCCGTCAGAAACAGCGTCATGTTACTGATTATCGGCATCATGACAGGCTATCTTGCCAATTCGGCCGTCTCCCTGCTCAACTTCTTTGCAACAGATGAGGGCGTGAAGTCCTACATGGTGTGGGGAATGGGCAACTTCGGCGCCGTCTCCATGGCCCACATGCCTGCTTATGCCGCTGCAAACATCGTCGGATTGGCGGCCTCGCTCTTATTGATTAAACCGCTCAACGCCTTGCTCCTTGGCGAACAATATGCCGAGAACCTCGGCATCAACACGCGACTTACGCGGAACCTCCTGCTGCTCGTCACCGGTTGGCTAACGGCCACGACGACGGCCTTTTGTGGTCCCGTGGCCTTCATCGGCCTGTCGGTTCCCCACATCGCACGCCTGCTACTGACCACCGACAACCACCGCCTGCTCCTGCCCGCAACGATGCTGTTAGGTGCCGCCGTCGCACTGCTTTGCAATCTCTTGTGCTATCTGCCCGGCGCCGGAGGCATTTTGCCGCTCAATGCCGTGACGCCCCTGATAGGTGCACCGGTAATCATATACGTCATTACAAAACGAAGATAAACATGGCCATCTATACCAAGCGCGGCGACACGGGCCGCACCTCATTGCTCGACGGCGAGCGCGTGGCAAAAGACGATATCCGCGTCGAAGCCAACGGGCAGCTCGATGAATTGAACTCGCTCCTCGGCATCGTCACAGCCTCGATGCAGCCCGACGACGTAGAGCTCGCCCGACTGCAAACCATTCAGCGTCTCCTCATGGCCATCATGGGCCTGATTGCCGATGGACGGAACCGACCGTTCAATTATGCTCTCATCGACGATATGACCACGGCGTTGGAGCACTTCATCGACGAGCAATCCGGCAATGACCGTTTCGCCTTTGTCGTTCCCGGCGGAAGTCTTCCCGCAGCTCTCCTGCATTATGCGCGAGCGAAGGCACGCACCTGCGAGCGACGCCTGTGGACACTCCGGCGCGATTATCCGCTCGACGAACGCGTGATGCGTCTGATGAACCGTCTGAGCGACTATCTGTTCACCTTGGCCGTCGCCCGCCAATCGTAGCCGCTTCCTTGCCATCGGCCCGTCGCATGGCCGAAGCCTACGGAAGAGGATATGCCGTTTGCGTCCCAAGCATGGCATATCCTCTTTTCGTTTTGCTCGTCTCGTCCCTCTTGATGATAGGCATGCGAGTTATAGTAGACGCACGAGTCGCACGTCCCAACATGCTCCCTTCCTCTTTATATAGGTGTGCAATACCTTTTATTATAGGTATGCGAGCCCCTTTACATAGGGAGTTCATCTCGAGAGATAGTAGGATATGTAGTTTCCCACCACGGTGGGAAAACATTCCCGCCATGGTGAGACTACTTTCCCACCATGGCGAGACTCAATTCCCACCATGGTGGGAAACCACCTTTCCTACTATCTGTCGGCAAGGAGACCCTATTCTGTGGCTGTCATATCAGTAGGCTGACGACTCCCGTCATGCTTATTGGAAAGCGATTGTCGTTCAATGATGAGCCTATGTCTATCCCCTTTGCAGTGGCTTCTTATATGCAATAATTCCTAAAACAGACAAAAAAAACAACGGAAACTTGTGTAATTTGAAAAAAAAGCCTAAATTTGCACGAAAAGTTCGTAAAACTATCGAATGAAATAATAAAAATATCCAAATTTAATAAAATCAGTAAGAAGATGAAAAAGTTTATTTTAACGTTGGCCCTCGTTTGCTCAGCAACAATGGGTTTCGCTTCGTCGGCAGTAGATTCGGCAGAGGTAAAGAAAGTATTCGCTAAAGTTGGTCCGCAGGGTGTCACCTATGATTTCAATGCAGGTGAGACGAAGATTGCGCAGCTGACCCAAGACATCGAGAACTACAAGGCCAAGATGAGCCAGTCTGCAGATAACTACAAGGCTCAGATGAACCAATCCTCTGAGAACTATAAGGCCAAGATGACACAAAGTCAGGAGACAAGCAAGGCCAACTTGGCTAAGGAACAGGATGCCATCAAGGGCAAGATAGCACAGCTGAACCAAGAAATTGAGAATTGCAAGGCGCAGTTGAATCAGGTGAACGAGAAGTATAAGAACCAGATGGCTCAAGAGCAGGACAATTATAAGAACAAGATGGCTCAGGAGCAGGACAACTATAAGAACAAGATGGCTCAGGAGCAGGACAGCTATAAAGCAAAAATTGACGGTGCACGTCAGGCTATCGAAACGCTCCGCAACGAGATGAAGGCCGCTAAGGACGCTATCGTAAAGGCCGGCAAGGTAACACTGATGAAGTAATTTTCTTCGTTTAGAAGTTTTTGGTTATTATTATTGTAAAGGGCACATTGATTTTTCGGTGTGCCTTTTTGCATGTCTTTTTCAAACAAAAAACATATCGGGAGGACGTCACAAAGATGTCCTCCCGATAAGTTTGTTCTTAAGCGACGTTTTCTACTTGGTTTCTATTTCTTCTTTCATATCGATGAACTCTCCCTTCATGTCGTAAAACTCGTATTGCAGGAATGCAAGTTTCTGCGAAGGAATGATATGTACGCCGAAGCCGTATTTCAGCTGCCATTTGCGTCGAAGGGAGATAAAGCCCTTGTTGATGTAGGCCGCTACATACGGGTGGATATGCAAATAGAATTTCGTGATGCCTATCTTGTTGACAAGGCTGTCAATCTTTCTTTCCAATTGGTCGGTGAAGAGAATGCTCGACCTGATTTTTCCCGTTCCATTGCAAGTGGGGCAGGTCTCTTCGACATTGACGTCCATGGCCGGGCGCACACGCTGGCGCGTGATTTGCATGAGCCCGAACTTGCTCAAAGGAAGGATATTGTGTCTGGCTCTGTCCTTCTGCATGTTTTTGCACATGCGCTCATAAAGCATCTGTCGGTCTTCTGCAAGATTCATGTCGATGAAGTCGACCACGATGATGCCTCCCATGTCGCGGAGTCGCAGTTGGCGTGCCAACTCGTCGGCCGCACCCAGATTGACGTCCAAGGCGTTAGCTTCTTGTCCGTTTTCCGACCTCGTGCGGTTACCGCTGTTCACGTCGACAACATGCAAGGCCTCGGTGTGCTCTATGATCAAGTAAGCACCATGCTTATAATTAATGGTCTTACCGAAGCTTGATTTGATTTGTTTCGTAACGTTGAAGTTGTCGAAGATAGGCACTTTTCCTGTGTAGTGCTTGACGATGCCTGCCTTTTCGGGGGCAATGAGTGTCAGGTAGTGTTTAACTTCGTTATAGGCTTCTTCGTTGTTCACGTAGATGTTTTCGAAACTCGGATTGAACAGGTCTCGCAGCATGGCGATGGCCCTTCCTGTTTCTTCGAATACCAACTGTGGCCTTTTCTGTTGTTTCTGCGTTTTGAGGATAGCATCTTCCCATCGCTTGGTCAAGACGTTCATCTCGGTGTCAAGTTCTGCCACCCGCTTTCCTTCGGCAACCGTTCTGACAATGACACCGCAGTTCTTCGGCTTGATGCTATAGATGAGCTGCTTGAGCCTTGCACGTTCTTCTCCGCTTTTGATTTTTGAGGAGACCGAGACTTTATCTCCGAACGGAATCAAGACGATGAAGCGTCCTGCGAAGGACAATTCGCCTGTCAGACGAGGTCCTTTTGTAGAGATTGGTTCTTTGATGATTTGCACCAAGACCTCTTGGCCCACGGTAAGCACTTGCTGTACGCTGCCATCTTTCTTCAGGTCGGGAAGTTTCTGTGCCTTGCTGAAAGGATAGAGTCTCTTCCTGTCACTGCCTACCTGTTTCAGGTATTTCGTGTAAGAATTGAATTGACTGCCTAAGTCAAGATAGTGGAGAAAAGCGTCGCGTTCATAACCAACATCTACGAAGCAGGCATTAAGTCCCGGCATGAGTTTCTTAACTTTTGCTGCATAGATGTTGCCAACAGAGAAAGAGGCCTGTCGCGGCTCATTCTGATACTCTACGAGTTTTTTGTCTTCCAATAGGGCAATCGAAATCTCTTTGTCTCTTACGTCGATTACAACTTCGCTGGTCATTTTGAAAATCTTTACTTAGTTCTGACTGTTACTACAAAGGGGCATGTCACGCCTCCTTGTGGATTAGTTGACATGCCCCTGAGTCCTTAATAGGCTATCGAGCGATTACTTGCTCTTATGTCTATTCTTGCGCAATCTCTTTTTGCGCTTGTGAGTGGCCATCTTGTGGCCCTTCTTCTTCTTTCCGTTTGGCATGATTTTGAAATTTTATATAATGTTTTGATTGTTATTCGCCTTTCATTTGCTCAACGAATGCTTTTGACGGCTTGAAACTTGGCAAGTCGTGAGCCTCGACCATTATTGTCGTATTCTTGAGAATATTACGTGCGGTCTTGGCAGCCCGGTGTTTGATGACAAAACTGCCGAAGCCACGGAGGTATACGTTCTCTCTCTCTTCAAGCAGGCTCTTTTTGATGGTTTCCATAAAACTCTCGACAACGACGCCCACGTCTTTCTTGGGAATTCCTGTCGTTGATGCAATCTCATTAATGATGTCTGCCTTTGTCATGTCTGTAAATATAAAATTGAATTCTGATTACTTTAATTTATGTCACCCACTCTTTCGGGTCTGCAAATATACGATTTTTTTAGATGATATGAAAATTTATTGCTGTTTTTTCAATAATACTTTGCAAAAAATGCCCGAAGCAGTTCATTTTCAGTATTCATCATACTGGGAGAGGAGGCGCAACTTCTCCGCTAAGGAGCAGCTCAGGGTGAATCGTCGGAACACTTCCGCTCGCTGCTTCTTGCCTTCATTCTCATCTCCATCTTTTGTTGCTTCTCCTTGATATATTTATTATGCGAACTCGGGATAATGATAGTCTGACTGTAAGCCCAAAAAGTACGACCATCCATAGGTAGGCGATGAAACCTGCAGGGCACACCCCATACCTGTAGTCGTCCAATCCAAACAAAGTCCTGAAAAGGTGACGGAAGACAGGCAAACGAGAAGTACAGAATTGGAAGGAAAAAGGCGAAGCATTCTCTTTTTCCGTATTTTTCTACGCTCTTTATATTCATTCGCTACGATGCCAGTCGAAATTTAATTCGTATGAAAATAATTTACAGTTATAAATCTTTTCAAACTTACTGCGCACTCTTTTGAGATTTACTACGCATTTTTTTGAAATTGTCTTATAAGAGAATTTAAATTGTCTTATAAGCGAATTTGAATTCTCTTATAAGGGAATTTTGACGCTCATAGTACACTGAATATCAATAAGTTACAAAGACGATTTTTTCGACTCTTTTCCAGCTCTCACGGGAATAATAAGATTTGAAAATAGTTTACAAAAACTACGTCCGACACCGCCTTGCAAGGAGATGTCGGACGCTTGGAATTGTAATCTCAGAAATATGTGAATGCCTTATTGATGCATGTATATGCGGCTTTCTTATGTCAGAGTTTGGCGGTAAAAGTGAAACAGTTTGCAAACGCAGTGTTAAGATGGCAAGGTTCTTCCTTGAAGAGGCCGAAAAGACTACTGCCGCTTCCACTCATGGCAGCATAGACGGCACCAAGTTGGTAAAGTTGCTTTTTGATGGCTGCCAAATCTGGATGACGGTTGAATATAGGCACTTCAAAGTCGTTGATGAGTTCATCTTTCCACGTTTCGATGGGCTGCCTTACGATGTCTCTGCAGCATTTTTCCGGCTTATGGGGAGAGATGTTGGCATAGGCCTCTTTGGTCGAGACGGCTATGTTTGGTTTTACAATCGCAAGATGATAGCCGTTCAGATTACCTTTTGGCCCGTCTGCAGGCATGAGTTCATCGCCTATGCCCGTGGCAAACGAAGGTTCGCTACTGATGAAGAACGCGCAATCGGCTCCTAATCTTGCAGCATAGCGTTCCATTTCGGCCTTGCCGATGTTCAGTCTGAAGCGTTCGTCAAGCAGTCTGATCATGTATGCCGCATCGCTGGAGCCACCACCCAAACCGGCCTCTGACGGAATCTGTTTGTAAAGATGGGCGTGGACGCGTGGCAGTTTGTAGTCTTTCGCCAAGAGATTATAGGCTTTGATGACGAGGTTGTCGGCTTCGTTGCAGTTCACGACATTCCCGGTCACCTTCAAGTCGCAATCCACTTCCGAAGGGAATTCTTCTCCCATGTATTTGATTTCGAGCGCATCGTAAAGCGGAACAGGGTAGAAAACCGTCTCAAGGTCATGGTAACCGTCCGGTCGTTGCCCAACGATATTCAGTCCGAGGTTAATCTTGGCGCAAGGAAAAGTAATCATAGTCTGTGTATTGATTTATGTATTGCAAAAATACAAAAAATCCGTTTACCGAGAACTCATATAGACAAAAAATGACTACCTTTGCCGAAAATCTTTTTTTCATGGCAGAGAACAACAGCAATACCCCGCGACATCGCAAGCCGTCGGCTGGCATAGACACCACTTACAGTCACTTGCAACCACAGGCCACCGACATAGAACGTGCCGTGATCGGTGCATTGATGATAGATAAGGACGCATTCTCGCTGATATCAGAGTTCATTCGTCCCGAGACGTTTTATGAGCCTCGCAACCAGAAAATCTATCAGGCCATTCAGAACCTCAATATGAGCGAGCGTCCGGTTGATATCATGACCGTGACGGAGCAACTGAAAGCGGAAGGCACCATTGATGATGTCGGCGGACCAAGCTATTTGCTTGAAATCAGCGACCGTGTAGCTTCGTCTGCCAATGTAGAATATCATGCTCACATTCTTGCCCAAAAGCATCTTGCCCGACAACTGATACAGTTTGCCAGCAGAGTTGAAGAAAAGGCTTTCGATGATACGGTTGATGTCGATTTGTTGATGCAGGAAGCCGAAGGCAGTCTTTTTGAGATCTCTCAAAAGAACATGAAGCAGGATTACACGCAGATTGATCCTATCATTCAGCAGGCAATAGATATTTTGCAGAAAGCATCTGCCGATCCAAGCGGCCTGACGGGTATTCCGACGGGATATACGAAGCTTGACGAGATGACGAGCGGCTGGCAGAAGAGCGATTTGGTAATTATTGCCGGCCGACCTGCCATGGGTAAGACCTCTTTTGCATTGAGTTTGGCCAAGAATATTGCCGTAGATGAGCATGTTCCTATTGCGTTCTTCTCTCTCGAAATGAATAATGTCCAGCTCGTGAATCGCCTTATCTCAAACACTTGTGAGATAGCAGGTGGCAAGATGCTCAATGGTCAGTTGTCGCCAGATGAATGGGATCGGCTCGACAAACATCTGCCTAAATTGACCGGCTCGCCTGTTTATATCGACGATACCCCTGGACTTTCCGTATTCGAACTCCGTACGAAGGCCCGCCGATTGGTGCGCGAAAAAGGAGTAAAAATCATCATGATTGACTATCTTCAGCTGATGAATGCCAACGGAATGAAGTTCGGTAGTCGGCAGGAAGAGGTGTCTACCATCTCACGTTCGCTGAAAGGGCTCGCTAAAGAGCTTGATATTCCTATCCTCGCCTTGTCGCAGTTGAACCGAACCGTAGAGAACCGTGAGGGCCTTGAGGGCAAGCGTCCGCAGCTGAGTGACCTGCGTGAGTCGGGAGCCATAGAGCAAGATGCCGACATGGTACTGTTCGTTCATCGTCCGGAATACTATCATATCTATCAAGACGAGAAGGGCAACGACCTTCATGGCATGGCACAGGTCATCATTGCCAAGCATCGTAAGGGTGCAACCGGCGACGTTCTCCTCACGTTCAAGGGCGAATTCACCAGCTTCCGTAACCCCGAAGAGTCTTATAACACGGCTTCTGGCGGTGGAGAAATCATCGGTTCGAAAATGAACGGGGGCGATATGCCGCCTATGGATAATCCTTTCGGTCCGCCACCAAGGGACGATAACGGTCCGATGCCTTTTTAAGTCAGTGAAGCTATGCCTCGAATACAAAGCTTCCACGTTTAATTTATTTTAAGGAAAAACTCAAAATAGCGGACAAAAACAGCCGTACGGTCTTTCTGTCTGTTAGCCTTTACCTTTCAATTCTCTTCGCTTTAGCGATTGAAATAAACCATATTGCGTGGTAATATGCATCACTTTGCCGCACAATATGGCTGATATTGAAAGCCGAAATCATTCATTCTGCAATCCATTCCTGCATATTTTACGCGCCATTTCTCCGTTTTATACGAAAAAAGGGAAAGCATATCCCTGCTTTCCCCGACCCAAAGATAATATATTTTGCAGGCGAATGCAAATCGAAAATGAATTAGATTGACAAAAAGGAAGGCTGCCATATAATATTAAAGATAACGGGCTTTGATGCCTGAAACAAAGAAGGCGCATTTTATAATCAATTGAAAGAAATTCAAATAAAAAACTTTTAGTTTCTTTGTTTATCTGAAAAATATCACTATCTTTGCAACCGTAAAGTTAAAAATAATTGGAAAATGAAAGCTATATCTTTGGCTACGCTATGCATCATTATTCGAATTCGACTTCAAAACGAAAGTGGAAGTGATAAGGTGTGTGGCTGATTGAGCCATGGAAAAGTCAGAAGCCTTTCTCACTTCCTTGTAAGTGTGGAAGGCTTTTTTGTTCATTTGCGTTGTAATATAAAACGGATGAGATATGAGTGACAGATTATTTATTTTTGATACCACCCTTCGTGACGGGGAACAAGTGCCCGGTTGCCAGCTGAATACAGTGGAAAAGATTCAAGTGGCCAAGGCTTTGGAGCAGTTGGGAGTCGACGTTATCGAGGCAGGGTTCCCCATTTCGTCTCCCGGCGACTTTCATTCGGTTGTGGAAATATCGAAAGCTGTGACGTGGCCTACCATATGTGCGCTGACACGTGCAGTCGAAAAGGATATCGATTGTGCTGCAGAAGCGTTGCAATATGCCAAGCACAAGCGCATTCATACGGGCATCGGAACCAGCGACTCACATATTAAATATAAGTTTGACTCCACGCGTGAAGAAATCATTGAGCGTGCCGTTGCAGCAGTAAAGTATGCAAAGAAGTTTGTCGAGGACGTGGAGTTCTATGCCGAAGACGCCGGTCGAACGGACAATGAATATCTGGCACGCGTCGTTGAAGCGGTCATCAAGGCCGGTGCAACGGTGGTGAATATCCCTGACACGACAGGTTATTGCCTGCCTGATGAATATGGAAATAAGATCAAGTACCTGATGGAGCATGTCGATGGCATTCATAAAGCGGTGCTTTCCACGCATTGTCACAACGATTTAGGCATGGCGACGGCCAACACCTTGCAGGGCGTTCTGAATGGGGCACGCCAAGTTGAAGTGACGGTCAACGGCATTGGGGAGCGAGCAGGTAACACCTCATTGGAAGAGATAGCCATGATATTGAAATGCCATAAGGGACTTGATATCGATACGCACGTCAATACCACGAAAATCGTGCCGATATCGCGTTTGGTTTCCAGCCTAATGAACATGCCGGTGCAGCCGAATAAGGCCATTGTAGGGCGCAATGCCTTTGCCCATTCGAGCGGTATTCATCAAGATGGTGTGTTGAAGCATGTACAAACTTATGAAATCATCAACCCAAAAGATGTTGGTGTAGACGACAATGCAATCGTACTGACCGCACGTTCGGGACGTGCTGCACTGAAATATCGGTTGCATGTCAACGGAGTTGAAATAGAAGACGAAGACAAATTAGATAAAATCTACAAGAAGTTTCTTATTTTAGCCGATAAGAAAAAGGAGGTTACGGATGACGATGTGCTGATGTTGGCGGGTGCTGACATGTCAGAATCCCATAGTGTTAGGCTTGATTATCTGCAAGTAACCACGGGAAAGGGCGTGAAGAGCGTAGCAAGTATAGGCTTGGATATTGCAGGGCAGAAGTTTGAAGAGGCTTCTTCGGGCAATGGTCCTGTAGATGCAGCCATTCGCGCCTTGAAGAAAATCATTCATAAGCAGATGTCATTGAAAGAATTTACCATTCAAGCGATAGACAAAGGCTCTGACGACGTGGGCAAAGTGCACATGCAGGTGGAGTACGATGGCCATGTTTACTATGGTTTCGGTGCAGATACCGACATTGTTACGGCCAGTGTGGAGGCCTATATAGACTGTATCAACAAATTTAGAAACTAAGATATGAATACGTTGTTCGACAAAATTTGGGACAAGCATGTTGTTCAGGTCGTTGAAGACGGGCCGACGCAGCTGTATATCGACCGCTTGTATTGTCATGAAGTGACTTCTCCGCAGGCTTTTGCCGGCATGAGAGCACGCGGATTGAAGTGTTTCCGTCCCCAACAGATATTCTGTATGCCCGATCATAATACCCCGACCCATGATCAGGATAAGCCCGTTGATGACCCCGTCTCAAGGAAACAGCTTGACACTTTGGACAAGAATTGTGAGGAATTCGGCCTGACCGAGTTCAAGATGAACTCAAAAGACAATGGCATCATCCATGTGGTCGGACCAGAGAAAGGCCTGTCCTTGCCGGGAATGACAATCGTCTGCGGAGACTCTCACACCTCTACACATGGCGCAATGGGGGCGGTTGCCTTTGGTATAGGAACGTCTGAGGTTGAGATGGTGATGGCTTCCCAGTGCATACTTCAACAGAAACCGAAAAGCATGCGCATCAATATCAATGGCAAGTTGCAGCCGGGTGTGGTTGCAAAAGACGTAGCCTTGTATTTGATGAGTAGGCTTACGACAAGCGGTGCAACAGGATATTTCGTGGAATATAGCGGCGATGTGGTTCGCAATATGAGCATGGAAGGTCGACTGACGCTTTGCAATCTGTCTATCGAAATGGGTGCCCGTGGAGGTTTTATTGCCCCCGACGAGACTACGTTTGCATACATCAAGGGGCGGGAATATGCTCCGAAAGGCAAAGAATGGGACAGGGCGGTTGCCTATTGGAGGACATTGAGAAGCGGAGACGATGCCGTGTTTGATAAAGAACTCTGTTTTGATGCTGCCGATATAGCCCCGCGTATCACCTATGGAACTAATCCGGGCATGGGGATTGCCATAGATGAGTGCATACCGTCATTGGATATGATTGATGAACGTGAGCAGGCTTCTTTCAAGAAGAGCTTGGCTTACATGGGATTTCAACCCGGAGAGAAGTTGCTCGGTCGTGCAGTTGATTACGTTTTCTTGGGTGCGTGTACCAATGGACGCATAGAAGACTTTCGAGCTTTTGCAAGTATCGTCAAGGGAAAGCGTAAAGCTGATGGCATTACGGCATGGTTGGTTCCCGGCTCTTGGCTTGTAGACCGGCAGATACGCGAAGAAGGTATTGACAAGGTTGTCGAGGCGGCTGGCTTTGTCATTCGGCAGCCCGGCTGTTCGGCTTGCCTGGCAATGAACGATGATAAGATTCCTGCAGGAAAGTATGCCGTGTCAACCAGTAACCGCAACTTCGAGGGGCGACAAGGTCCCGGCTCACGTACGATACTTGCATCGCCGCTTGTTGCCGCTGCTGCCGCTATCACGGGCAAGATAACCGATCCGCGTACCCTTTGCATGTAGTCCTACTTTACATTGCGTGTAGTCCTACTTTACATCGCATGTAGTCCTACTTTACATCACATGTAGTCCTACTTTACACTAATTGATTTGTTATGAAACAGAAATTCGACGTTATTACCTCAACATGCATTCCTTTGCCATTGGAGAATGTGGACACTGACCAGATTATACCGGCCCGTTTCTTAAAGGCAACAGACAAGGAAGGCTTTGGAGAGAACCTTTTTAGGGATTGGAGATATAATAAAGATGGTTCCGTGAAGAAGGATTTCGTACTCAATGATCCGTCTTATAGCGGTGTAATACTTGTGGCTGGGAAGAACTTCGGCTCGGGTTCTTCACGTGAACACGCCGCTTGGGCCATTGCAGGCTACGGCTTCCGAGTCGTCATTAGCTCTTTCTTTGCTGATATTCATAAGAACAACGAGTTGAACAACTTTGTGCTTCCGGTCGTTGTTTCTGAAGGCTTTCTGCAAGAACTGTTCGAAAGCATAGCCGATAACCATGGGACAGAGGTCAAGGTTGACCTTCCCAATCAAACGGTAACCAACCTTGCAACAGGCAAGAGCGAGCATTTTGAAATCAACGGTTACAAGAAGCATTGCCTGATGAACGGGCTTGATGATGTTGATTTTCTTGTGCAGAATCGGAATAAAGTAGAAGCATGGGAGCAGGCAAACAGATAGAAATCATGGATTGCACGTTGCGCGATGGCGAACAGACCAACGGCGTTTCTTTCCTTCCCCACGAGAAGTTGGTCATTGCCCGTGCCTTGCTGTCTGACGTCAAAGTGGATAGGATAGAGGTTGCCTCAGCCCGTGTGTCCGAAGGAGAGAAGGAGGCGGTAAGAATGATTTGCCGTTTTGCCAAGGCCAACCGGTTGCTTCATAAGATAGAGGTGCTCGGCTTCGTCGATGGCAAGCAATCCGTGGATTGGATTAGCGCATGTGGCTGTCAGGTCATCAATCTGCTGGCCAAAGGCAGTCTGAAACATTGCGCTTTGCAGCTGAAGAAGACCCCTCAAGAACATATTGCCGACATATTAAACGTGCTGTCGTATGCCGAAGCGCAGGGAGTCAAGGTCAATCTTTACTTAGAAGACTGGTCTTCGGGCATGAAGGATTCCCCGGACTACGTGTTTCAGCTGATGGATGCCCTGCATGACAAGCCCGTCTTGCGCTTCATGCTGCCCGACACCTTGGGTATTCTCACGCCTCACCAGACAGAAGCGTATATGGGAATGATGACCCGGCGATACCCCGACTGCCATTTCGACTTCCATGCACACAACGATTACGACCTTGCCGTGGCCAATTCCCTTGCTGCCGTCAAGGCCGGGGCCCGTGGGTTGCACGTGACGGTCAACGGATTAGGCGAGCGTTGCGGTAATGCTCCGCTGTCTTCCGTTCATGTGGTATTGAAAGACATGTGCCACATGGCTACGCCTATCGACGAGAGTTCCTTGGTAGACGTCACGCATCTGGTGGAGGGCTATAGCGGCATAGCCGTTTCTCCGAACACACCGGTCGTGGGCGACAATGTCTTCACGCAGGTGGCCGGCGTGCATGCCGACGGCGACAACAAAGACAAGCTCTACTGCAATGAACTTGCCCCCGAACGCTTCGGACGCCATCGCGAGTATGCCTTGGGAAAGAACTCGGGCAAGGCCAATATCATTCAGAACCTAAACGAGCTGGGCTTGGAACTTACGCCCGAACAGACCAAGGCCGTGACGAAACGCATCACGCAGCTGGGCGACAGAAAAGAACTCGTCACGCAGGACGACCTGCCCTACATTGTTTCCGACGTGCTGAAGCACAACACGCCCAACGAAGTCGTCAAGCTCTTGAGCTACATGGTTTCCACGTCCTATGGTCTCAGGCCTATCGCGAGCCTCAAAATCTCTGTTCACGGAACGGTTTATGAGGAAGATGCTTCGGGCGACGGACAGTATGATGCCTTCGTAAAGGCTTTGCGAAAGATATACAAGCACAGGCTGAACCGCGTGTTCCCGCTCTTGGAGAACTATCAGGTGAGCATTCCGCCGGGGGGAAGGACCGATGCTTTAGTGCAGACAATCATCACATGGAGGCGGGAAGACGGGCGGATATTCCGCACCCGCGGCCTTGATGCCGACCAAACCGAGGCTGCCATCAAGGCAACCATCAAGATGTTGAACATCATCGAGGCACCGGAACAAGAGAATTGAGTTCTTAACAAATAACAATAGAAATACGATGAAATTAAAAATTGCAGTACTGGCCGGTGACGGTATCGGGCCGGAGATTATGAAGCAGGGCGTGGCCGCATTGGATGCCGTCGCCAAGAGGTTCGGCCATCAATTCATTTATCAGGAGGCCGTTTGCGGCGCTCATGCCATCGACGAAGTGGGCGACCCTTTCCCTGAAGAGACGTTCAAGGTCTGCATGAATGCCGACGCCATTTTGTTTGCCGCTGTGGGCGACCCGCGCTTCGACAACGACCCAACGGCCAAGGTGCGCCCCGAGCAAGGCCTGCTGGCCATGCGCAAGAAGCTCGGCCTGTTTGCCAACGTGCGCCCCGTTGCCACGTTCGATTGCCTGCTCCACAAGAGCCCGCTGAAAGAAGAGTTGCTGAAGGGTGCCGACTTTGTCGTCATTCGCGAACTCACGGGCGGCATGTATTTCGGCGAGAAATATCAGGACAACGACAAGGCCTACGACACCGATATCTATACCCGTCCCGAGATAGAACGCATCTTAAAAGTTGCCTTCGACACGGCCATGAAGCGGCGCAAGCATCTGACGGTGGTAGACAAGGCCAACGTGCTGGCATCGAGTCGGCTGTGGCGGCAGATTGCCAAAGAGATGGAACCGCAATACCCCGCGGTGACGACCGATTACATGTTCATCGACAATGCCGCGATGCGCGTGCTGACGGAGCCGACATTCTTCGATGTCATTGTGACGGAGAACACGTTCGGCGACATTCTCACCGACGAGACGAGTTGCATCACCGGCTCCATGGGGCTGCAACCCTCGGCAAGCCTTGGCGAGCACACGCCGCTCTTCGAACCGGTGCATGGCAGTTGGCCACAGGCGGCCGGCAAGAACCTTGCCAACCCCGTGGCACAGATACTCTCGGCCGCCATGCTGTTGGAACATTTCGGGCTGAACGATGAGGGTGCATGCGTACGCCGGGCGGTCGATGCCTCGTTGGAGGCGAACGTGCGCACGCCCGAAATACAAGTTGCCGGTGGGCCGGACTACGGTACGGTGGAAGTGGGTCGCTGGATAGCCGATTACATCACGAGGGCCGAATCTTGACAAGTATAGGAACTTGGGCAATGTAGGGACGCACGGCTCGTGCGTCCGCCCAGGCCAAGACCTTGACAAGTATAGGACTTGTGCCCCACAAGTATAGGACTTGTAGTCGACAAGTATAGGACTTGTCATTGACGGAAGTATAAGTCGTGCCCCACGGAAGTATGAGCCGTAGTTGACGAAAGTATATATTGTACTTGACGAAAGTATATATTGTACTCGACGAAAGTATATATTGTAGTTGACAAAAGTACATATTGTACTCGACAAAAGTATATATTGTACTCGACGAAAGTACATATTGTCATAAGGCACTCCTATCAGGCGGAGTGCCTTCATTGATGGAAAAGGGTCGGTGGAAATGATCAGAATGCCTCTTGAAACAAGACTTTCTTGGGCGTTTTATCCGAATGAACAACATATTTGAAATGGATGCCCGCCTCGCGATAGGTCTTGATGCCCGTGTCGTTGAGCAAGCCTTCGCGGAGTCCGTCGGAAATCTTTTGCTTGTTGGCATCGACAATCTTGGCATCATCCATTTTATCGGTGAACGAACAATAGTAAATCAGCGTGTTCGTGGCCTTGTCGAACACAAGACTGTCCGTGCGCGTGAAGTTGACAACCGGGGTGGGGCACACCTTCTGCGTGTATTCTTGGGCTTCGCGCTCGGCCCGCTCCTCAATCGTTTCGTGATGGCATGCCGAGAGTGACAGCAGGGCAAGTACGGAAAATAATATCTTTTTCATCGTGACAAAATGCTTTTATTTTGTGCAAAGATACTAAATAATCAGAGAAAAAACACTATCTTTGTATCTCAAAAATGGATAATCATCAAATGGACACGATAAGCAACATTCGGAATTTTTGTATCATCGCCCACATCGACCATGGAAAGTCTACGCTGGCCGACCGCTTGCTGGAAAAGACGCAGACCATTCAAATCACCGAGGGGCAGATGCTCGACAATATGGATTTGGAGCGTGAGCGCGGCATCACCATCAAGAGCCATGCCATTCAGATGAACTACAAGTCTGCCGACGGAAAAGACTACATACTCAACTTGATAGACACGCCGGGGCACGTGGACTTCTCTTACGAGGTGTCGCGCTCGATTGCCGCCTGCGAAGGTGCATTGCTTGTCGTAGACGCTACGCAGGGCGTTCAGGCACAAACCATCTCTAATCTCTACATGGCCATTGACCACGACTTGGAGATTATCCCCATTATCAACAAGATTGACATGCCGAATGCCATGCCCGATGAGGTGGAGGATGAGATTGTCGAGCTAATCGGCTGCGAACGTAAAGACATCATACGTGCCTCAGGAAAAACGGGGCAAGGCGTGGAAAGTATTCTCGAAGCAGTCGTCGAAAGGATTCCCGCTCCCGTGGGCGATAGGAAAGCGCCTGCACAGGCACTGATTTTTGACTCGATATTCAATAGCTTCCGCGGTGTCATCGTGCTTTGCAAAGTGTTGAACGGGAGCATCAAGAAGGGCGAGAAAGTGAAGTTCTTCAACACCAACATGGAATATAATGCCGACGAAGTGGGCGTGCTGAAGATGGACATGATGCCGAAGCCGGAGCTTACCACGGGCGAGGTTGGTTATATCATCAGCGGCATCAAGACGGCCACCGAGGTAAAGGTGGGCGACACGGTTACTTCTGTGGCTAATCCTTGCAGGCAGGCCATTGAAGGTTTTCAGGAAGTGAAGCCGATGGTATTTGCCGGCGTCTATCCGATAGACCCCAACGACTATGAAAGTCTGCGTGCTTCATTGGAAAAGCTCCAACTGAACGATGCCTCACTGACGTTCACGCCGGAGAGTTCTATCGCTTTGGGCTTCGGCTTCCGATGCGGCTTCCTCGGACTGCTCCACATGGAAATCATTCAGGAGCGGCTCGACCGCGAATTCAACATGGACGTGATAACCACGGTGCCCAACGTTTCCTATAACGTGTATGACAAGCAGGGGAACATGAAGGAGGTGCATAATCCCTCGGGGTTGCCCGAGCAGACGCTCATCGACCATATCGAAGAGCCTTATATCCATGCAACCATCATCACAGCTGCCGACTATATCGGCCCGATCATGACGCTATGCCTCGACAAGCGGGGCGAGCTGATTAAACAGGAGTATGTGACCGGCAACCGTGTGGAGTTGCACTTTATGATTCCGCTTGGTGAAATCGTAATCGATTTCTACGACAAACTGAAAAGTATCTCGAAGGGCTATGCCTCGTTCGATTATCATATAGACTCTTTCCGTCCTTCCAAATTGGCAAAGCTGGACATCCTGCTCAACGGCGAGCCGGTAGACGCCCTCTCGACACTGACACATGAAAGCAATGCCGTGGTCCTCGGTCGGCGAATGTGCGAAAAGCTCAAGGAACTCATACCCCGACAGCAGTTCGACATCGCTATTCAAGCAGCCATCGGTGCAAAGATCATCGCCCGCGAAACCGTGAAGCAGGTACGTAAAGACGTCACGGCAAAATGCTACGGAGGCGATGTGAGCCGCAAACGCAAGCTGCTCGAGAAACAGAAGCAAGGCAAAAAGCGCATGAAACAGGTGGGCAACGTGCAGGTACCGCAGAAAGCCTTCCTTGCCGTGCTGAAACTGGATTAGTAAGAGAATAGGATCATAAAACAATAAGCATTTAAGGAAACCGAATATGAAAGAACCGATAAACACACCACGTGATATAGCCCGCGAGCTTGCACGCAAATACAGTACGATGACGCATGACGAATTGGACGTATTGGAGAGCGTCCTCGTTCCCATGAAGTTTGCCAAAGGAAAAATGATACTCGAAGAGGGAGAGGTATGCGAGAATATCTATTATTTGGACAAAGGACTCATTCGCCAGTTCTATTTCAAGAACGGTAAAGAGGTGACCGAGCATCTCGGCTCTGACCGTTCGATTTTCATGTGCATCGAGAGTCTTTTCCGCGAAACACCGTCCCTTCTTCAAGTGGAAGCCATCGAGTCCTGCCAGATTTACGCGTTGCCAAAGCACCGATTGGAGCAGGTTGCTCTTCACAATGTGAACATTCAGATACTTTATCGTAAGATTCTGGAAGAAAGCCTTATTCTTTCTCAGGTGCATGCCGATTTGGTGCGTTTCGAGACTGCCGGAGACCGATATAAGAAGATGTGTAAACTTATGCCTCAGGTTGTTCTCCGGGCACCCTTGGTTTATATTGCCAGTTATCTGCAGATGACGCCCGAGACATTGAGTCGCGTTAGGGCCACGACATTGCTCGAATGAAATGAAACGAAAACATACGTCAGTTCGGAATAAGAATATCTAAGCTGCAAACTTCGAAGATGCGGTAGACTATAGGGGAATTGTGCAGAATGACTAAAACGCCCAACTCTTTCGGCTCACCGGAAAATTAGAGTGGGGAGCCATGCATAAATCCTTGATAGCGTTCTTTTGAGAATATCATGCGCATGGAGCGTGCAAGCGAATAGGCTTCTTCTACGGTCGGGGCGTTGTTCGAAGAGAATTGGCTGACGGAGCGTTGAGCGCTACCGTTCCGTGGCCCCGCCGGGGCTTATCGTCTCGAATATCCTTATCTCGAATTCGTATGCCCGCTTTTGGTTTGACGTTTGCAACGCCGGTGCAAGCCTCCCACCAGTTGCCGCGGCATCCGCCTAAGCACGGAAAAAAAATCTTTGCTTTTTGGGGAAAGACGTAAAGTTTGTTCCGAACTCCTCGTGTAAGAGATTGTTTACTACCTGCCTATTATGGTCGTTTCGTCGGTCTCATCCCTACTCTGACGATGCGGATGCCCGTCTGCATGGGATGCTTTGCCATGTAGGTGCGCAGAAGTATCGGTTCTTCCACAACCCGGCGGCGCACTTGGCTGGCATTGAGCAGGTGTAGACCGTCTTTATGCCACACGGCGATGCCAATATGGCTCGTGTCGAGTCCTTTTTTGGCGGTGATGATGGCGATGATGTCGCCGTCTTTGATGGTGTTACGACAGAGGCTACTGTTGGTAATCTGTACTTTGGGAATGTAGCGAAATTGCTTGCCGGTCAGCTTCCGTTCGCTTTCAGCAATGACCTTCAAGCGCTCGGGATGAGCTTTCAGCATGGGGTAGTCGGCGGCGTGACGGGTCATATAGCCCACACGTACCGTCTGCACCTGCGTGAATGGTGCACCGCTCCGTTGGATTTCGTGCACAAAGCCAAGCCTTGTGTTGTCGGCAATCCAGTCAGTGAAATAGTGCAAGCGTGATGTGTAGTCGATTTTTCCGTCTTCGTAGCGGATAAGCCGTAGATAGTTACAGAAGTCGGCGAACGTCGTTTTCCTATTTTGCATACAAAGTGTGAGTGCTAAGACGTTTTCCACATAGGTCGTGCAGTCCAGTTGGCGTAGATTGATGACAAGTCGTTCCCGGCTGTTTACTTCGAGCGTCTGAGCTATGTAGGGGATACCCACCAGCCTTCGGGCATAAAACAAGATAAAATTGGCATTCCGGGGCTGTTTCTGCCCTTCTTCCAACAGTCGCATTACCTTGACGCTGTCTTCGCGGGTATAGTCGGCAGTTGCATTCGCATGAACGGCCAAGAGCAGCAGTAATATCGTAAGGATTTTCCTCATGGTTTTCATATTCTGATGATTTGCTTGACGCCCTTCACTGTGCGCAGCTTCTTGATGAGCGCGTCGAGTTTGCTGTTGTCATCAATCATCAAGACAACGTTTCCGCTGAAGAGTCCGTCATGGGAGTCAATATTGATGGAGCGCATCGTAAGCTTGTCTTCTTTAGAGATGATATTGCTGATGTTGCTGACGATGCCAATGTCATCGTTGCCGATGATGCGCAACGTGATGGCGTATTGACTACTTCCCTTACCATCCCATTTTGCTCTCACGATGCGGTAGCCAAAACGTTTGCGCAGCTCGGGTGCATTGGGGCAGTTCCGACGATGGATGGTAATGCCACCGCTGACCGTCACGAAGCCGAAAACATCATCGCCATAGATGGGATGGCAGCATTGTGCGAGCTTATAGTCGATACCTTTTAGATTACGGTCAATGACGAGCACGTCATCGTTCTTGCGGGTGAACTGCTCGTTCGGACTTTCATATTCGAAGTTCTCTGCGCTCTCGGTCTGTCGGACCCCGCTATCATGGTCGCGTAGCTCCACGTAGCGTTCAATGACCGTGTTAGTATCCAAGCGTTCTTCGGCGATGTCTTTATAGAAATCCGAGGTTTCCTTGTAGCCCAGCTTTTTGATGACGTGCGACATCAGACTCTCTTCAATCTCAATTTTCTTGTTCTTGAAGCGTCTTTCGAGCAGTTCCTTTGCATATAGTCCGTCCTTGGCCCGTGTCTCTTTCAAGGCAAGCCTTATCTTTGCCTTCGCTTTTGAACTCTTCACGATATTGAGCCAATCCTGCTTGGGCTTCTGGTTGCTCTGGGTCAGTATCTCTACCGTGTCGCCCGAGTGCAGTTGCTCCCGTAGGCTGACCGCTTTCCCGTTGATTTTGCCGCCGACACACGTATTGCCGATGTTGGAATGAATGTGATAGGCAAAGTCCAAGATGGTGGCTCCCTTGGGAAACTTCAGCAGATCACCTTTCGGCGTGAAGACATAGACTTCATCTTCGTAGAGGTCCATCTTGAATTGGTCCATCAGTTGAAGGTCGTCATTATTCTCCAAGGCCGAACGGATATTGGCCAGCCATTCGTCAATGCCGCCTTCACTCTTAATGCCTTTGTAGCGCCAGTGGGCAGCAAGGCCGTGCTCGGCGATTTCGTCCATACGATTGGTGCGTATTTGCACCTCGACCCATTTGTTCTCGGGACCAAGGACCGTGATGTGTAGACTCTCGTAGCCGTTACTTTTGGGCACACTGAGCCAGTCGCGCAGCCGCTTGGGATTGGGTTGATACATGTCCGTGACGATGGAATAGGCCTGCCAGCACTGCATTTTTTCTTTTTCGACAGGAGCATCTAAGATGATGCGAATAGCAAACAGATCGTAGATACCTTCGAAATTGCATTTCTGCTTCTTCATTTTCTGCCAGATAGAGTGAATGCTCTTCGTACGTCCTTTCATATGGAACTTCAGTCCGGCCGCAGTCAGATGCTCTTCAATCGGCCCAATAAAGCTTTTAATATAGGCATCGCGTGAAGTCTTTGTCGCATTCAGCGCATCCTTTATCATATAGTAGGCATCATGCTCAAGGTATTTCAGGCTCAGGTCCTCGAGTTCGCTTTTCAATTGATACAATCCGAGCTTATGGGCGAGTGGGGCATAGAGATAGCTTGCCTCTTCGCTCACTTCCTTCTTGGCTTCCGTTGCTTCCGTGTCACGGATTTGCCGCATAAGATTCACCCTGTCGGCAATCATGATTAGAATGACGCGCATGTCCTCGGAGAATGAAATCAGCAGGTTCCTGAAGTTCTCACTCTCTATAATTGGATTCTTCTCGTATAAGTTATGGATTTTGACCAGTCCTTGAATGATATGGGCGACGCTTGTTCCGAATTTGTTTTCGATGTCATCTACGGTCTGATGCCCGTTAATGACGAGTGGAAAGAGCAAAGTGGCAAGCACACCGTCGCGTTTCAGTCCGATTTCGTTTACCGCAATTTGTGCCGTGCGCAAGGCCTGAAGCACAGGGTTCAGTCCAAAGACATCGCGCTGTATGTGGCCTTCTTCGATGGCTTTCATCAGCTGTTCGCGCAGTCGGAGCTCATCATCGGGCTTCAGCGTATCGTTAATGGTGTCGCGGAGGTGATTGAGAATGACCTCCGTTTCTTCAAGTTCGGGTTTTGTGAATTCAAATTTCTCCATGCTCATTGATGCTGCTCCCTCAAGAGGTCGTTCACGGTCTTTACGGGATTGAACGTTTCAAGCGGCACTTCCACGAATATTGTGTTCCAATCGCTCATCGCGCCATTCCAAAGCCCCGGCAGCTCCAATGCCTTCAGTTCGCGGCCGTTCTTGCTTTTGCTGCTGATGAAGCCTGTCGTCCGGTCTACATAGTCGGGAAGATGGAAGGCTTTTCCTTTATAATCTTTGATGGCGCAGACCAAGTCGACCGGATTGAAGTGTGTGCCGTTCTTAAACATCTCCACATATTCGTCTTTACTCGTGTCAATCTGGCTACTCTCCAATATCTGCGGACTGACGGTTCCATCTTGGTTATAGGTAAGGAACGGACCTCCGCCCGGTTCGCCTACGTTCTTTACGACGCCGCACACACGGATAGGGCGGTTTAGTTTCCGCCTGAGATAAATCACGAGGTCGGCATCTTCCAACTCTTTGATGTCCGACTTCCTGCAACATAATGTCTGTTGCACGAAGCGAATGATTTCCTCCAGCGTCTCATGATTGTACTTCCCGGTGTCGAGCAGCTCCAGATAACCGAAAATCCGTTGCTGAACATCGACGAGCATACCGGCAAGAAGCTGCTTATAAGTGATTGTTACGGGCTTCAGCCTATCAGGAACCACGTTATCGATGTTCTTGATGAACACGATATCGGCATCGATTTCGTTCAAATTCTCTATCAGTGCACCGTGTCCGCCGGGACGGAAGAGCAGACTCCCATCGGTGTTGCGGAACGGCGTGTTATCAGGATTGGCAGCAATCGTATCTGTGTTCAGCTTCTGCTCTGAGAAGCTAATGTGATAATTCACGCCGAATTTCTTTGCAAAGTAGGCAGCTTTCTCGTCCACCTTAGCCTTGAACAACGTTCGATGTTCGTGGCTCACCGTGAAATGCACGCTAGCTTCTCCGCCGCAGCAAGCATAAAGTGCAGCCTCCGCCAGGTGTTCTTCCATAGGCGTACGTGCCCCGTCTTCATAACGATGGAAGAGGAGCAGACCTTTGGGCAGACTCCCATAGTTCAGCCCCGAGGTCTGCAGCAGATGCGCAACGACCTCCTTGTAGCGCCCTTCCGAAATCAACGCCTCGACATCTTTGCCCGTATCGGCCTCGCATGCCTTGTCCAGCGCTTTTTTGAATGCGAAACGGCCGATATTTCCGAAGAATTCCCGCTCGAAGGCTGTCGTCGGAACATCATAAGAGGCCTCCAAAAACGCGAAAAGGTCTTTGAACATCCGGCTGGCAGCCCCACTGGCCGGTACGAACTTCACGACTTTATGCTTCTCACTTTTATACGTTTCCCACCGACGGACGTACGTTTCGCGCGCTTCTTCCGATGGCGCGACGATTCCCCTGCCCACGCTTGCCGCACGCTCGAGCTGCAAAAAGGGGAAGCCCCGTGCAATCTGTTCCAACTGTTTCTCTACCTGCGCCTCGCGGATACCGTGTGCGTCCAACTGTCTACGGTCTTGTTCTGAAAGTGTCATATTCCTGTCAATTAGATTTGTGATTTCTGTTCGATACTCGGAAAGTTCATTTTAAATGCCCCAGCCGATCCGTGCCAAGTGGCTCCCCAAGTTACTGCCTTCCGGATAGGTTGAAATGTCTGTCATTCTTGCTTTCAGCCGTTCTGTTTTCCTATGCCATTGTCAGTAATTGTTCATTGCAAATATAAACATTATTTCTTATCCGGCAAGTTTTTTAATTCTTTTTTATGATCATACAAGTCTCTTTTGATGTCAAAAAGTAGCGGTTGTTAAATAGTTTAAACCTATCACTGGTAAAAGACTATATTTCAGCGGGTTAGATGGGGTCGATGTCCGATAATGATAAGTCGGGCGAACCTGCAAAATGTCCGATATTGATAAGTTTTTGTCCGATGGTGATAGGTGGTTTTGCTCATTTCGTGTGTAATTTTGTAGCAGCAATCAGACAATTTAACAAAAAGAACAGAATGATTAACCGAAACGTCCCACGCTCCCGAAGGCGTTGCTTCCATGAAGGAGGTTTAAGGAGGAGCACAAAAGAGTATGAAAAGAAGATTACCTAAGAGCAGGTTGGCGATGGTCATGGCATGGCTTATCGCGATGCTGGCATTGCCGCAGGCGGCAGCAGCTGCAAAGTATTACGGTTTTTGGTTTGGCGGCGTGAAAGTGACGTCGGACAACTGCAGCAACATCACAAGCAAGTACATCACACCGAACGCAGACTTCTATCCGCAAGCATGGTATGAGCCGGAGGAGAACACGCTCTACGTGCGCAACATCAAGGTGGAACGCACGGGCGGCTACAACCATGCGCTGGAGAATGAAAGCAACGACGGGCTGACGGTAGTGTTCATGGGCAATAATGAATTCCGTGCGAAGAACTCAAGCACCATTTTTCTGAAGAAGAACACCACACTGAAGAGCTACAACAGCGATACCGAAGAAAACACACTCTACACATGGAGCGATGAATATGAGGGTATCCACGTGCAGAACACGGAAGGCATGTTCAAAGGCTGCGAGTGCCTTGGCTACATCTATTGCAACGAGGCATGGACGGCCACAAAGTCGACTGATATGTTCCAAGATTGCACTGAGTTGATTGGTGCGGTGAAGTACGACCCGAACAAGACGGACATCAAGATGGCTAACCCCACCACGGGCTATTTTACACGCAAGGGCAGCACGGGCATCAACCGCCCGACCACCGTAGACGAACCCACCGTGAAAGCCATCTACGGTACCGACGGCAGCCGTCGCAGCCGCATGGAACCGGGAATAAATATCCTGAAGATGAGCGACGGGACGGTGAGGAAGGTGGTGAAGTAATTCATAATTCATAATTCAAAATTCATAATTAGATACCCACCCCAGCCCTCCCCAAGGGAGGGAGCCCGAGCTTGCGGGCAAATCATAATTATGAATTATGAATTTTGAATTATGAATTAATAAAAAAACGGGCCTTGCGGATAGTTATTCGCAAGGCCTGTTTTTATGTAAGAGGGAGGGTGTACTTAAAGTCCCTGAGGAGTTATACTTAAAGATGTCGAGGACTTATACTTAAGGTCCTTGAGGAGTTATACTTAAAGATGTCGAGGACTTATACTTAAAGTCCTTGAG
>ERZ772960.652-NODE-652-length-29932-cov-5.840847_pt1 | contig 29932 bp, 28 predicted proteins | sample MGYA00580678_ERZ772960 | MGnify/ENA primary metagenome ERZ772960 (study PRJEB29015, sample SAMEA2737930) | human oral metagenome | biome: human oral; feature: human-associated habitat; material: dental | place: China | collected 2059 ... | reverse complement strand
TCCGTCGGGCGGGCAAAGCGTCCGGTGAGCATGTTCATGCCGTTAAACTGCGCCGCGCTCGCGATGCGGTCGACTTCCGCTATGAGCGAAGAAACTTCGACTTGAATCTGCATACGGTCTTCCGCGCTGTAAATACCGTTGGAAGACTGAACGGCAAGTTCACGGATGCGCTGGATGATGTCGGTCGTTTCCTGCAGATAACCTTCCGTCGTCTGAATGAACGAAATGCCGTTCTGAGCGTTCGTCGACGCCTGATTCAAACCGCGGATCTGGCTGCGCATTTTTTCCGAAACGGCGAGACCGGAAGCATCGTCTCCTGCACGGTTTATTCTCATACCGGAGGACAGCTTTTCCATGTCTTTCTGTTGGGAAACCTCCGTGAGTCCCTCAGCGCGAGTTGCAAACATAGCGCTCATATTGTGATTGATAACCATAGTAATCTCCTTCAGCTTTGGTATCAGACAAACCGTACTCGGCTTGTTTTGGTTTTATCACCTTACATACTAATCATCGGAATTCGGCAAAAAGACATTAGCATTTTTTTAAATTTTTTTGAAGAAATTCAAGACGATGCAAAACAGACCGCAAACAGATTTTCTTTTCGGCTCCCCTTCGATGAATACCGGCATGCAAATACCCGGCAGCGGAACGATCGCGTTAATCCGAATAAAATGCTTTTTTTCTGTATTCTTTCGGCGACAATCCCGTTATCCGTTTAAAAACCCTATTAAAATTTGTCAATGAATTAAAACCGCTTTCAAGGCTGATATTGAGTATGAGCTCTTCCGTAGCCTGCAGCATTTGCCGTGCATAATTGACACGTTTTGAAAGGATATAATCCCACAGTGTAAATCCGTTTAACTTTTTAAATAAAAAAGACAAATAGGAGGGACTCATGTTCACATCGGACGCGACGCTTTCCAACGTGATCGATTCGGCATAATGATCGTCAATATAGCGCATAACCTGTTCTATTATCCGCCGCTTTTCCATTCTGATCGTAAAACCGTCAGGCAAACCGTTTGCAGCTTTATACTCCCGTGCCATCATAACAAGAATCGAAATCAGCCTTGTTTTTATCATCAAACCGTATCCGGTTGAACGCGCGGTAAATTCCGTAACGATATTTTCGATTTCCCGCCTAATGCGGCTTCCGATTTCTCCGTCGCTCGAAATTCTATGATTAAAAGCGGTATCCGTTCCCACGGATATCTCATACATATACGAAAAATTTTCAAGTTCACTGTTCGGCGACCAAATAAAATCCGGTATGAATTGTATTCCGGTGCAAATACAATGTATTCCCTTTTTCATATTGACGATACTATGTTGTTCATTACTGCGTAAAATAAAAATATCGCCCGGACAAATATCATATCGCTTTTTTCCGATGACGTACGTTCCGTAACAATCGTCGCCGAACATATCTATTTCAACCGCAAGATGAGAATGTCTGACTTCTTCACGTTGTCTCGGATCGAGACGATTATAATACAAACGTACCGTATGATGATTCTTTCCCTGTGAAGGCAATTCCATTTCGAGAAATCGATGAGAATCAAAGCCCGGTGCTGCGCTGAATACATCGGTCATTATTTTTTCTCCTGCTCACGGCACAAAGAACGGCGGCGATCGATACATCGGTTTTATTTTTCTCTTTCAACAAACCGTCGCTGTGTATCGTAAAAACGGAAACGGTCGAAGAAATTTCATTCATACACAACAGCTTATCGTTTACCAGCAGTATATCTCTAGGCGACTTCCCTCCGCAAGGCATCACTTGAATGCGCTTCAGTTTTCCGGCGTCCCAGCGAAAAACCGAAATGATATCTGCGCCTCGAGTAGAAACGTAGACAGTGTTTTTATTAAATCGAATCGCCGCACCGAGAAAATTTTCCGTATAGGATTTTTCGTAAAGTCGTTCCGAATACAAATACCGTATATGAGCGTCCCGATATTCGTAAATACTAAGCGTACAGGAAAGCTCATCGACGCATGCGATGTGATGCACATCGAGGACACATATATGGCGCGGCCCGCTTCCGGCAGGAGCTCTCGTTTTATCGATCATGTTTAGATTTTCATCGTACAGCAGTATTGCGTCTGCACCCAAATCGGCACACATCAAATATTTCCCGTCAGGGGATGGAATAATCATATGCGGATGAGACGAGTTTTGCCGCTCCGGATGTACGCTGCTGCCGAAAAGCCGTACGGTTCTTCCGCCGGTAGAAAAAATCGACCCTGAAACATAATGTGCGGCATAGATATTTTTTTTAAATACACAAAGATGACAGGCCACATTTCCTCCTGTCGTCACAACGGGCAACCGCTCCGTAAGCGATCCGTCGGAATGTATATCATAGGTTATAAGACCGCTTTCATCGATATCCGTAAACGGCTGACGTAAAAGCACGTACAATACATTGCCGTCGGCAATCATATACATCGGACGGTCACAAGAAATTTTATCCGCAAAACAAAGAGAGCCGTCTTCGTACATACGGTAACGGTAAATGCCCCCGCACGGCGTACACGATGCAAAATAGACATCGTCAAATGCATCCGCCATATTACAAACTCATGCCGCCGTCAATGCGAATCGAAGCGCCGGTTATATATGCACCCTCTTCCGATGCGAGCAACAAACACATGCCGCTGCAATCGTCGGCCGAACCCATGCGTCCGAGCGGAATCTTTTCAAGCACTCTTGCCAAGTATGCGCCGTCTTCCGTGACGGCGGCATTCCGCGGTGTCGCCATTGCACCGGGCAGCACATTATTGACCGTAACGTTATTGTGCGCAACTTGTTTGGCAATATTTTTTACAAGATTGTCCATACCGGCTTTAGAGGCGGCATAAACCGCCATATCTTTATGAGGAACAAACTGCTGTACGCTGCCTATTGTGATAACTCTTCCCCACTTTTGTGATTCCATAAACGGAACATATTTTTGCATCAGCGAAAGCGTACTCAGCAGATTGACGCGCATCTGTATTTCAAATTCTTCAACAGTAATGTTTTTCCACGGATTTCTGTATTGTATCGATGCATTCAAGATCAAAACATCGACATCGCCGGTACGTGCGTATATAGTCTCCGCACAGTCCGCATCGGATAAATCCGCCCAGACGGCTTTACAGCCCATACCCGTTTCACGAACGATACGCTCGGTTTTTTCCCGCTTCGAACCGTGAATCCATACGTCGGCGCCCGCTTCTAAAAATTTTACAGCAATACATTTTCCGATACCCTGTGTTGAACCGGTAACAAGGACTTTTCTTCCTTTTACATCAAACATCTGCACACTCCCGCCGATCAGAGCGACGACTGCGTATCGCACCCCGCTTTATCGGCAAGTTCGTATTCCGCACTCCAATTCAGATGGCGGTAATTTTTGCCTTTCGGATCATTTTTAATAAAATCAACGAGGAGGTCAAGCATATCGACCGACCATACGTTTTTATCTATCTGCGCCGTCGTAAATTTGTTCTGAGTAATCATCTCAAAGCCGAAAATATCTTTGATCTGCGTTTTTGCACCGCCGTCTACGACATCAGCGACAAGCTGCGGCGGAATAAAAAGAACGCCGCCACTGCAGCCGTACACGACATCGCCCGGTAAACAGATCGCAGCCGAACGACCGCTTCCGAGCCGTGCAGGTACATTAAAACCCGTAAGTACGAAGTCGCGAATAGGAGTCGGATCTATGCCGCGATAATATACTTGTATGTCTTGAATCTTATGCATCTGTTCAACATCGCGTATACCGCCCCAGATGACGGCGCCGCCCGTACCCGTCTTTTGCTTTATCGCAGTTGAAAGATTTCCACCGACAAAAGTACCCTTGAATATCTTATCGTACATATCGATTACAATGACATCCCGCGAACAAAGAGAATCGAGCACCCATTGATTAGGCGTACCCGTCAAGCCCTGCGTGCCCGCGGCCGCCATCATGGCTTCGTAATAATCGGGACGAGTCGGAGCATACACGGCAGTAACCGCGCGGCCGATAAGTTTTTTGTTTACGGAACCGTCTTCTTTAAATTCGGGATGAATCGATTTCATAGCGACGAACTGATTTTCATATCCCTTAACAAAAATAGGTTTCCAAAGTTCTTCAAGCGTCATACCGTAAAGAGCGTCGAGATACGAATCCGCCACTTTCGGACGACCGTCGGGAAAACGCTCTCCGCTCCACGCTGCAGTCATAGAAATGATATCTTCTCTATTATTAAAATGCATGTATATGCTCCGAATTATTAAAGTCAGCTCCAAATTCTATCGTTTGAAAATTCCGTATTCCAACACAACGTATCTTCCCAAATACCGGGAATATCGCGATTGATATGCTCTTTTAAAACGGCGTCGTTCAACGATTCTATGCCGAGACCCGGCGCGTCCGGAACGCGGATAAATCCGTCTTGAATCAGCGGTTTGGGTAAACCGTTTACCATATCCTGCCACCACGCTACCCTTACCGAATGATATTCCAAAGCAAGAATAAACTGCACGGCGGCAGCTGCGTGAACGGCTGCCATACACGCAACGGGGCTTTCCGCCATGTGAATCGCAAGCGCCACGCCGTTTTCCGCAGCGATGTCGCCGATTTTTTTAAGTTCAAGTATACCGCCGCACGTCAGTATATCGGGATGAATAACGGACACTCCTCCCGATTTAATAATTTTTTCAAAATCTTCTTTTAAATAAATGTCTTCTCCCGTACAGATCGGTACCGTTGCGGCATTTCTCAAGCGAACGTACCGCTCAGTCCACATCCACGGAATCAAGTCTTCCGCCCATGCAAGATTATATTTTTCCATGCGCTTCAAAAATCGTATTATCGATTCTTCACATACATGTCCGAAGTGGTCGATCGCGAGCGGTACTTCATATCCTATAACTTCACGCACTTGCCTTACGTATTCTTCAAGAATATCGAGCCCTTTTTCGGTAATTTGGATGCCGGTCATCGCATGCGGCGTCATAACGATTTGATAACTTTTCTGTCTGTGCACCATTTCTGCGGTAACGGACCCGTCCTGAACGTTAAGCAAGTGCGGCGTATATTTTTTCATATCGTCGATGCTTCCGAGCGGAGCCATAATGGAGCCCGGCTCATCAAGCAACAGACCGATTCCGAGATCCATTTTCAAAAACGTAAATCCCATTTCCATGCGTTTTTTAAGCTCAAGCCCCATATCGTGCCCGCTGTGTTTTCCGTCTACATCGGTATCACAGTACACTCTGATTCTGTCGCGAAATTTACCGCCGAGCAGTTGATATACGGGAACACCCCACGCTTTTCCGGCAATATCCCACAGTGCAATTTCAATACCGCTAACGCCGCCGCCCTGTCGCGAGTGACCTCCGAACTGTTTGATTTTTCTGAAAATTCTGTCCACATCGCACGGATTTTCCCCCAGGATCCGAGACTTCAGCATAAGAGCGAATGTCTTACTCGCCGCATCGCGCACTTCACCGTAACCTTCGATACCCTGATTCGTCAGTATTTTAAGCAGCGTACACCGCTTCGGCGCTCCGTCTATGTCGATGCACCGCATATCGGTAATCTTTAACGTATGCGGATCGATTTTATTGTTCATCTTGATACTCCCATAAAAGTTTTTTATTAACACGCCCCGTAAACCAATGTCGGAACGATTGTTGCAAGCCACGGAATATACGTCACCATAAAGAGTACGATGAGGCATACGACGACAAAAGGAACGAGCTCCTTATAGAGCAGCTGCGTTTTAATTTTAAGTATACCGGCCGTTTGAAAGATATAATTTCCGAACGGCGGCGTAATCGCACCGATAGCGCTGTTCAAGCACATCATGATTCCGAAGTGAATCATATTGATTCCGAACGCCTGTGCAATCGGAGCGAGCAGCGGCGCAATAATGATCATGCACGGCATGGCGTCCATAAACATACCGAGCATAAGCAGCAGAATATTTGCAAACAGTAAAAACGTATATTTATTTTTTGCTATATGCATAATACCCGCCGTCATTGCATGAGGTATCCGCTCCCAGCTCAAATAGTGGCTGAACACCTTCGCCCCGCACATGATGAGCATAACCGTCGCCGTAGACAGCGCCGCATCAAGAAAAATTCCGGGAAGTTTTTTCATATCGAGTTCTTTATAAATAAATTTCCCGACGATAAACGAATACACCGCCATAAGCGCTCCGCCCTCGGTTGCGGTAAATACCCCGAAACGCAACCCGGTAATAAGCACAAAGGGCAAAAATAACGCCCACGCGGAATTCCCCGCTTTTTTGAGGAGAACCTTCGGCGGAAGCATGCGTCCGCCGTTACCCTTGTATCCCCGTTTTTTCGAAATAACGTACACGACTATCATCATGAAAACACACATAAGCAGTCCGGGTATATAGCCTGACATGAGCAGTTTTCCAACGGACACACCTTCGACCGTACATGCATACACGACAAGACCGACACCCGGCGGAATAATCGGCGTAATACAGCCTGAAGCGGCTGTAACCGCAGCTGAAAAGCCCATATCGTATCCGTGTTTTTTCATTTCGGGAACGAGAGTTTTGCATTCCATCGCTATATCCGCAGCTCCTGATCCGGAAATCCCGCCCATAAAAGTGGAAAGCAAAACGTTGACGTGTCCCAAGCCTCCTGTAAAGTGTCCGACGAGCGCATCGGCCAAATCCAGCAGCCGCTCCGTGATTCCCGACTCATTCATAATTGCGCCGGCAATAATAAAGAACGGAACCGCCATGAGCGAAACGGACTCGGTATTCGTTATCATTTTTTGAATGATGATCGATGCGGATAAATACTGATCGGAAAGAAAATACGGAATACAACATACGATAAGCGAAAACGCTATCGGGAGCCCCATACAGAATAAAACGGCAAGCAAAATAATCGGAATATATGTCATTGTATTTCCTCTCCATTTACAGCCAAAGCCGTATCGTTCGTTTCGTCATAGCGGTCATTATATTTTTCCGGAAACGCAAAGGCTTCCGCTAAAAAGATAATCGAATATACCGTCATACTTGCAAACCCGACAACGGCGGATGCGTCGATATACTTGTATGGCAGCCGCGTATACGGCATAACTTTTTTTGCATTGACGGTAAATATAAAACTGTGATATGTGAGAAATATACACGTTGCGGCAACGACGCCGTTGAGGATTATCCGGAGCGTTTTTTTTGCTTTCCCGGGAAGCCGCGTCAAAATAAAATCCATACCATAATGCCGGTTCCGCTTATAGCCTGCAGCCGCACCTACAAACGTTACCCATGCAAGAAGACAAATATCGACTTCATCCGCCCAGCTGATCGCATGGTTGAAAACATAGCGTCCGAATACGTTCGCTGTGCAAATCAGTACCATAGCAAATGCTGCAAAGGCACAAATAATTTCTTCAAAATTTTTAATAATCCAAAGCGGCGTTATTTTCGTTTTCAACGTGTATTTCCCTGCATCTAAATTATTATTTCATCGCAGCGCGAAGTTTGTCCACAAGTCCCTTGCTCAATTCGGGAAAATCGCTTACGGCAGCGGCGGCGGCGGCAGACATGGCACGCTTATCCGCATCGGAAGGTTCGACGAATTGTACGCCCGCAGCTTCGAGTTTTTTGCGATAGTCGGCCATGTTTTCAGCGTTGAGTTTCGTAAAATATTCGCCGCCCTTTGAAAATTCTTCTATAAAAATTTTCCGATCTTCCGGAGACATTTTATTAAAAAGCACCGCACTCATACCCCAGCACGTCGGAGCAAAAGTATGACTCGACAAAAAACAGTATTTTGCAACTTCTTGAAGCGAATTGGTAAAAATCGTCCCGAGCGGAAATTCACAGGCATCGAGCATACCCTGCTGCATACCGGTATATACTTCAGCCAGCGACATCTTGACGGTACTGCAGCCCAGTCGTTTGAAAAAGGCGACATAAGGCGGAAGCGGTACGCGGATCAGCTTGCCTTTTAAATCGGCAACCGAATGTATCGGTTTTGTCGAAAGCACTTCGCGCGGAGCACCGCACCAGTTCATACAGATCATCTTGATGCCGGAGTTTTTTTCGAGCTCTGCCGTCATCTCTTTAAAAAGCGACGAGTCATTGAATTTCATAACGGATTTCGAATCCGGATACATATACATGAGATTGAGCGCAGTCATATCGGGACAACCGTACGGCGCATAAGCATCGCCCGATGTACCGTCGATAATGTTTGAGCCGAGCGCAATGCTTTCAATCGTATCCGTAAACGTACCGAGTTCAGCGCTGTAGTATACATCAAACGTAATTCTGCCCGCCGTACGCTTTTGAATGTTTTCTACAACCTGTCTGATAGCGATGGCTTTATTGTCGGCCGACGCTTCCGGCATCGAAACTCTAAAATGAAGCGATTCCGATTTTTCATTCGACCCTACAGCAAAAATCGCCGCACAACAAACGATTAGAGCACAAAAACCGATAAAGATTTTTTTCATTTTTTCCTCCTAATAAAAAATTCTTCCTTGCTATAATTCACGCTCATGAATGACTACACCGTCATCATGTAACGTATTTTGCAAAACACCGATGTCAAGTATCCTAAGGTCGCTGCATAAAGAAAACGCAGTCCCTGCCGCTTGACCGGTAACGACGGATGGCGGTATAACGCGCGTAATATCCCACATATCATCTGAAACTGAAATGCAGCGTCCTATGACGGCAAGATTCGGAACGGCATCGCTAAAAAGACTTCCGAACGGAAGCTCATATACAGGGCCTGCTTTTCTCCAATCACCGATAAGGCCGATGCTGTCACTCATATATTCATGCTGAAGAGAAGCGTTCATCTCATAATTGCCGACAATCCGCCTCGTCTTTCTAAGCTGCGGAATTGCGGCAAGAGCCGTCAAGCTGTGCGTCTGCGACACATTTCCGTTTTTAAAGAATTCGTCAAAAGATGCCTTATGCGATGCGATCGTCATTTCGCTCACTTCTGCAGCATCGAGTCCCGAATATCGCTTCGATTCAATTCGACGAGGCGATTCGGCAAACGGATTTGCAGAAAGGACATCGGCCGCGCCGAGCATCCGCCGCTTCGTTTTTCCGTCGGCGGTTTCATAAAACCACGCTGCAAGCGGATTACCGTCCGGGAATATTGCCGTTTTTGCGCCGGCCATAGCACAGATATCGGCATCGCCGGTCGCATCGATCACAGCATGAGTTTTAATCGCCTGCCTGCCGTCTTTGTTTTCAATAATAACCGAATCTATAACGTCATCTTTTTTAATAACGGCGGCAGCAAAGGTTCCGTACAAAACGGTACAACCGGATTTTAATAATTCCTGTTCCAATAAAACTGCAAAAACCTGCGCATTATAGCCGACTTCAAAACGCTGCCCGCGGTGTTCATCCGACGGACGGGGAAGCCATGTATCGGGATATTTGTCTTCATAACCGCGGCTTATCGCAAGTTTTAAAAATTCGTCATTTAAGCCGAAACAAATCTGACGCCCGGTACCGTCGCACAACGGAAGATAGACGGTTATTAAACCGAGCGTGGCAAGCCCTCCGATCGCATACATACGCTCTACAAGCAATACTTTTTTATTATGTCTGCTCGCAGCGAGCGCAGCAGCAGTACCGGCTATTCCGGCGCCGACAACGACTATATCGTAATGAGAAATAACCGGCAGTTTACGTTCTCTTTCCAATACATAATCCGTCATACATATAAAGCATAGGTTATGAGGCGCAGGATTTCATACTTTATTTTATTCAAAACCGGCACTATTTTTTGATTTTTTTATCACGCAAAAGGCTCTTCCGGAAGCTGTCTGCGAAGCGTATCTTTGACGACATAGCCTTTTTCGTTGCACGTACCGTAATAATCGAAATAACCGCGGTTGAGGGCGATCGGAAGCCATACACGGCAGTCAACGGACATTTTACCGAACGGCAATTTTTTGATGTTTACCCAATACGGCAGATTTTTGTCGGTTTCTTTGATCGTACCGGCAAACTCATCGGCGATAAACACATAGCAGCGCAAGTCGCGGCCGGGAAGTACAAAATTCAATCTTCCGTGACAGCGAGGCTCTTCGACAGCAAGTCCCGTCTCTTCAAGCGCGCACCGTTTGCATGCAGCGACGGGATCTTCCCCCGCTTCCATGCGGCTCATCGCCCCCGACACTTTGCCAGATCCTTTTTCTATATACTTCCGATCTATAAGCAGCACCTGATTCCGCTCGTTTACGATAAAGCACAGCACGACGCATTCGCCGGGTTTCCACGCAGTCCATTCGTCGTCGAATTCTTTTTGAATATCCGCTTCCGTTTTCGGCGCAAGTTCCGGATGCTCTGCAACAAAACACGCGCCGCAGATATTTTCATCGTTTGTGAGCATCTGCGTAATCGTTAACCTTTTTCCGCATTTTTGACAACGGCTTTTAAAAGGCCACGTATGACGGCGAAGCAAAAATCCCGTAAAAACAACCGCGATAAAACCCGGAATCGCAAAATACGGATTCCAATGCATCCGCTGAATCAAAAGCAAAAACGCCAAATAAAATACGGCGAGCATAAGCATGATAAACACCGCGCGTTGTTTTTTTACGGACACGAACCCGACTCTTTTTTGATTAAAATAAACAAGGGCAAAGGCCGCAAGTAAAAATAAATAATTTTCGATTATTTTTTGTATGATTTTTTCCATAAATAATAAAAAAAGAAATCTTGTAAAAAGCAAAAAACTGCCCGAAAGCTTCGGTTTCAGGCGCTCCGATCGGCGGATGTTTTACCGAGTGTCCGCGGAGCGCCGAGTGATGAACGTTTTGCCGGACAGCCGCGTGTCACCGAGCTGCCGGCAGAGCACCGCACAAAAGCGGAAAATACGGGGCCGCTTTATCTCACTCGATAACCATGACCGACACGCCGTCGGGAATCGCGGTTATCGTCGCATTCGGATCGCCGCAAAGTTTTTCGGCTTCTTTCATCGCTTCTTCGAGACTGTGTGCGGGGATCATATGCAGAGCGCGCACCGTTTCATCGGGAGCGTCCGAAACGTAGATCACGCGAGCCTTTTGCAAAATGCGGATAAAAATCTGCGTCTGCCATTGATCGGGCTTCGTTTCGTTTCTGCCGCGGCTCATAAACAGATCGAGCGTCTTTTGAATATCCGGCTCGTCGGCCATCTGATGATAAAATCCTTCGCCGCCGTGACCGTCGTTCGACTTCGCAAGCATGATGATGACGCCGCCTTTTTTGACAGTCGCTTCCGCAGCCGTCATGCCCTTTACCGCTTGGTAGATGTTTTGATCGAGCGGATAGCCGCCGTTCGTCGATATGACGATGTCCGCAGGCAGAGCTGCGACTTTGCACAGCGACGAAAGGAAATCGCAGCCTTTTTTATGTGCGGCTTCCACATCGCCCGCAACCGCATAGATCGCTTCTTTTTTTTCGTTGATGACGACGTTGACGATGAACGCGAGTTTCGCCGCGTGCGCCGCCCACACCATATCTTTGTGAATCGGATTTCCTTCGAGGATACCGGTACGAGAATGCACGTCGGCGATGAATTCGGAACAGTGATTGGCAAGCACGGTCGTACGACTCGCAACTCCGGGAAGAATACTTTTGCGTCCGCCCGAAAAACCCGCAAAAAAATGCGGTTCGATAAAGCCTTCCGCAACGAGCAGATCGGCATCGACAGCAAGCTTATTGATAATGCACTCGCCGCCGCTCGGCAGCGTTCCGACCTTTACGAGCGGAGAATTGTCGCAGTCGTGAACGACGATTTTTTCGTTTTTGACGATCTCTTCGCCGAATTTATCGATGAGTTCTTCTTTTGTCGAAAGCCGGTGACAGCCGGTCGAAATGAGGATCGTAATGTCGGCGTTCGGGTTTCCCTTTCGGATTTCGGCAAGCATCGGCGGAACGATTGTTTTGCTCGGAACGGGGCGCGTATGGTCGCTTGCGATGAGCACGATATTATTTTTTCCTTTTGCAAGCTCCGAAAGTTTTTTCGTACCGACGGGATTTTCAAGCGCACGGGCGACAAGCACCTCCGGCGTATTTTTTGCCGTATAGTGATGAAGATTCGAAACGATGACACCCTTTAAGCGTTCGTCGGGAATATCGATTTTTAAAAATTCTTTTCCGTAAGGAAACGACAGATTCATATATACCCCCATAAAAACAAAAGCCGCACGGTGACGGCTTTCGGTACGGCTTACATTATTTAAATTTTCGGCTCGCGCTTTACTTCTTTTTCAAGCGCCGCATCTTCGGAAGCGAGCGGCACATCGTAATTGATAAGGCCGTGTTTTTCTTCGTACTTATACAGCGCGTTGACGACGAGCGGTGTAACGATAGCCGTGACGATAACCGCAGCGGCGCATTGTGCCGTAGCCGCGGCGGCATAGGGTTCCCACGTCGGATCGACGGCGGCGATGGCGGCAGGTGTTCCGACGGAATTTCCCGCAGCCGTACCGACCGCGGCTCCTACCGCGCAGCTTCGTCGGTTCTTTTTGCGGATAAGCAATTTGTAGATAAAATACGTCGGAATACCCGTCCACAAGACGGTAAGCAGACCGATAAGGATACCGGGGATGCCGGCCGTGATAAAGGTTTTAAAACTCATACCGGCGCCGAGCGGAAAAGCGAAGAGGAAAATCGATATGAGCATACCGGGCTTTAAAAAATCGCGCATTTTATCGTCGAGGTTTCCGAGTATCATGCCGACGATGATCGGGAAAATACATGCAAACAAAGCTTTCGCCGGAATCGTTGCGACGCCGCCGAGTCCCATAAACAGCATTTCATAAAACGGACCGTCGTTCGAAGAGATGACCGCGATGGCGCCGACATCGGTTTTGTCGCCGTATTTCGTAGCAAGCGCGGTGTACAAGCCTCCGTTCGAATTCGACATACAGCCGATAAGGCCGAGAGGCGTCATACCGAGCATAACGGCACCGGGACCGCCGATTCGCGCGAGGATAACACCGATAGATACGCCGAACAGCACTTTACTCGTATTGATGACGACGCCTTTATACAATGCCTGTCCCGCGCTGCGGAATTGAATTTGCGCACCCGAACAAAGGAACAGCACTGCAATAAGACAGTTACCGCCGTTTTTGAAAAGCGCCGTCGTAAAGCTTCCGATCTTCAAAAAATCCGGAAAGAGCGTATTAACGGTCACTCCGAGAATCAACGGAACGACCATCAATCCGCCGGGGATTTTGTTAATGGTATCAAGGATTTTAACTTGCCCGAGTTTCATAATTTCCTCCGCGATAAAGTAATATATAATTATAAACCCCGAATTTAAACGCTGTCAAGGAAAATAAAATCTCGTATCGCACACACGGAACGCGCCGGATCGCCCTGCACGCTCTCATACGGGTTCATATTTGCAGCACACCGAACAGCCGGTAACGATGACGTGCTTTTTACCGTCCTTCGTTTTATTGAAAAGGCGGGCGACGAGGTGACCCTCAGGCGGAACTTCTTTATGGCATACGGGACATATCCGTTTTACACCCGGCACGGGTTTCGGATAACAGTGCGGACAGCCGAGTATGATACAGCGTTGATCGCTTACCGTCATCGGCCGAAAAACGCGCGAATACAGATCTTCTTTATATAACGGCGAAGCGCAAAGCGGACAATTCGCAAACGAAGGAGCTTTTTGCCGCGTGCCTCTCGCCGTATATTTATCGCGTTTCGTCAATTTAATAAAATACCGCAGCGCAAAGACAATGATAACGGCCGCACCGCCGATCAAAATATAATCGAGCATACGGAAAGTATAGCACGTTTTCGTCATACGTACACGCAGCGTACCCTGATACGATTCGGATGCGATGCGCATCTTGCCGTTCGCGGTTTTTTTATTTATTATTAACGCATGAATATCATCCTCGTCGGATCGGGCGGGCGTGAACATGCCGTCGCGTGGTCTCTCGCGCAAAGTCCGCTTGTAAAAAAGATCGTCGTCGTTCCCGGAAACGGCGGCACCGCTTCTGAAGCGAAATGTAAAAATATCGATATATCCTCGTGCGGTTATATAGAAAACAACGGTACTTCTCCTTACGTGCAGATTGCGCGGCGCGAAGAATGCATTATGGCTGTCGTCGGACCGGAAAATCCGCTTGCCGAAGGCCTTGCCGACGATTTTTGGAAAGCCGATATTCCGTGCATCGGACCGAAAAAAGCGGCCGCCGAACTTGAAGCGAGTAAAGATTTTGCAAAGCGATTTATGCGCACGTACGGCGTCGCATGTGCAAAAAGCGAAACGTTTGACGACAGCGAAAAAGCGAAAGCATACGTCATGCAACACGGCGCACCGGTCGTCATAAAAGCGGACGGGCTTGCGGCGGGAAAAGGCGTTGTCGTAGCAGCGACCGCCGAAGACGCCCTTTCGGCAATTTCCGATATCATGGATTCGGGTAAAGTCGGAGCAGCGGGGAAAAAAATCGTCATCGAAGAATACCTCGAAGGCATCGAAATTTCCGTACTCGCCGCGGTTTCGGTAACTCCCGAAGCGGCAAAAAAACAAAAAGCTAAAATCGTACCGTTTTTGCCGGTGCGCGATCACAAACGCCTTTTCGACGGAGCGGCAGGCCCGAACACCGGCGGCATGGGAGCCGTATGCCCGCTTGCCGACGTGACGGATGAAACGATGACACTCTTTCGGCGCGATATTCTTTCGCCGACGCTCAAAGGGCTCATAGCCGAAAACTTCGATTACCGCGGTTTTATTTTTTTCGGCCTCATGCTCACAAAAGACGGACCGAAGCTTCTCGAATACAATGTACGGCTCGGTGATCCCGAAACGCAGGCCCTGCTTCCGCTCGCCGATTTCGATTTCGCCGCGATGTGCTGTTCGATCGTCAACTGTTCGCTTGACAATTTTTCATTCAAATGGAAAACGGGCTGCGTCGTCGCTCCGGTCGTCGTTTCGGGCGGTTATCCCGGCGCATACGAAAAAGGCAAAGAAATTACAATCGACGAAAACCGCATAAAAGAGGCCGGGGCGAAATTATTTATCGCAGGAGCGAAGCGCGCTCCAAACGGAAAACTCGTCACCGACGGCGGACGCGTACTCGCATGCAGCGCACACGGTGCCGATTTCGACGAAGCGCGTAAAAAAGCGTACGATGCGATCGATGCGGTACGCTTTGACAATGCGTTCTATCGAAAAGATATCGGATTACCGGGCGCGGCGGAATCCGGAACGCTGTAAAGAATCGATTGCGCGGATCCCGAATTTTGCTCGTCATATCCGATTAAAAACATCGGACGGCAACGCTTTTCTTGGAACACATTTCTTCTTTCCCCGCATTTTGTCGATTCAATTGCCGGGTGTAAAAAATTCCATGATATCTTCTTTGAGACATTCGACGGCCGCTTTTTTATCGCCGCGCATCAAATAATTAATAAGCTGTTTATGATAATTCGCTCCGCTGCTTATCCGCGTTAAATGCAGCATTTTCCAATACGAACGGACATAGACGATGCCGAGCGTCCGCATAACATCGGCAAGCCGTTCGTACGAAAAATCGTTGCCCGAAAACGAAAAAAGCGTCAAATGAAAATTACAGTTTTTTGCCCAGTGTTCAAGCGCTTCACGCTGTTCGGGCTTACGGTAATCTTTATACAACAATTCTTCCAACCGTGCGATCCGTTTATCCGTTACGGCATCCCAATTCCGTTCGAGATATCCGCATTCCAATACGACACGGTAATCGAGCATCTCGGAAACCGTTTGCTCGGAAATGGACATCACTTCATAACCGAATCTCGGTATGCTTTTTAACAATCTTTCATTACATAGAGAAATCAACGCTTCACGAATCGGAGACTTGCTCACGTTGAATTCATCGACAAGAGACTTTTCCGTAATGATGTCGCCCGATTTATATTCATCGCGGATAACACGCTGAAGGATAATATCGTAATACGTATCTTTCAGCGTGTTGTTCGAATATTTTTTCCGCGTCGCAACCATGACATGTGCCTTATTTTTCGAGCATGATATGCAATATTTCCGTATCGGTTGAACGCATACCGTCGCGGCCTACGCGGCCGAAGCTCCGTATCGTTTCTTCAGCCGACCCTTTAACCAGACCCTCACCCTTTTGGAATGCGATACCCTCTTCGGAACCGAGTTCGAAACCGAGAATCGCCGCATCCACCGCCGATGCGATCTTTGCCGCACACGAAGGCTTTGCGCCGTCACATACGATACCGCCGACATCGCCGAGCGTATTCGTAATCGTACGCGTAATGGCATCTTCTCCGCCGCCGTGCAGATAGGTTATGCCGCAGCCGGCTCCGGTCGCCGCGCACACCGCTCCGCAAAACGCGCTCAAGCTGCCGATATAACGCTTTTGCAAAAGCGCCATGAGATTTGCCAAAACAAGCGCACGGATAAGCTTGTCGTGCGGCACATGCCACTCTTTCGCATATTCGATGACCGGCAGCGATACCGTCATTCCCTGATTGCCGCTTCCGCTGTTTATGACGACCGGCAGCGGACATCCGCTCATACGCGCATCGCTTCCCGCCGCGGCGGCAGCGCGGGCACGAACGCGTACATCGTTTTTGTCGTACAGCTTTTCAAGCGTGCGTCCGATCCTCGCTCCGTATTCGCGCGCAAGCCCTTCTTGCGATATGGCGGTATTGTATTCGATCTGCCGTTCGATTACGGCGCGCACGTCTTCGATGTTCACTTCATTCGCAAAATCGATGATGTCTTTTACCGCAAGCAGCGATTTGTCCGCTTGCGTTCCCGCATCGGCTTTTGCTGCGGGCGATTGCGCATCGATTATTATTTTTCCGTTTTTTTCGATATATGAAATATTCGTGTGCTTTTCGGATACGATGACGATCGCCGTATCGTCACCTTTTTTTGCCGTTACGCGGATATAAAGATTGTCTTTGCCGTCTACGAGGCTGCACGTACAAAATCCCGAATCGACAAGCGCCTTCGTTTTTTTAATCTGCTCTTCGGTGATTTTCGAAAGCACTTCCAAACCGCTTTCGGCATCCCCTCCGACAGCACCGAGCGTCGCCGCAACATCGATTCCTTTCATGCCGCCGGAGTTCGGAACGGTTACGCCCTGCACGTTTTTAACGATATTGCCGCTCGCTTCAATCCGCAGTTTTTCGGGAAAGCTTCCGAGCACATCGCGCGCTTTTGCCGCCGCAAACGCGATGGCGATCGGCTCGGTACAGCCGAGCGCGGGCACGAGTTCCGTTTTTAAGATTGCGACGTATGCATCGTATATTTTTTTGTCCATATAATTATTTTCCTTGACAATACGTATTTATCGCTTCAAACAAGAGTTTACCGACGACCGAACCGCCGTCGAGAACGCCAATGCTTTTTTCCGCGTAGTATGCCGCACGTCCGTGTACCGCTTTCATGTTCTTCGTATTTTCCGAACCCTTTGCGGCAGCGGCGGCGGCAGCTTCGAACGCTTTTTTTTCACCGTCGGCACTATGTTTTTCAAGTTCATCGACTGCGGGAATAAAGGCGTCCATAATCGTTTTTTCTCCGGCTTTCGATCCGCATTTTTCGCTGATCGCAGCGATCCCCGCTTTAAATGCGGCACTCGTTTCCGCCAAATCGATATCCGTTTTGCCGCGCATCGCTTTCGCCATACCCATAATGCCGATCGACGTAATCGTCCCGAGCGACGACGGCGCCTTTTCGTTAAACGTCATCCCCATTTTCATAAATAATTTTCCCAAGTCCGTTTCATCGGAGGTGTCGAGAAAATCACTTACCGCTTTATAACCTTCGCTCATGGAAATGCCCAAATCGCCGTCGCCGTTTTGCTGGTCAAGTTGAATGAGATAATCTTTATTTTTCGTCATCACATCGCTTATAATTTTACATGCACCTTTTACATCTTTCGCATTCATACGAGATCTCCGTATATTAATAATTAATAAACAGGGCTGCCCGAAAGCTGAAATTTTCAGGCAGTATCCCCCATTTTTTATACATTATTTAAATAATAACTATTTGTTTTCACTTGTATAAAACGGTGTCGATGCCGGGGCGCGGAGCAATTCTTCAAGCTGCGAATCGAGTTTGAATACGGTGATCGACAGGCCGGCCATTTCCATAGACGTCGCAAATTCTCCGATATGCGGCATAAAAACGCTTACGTTTTTAGCAGCGAGCATCTTTGCAATCGAACGATACACGATGAGCTGCTCTTCAAGCGGTGTCGCACCGAGTCCGTTTACCATAACGGAAACTTTATCGCCGGAAGCAAGCGGCATATCGGCAAGGATTTTATCGAGGATGACTTTTGCGACTTCATCGGCCGTCATCATTTTGCGCACTTCGATTCCGGGTTCGCCGTGAATGCCCATGCCCACTTCGATTTCATCGTCGTTGATGGAAAACGTCGGCTTTCCGACTTCCGGAACGATGCACGGAGAAAGCGCAACACCCATCGTTCTGATATTTGCAAGCGCCTTTTCCGCAACGGAAGCGACTTCATCGAGCGACATCATTTTATCGGCTGCCGCACCGGCAACTTTAAACGCATACACCATACCCGCAACACCGCGGCGCTTTGCCGCCGTTTCTTTTGCGCTCGAAGCGACGTCGTCGCACACGAGTACGGTTTTCGTTTTGATATCGTCCATGTCGACCATTTCGCAGGCCATGTCGAAATTCATTTTATCGCCGCCGTAGTTTCCGTAGAGGCACAAAACGCCGCTGCCGCGGTCGCACGCTTTAATCATATTCGCCATCTTCTGCGATGACGGAGAAGCGAACACGTTGCCGATCGCACAGCCGTCGAGCATACCGCTTCCGACATATCCCAAAAATACCGGCAAGTGCCCGCTGCCTCCGGCCGTGACGATACCGACTTTGCCGTCTTTTACGGGATAACCCGAAACGAGCACACGGCAGTCGCCGTCGAGAAAATGCACTCTGTCACCGTAGGCAAGCTCGATGCCTTCCATCATTTCGTTTACAAAGTCTTCCGGTTTGTTAATAATCTTTTTCATACGTACCCCCATATTGATATTGATTTAATAATTTATATTGCGGACAATCGATTATACCACGATTATCCGCCCAAATACGCTTTGATCACCTGCGGATCGGAAAGCAATTCCTTTCCGGTTCCCTCCATGATTACTTCGCCCGTCGCAAGAACATAACCGCGGTCGGCAATCGACAAAGCCATCGACGCATTCTGTTCGATCAGTAAAATCGTTTTGCCGCCTGCTTTCAATTTCGCGAGCAGTTCGAAAATTTCTTCGACGATAATCGGCGCAAGTCCGAGCGACGGTTCGTCGAGCATGATGATATCGGGCTTGAGCATAAGCCCCCGCGCAATGGCGAGCATCTGCTGTTCTCCTCCGGAAAGCGAACCACCCGCCTGCTTTTCGCGCTCTTTTAAGCGAGGGAAAAGCGCATACTGTTCTTCGATGAGAAGCGGTATATCTTTATTTTTAATGGACGGATTTCCCATCGTACCCGTGACAAGATTTTCGTAAACGCTAAGCGCCGGGAAAATCCTTCGTCCTTCGGGAATATGCGCGAGACCCATTTTGACGATTTTATCGGGAGCGAGGTTCGTGATATCCTTGCCTTTGAACATAATCGTTCCGCCCGATTTCGGCACGAGATTTGAAATCGCCATGAGCGTACTCGTTTTGCCGGCGCCGTTTCCACCGATAAGCGTTACGAGTTCTCCGCTTCGCACTTCGATATTTTCGTCTCGGAGCGCGGATATACTGCCGTAATTGACGCTTAAGTTTTTAATGCTGAGCATACGGCGCCTCCCCTGTCAAAAGACCTTTACCGAAATACGCTTCGCGCACTTCTTTATCATTTTTTACGACATCGGGAGTGCCTTCGCATATCTTTTGTCCGAAATTGAGCACGAGAATTTTTTTGCATGTTCCCATAACGAATTTCATATCGTGTTCGATAACCGCAATCGTGTATCCCAAATCGTTGAGTTTAATAATAAATTCCGAAAGCGATTTCGTTTCGTTCGGGTTCATACCGGCAGCCGGTTCATCGAGCAAAAGAATTTTCGGATTCAGCGCAAGCGCACGTGCAATTTCGACTTTGCGCTGAATACCGTACGGCAAATTGCCCGCAAGCGTATCGGCATACGCTTCAAGGCCGATCATCGAAAGAATTTCAAGACCTTTTTGCGCGGCAAATTCTTCGTCGTTTTTATACGTTTTATCCCGGATAATCGCATCCGCAAATCCCGTTTTCAATTGAAGATGAAATCCGATTTTAATATTTTCCAAAACGGACATAAAGCGAAACAGCATGATATTTTGAAAGGTACGCGCCATTCCCTTCGCAGCGACGCGTTCGGGTTTCATACCGGTAACGTCTTCGCCGCAGAACAGGATTTTACCGGACGTCGGATAATCCATTCCCGAGCACACGTTGAAAAACGTCGTTTTGCCCGCACCGTTCGGTCCGATGATACCGAAGATATCTCCGGCGTCGATTTCCATGCTGACTTTTTCCACGGCTTTAAGACCGCCGTAATATTTACACACGTTTTCCGCTTTTAAGACAGGAGTATTCATTTCGAGACCTCCGTATCGCGTTTTCCGTCAGAGCCTTTTGTCTTCCCCGCCTTCGCCGCTCTCTTTACAAAACGGCGCAAGCTGAGATTCCCCGCAACGGCCGAAGCACCGACAAGTCCCTGCGGACGGAACCACATCATGATGATTATCAAAAGCGCGTATGCGACGAGCCGCCACTGTCCGATCGGCCGCAGCACTTCGGTAAGGAAGTTGACGATTATCGATCCGACGACGGGACCGACGAGTGTCCCCTGTCCGCCGATGATTACCATGGACAGGATATTCCATCCTTCATCGAGCGTAAAATACGTCGAATCGATAAAGCGGACATAGGGAGCGTATATTGCGCCGGCAACGCCGATCCAAAACGCGCCGTACATAAAATTCGAAATTTTGTACCGAGAAGAATCCACACCGAGGCTCTTTGCGGCAAGTTCGTTCTCGCGTATCGACATCCACGCCCGCCCGATCCGCGAATTGATAACGCGGTGAGACACGAACAAAAATAAAATCGCAAATCCCAAAAATACATAATAATAGCGGCGCGGGTTTCTGATCGCAATACCGAAAAACTGCGGGATCGGAATACCTTTTATACCGAGCGCACCTCCGGTAAGAGCCGTCCAGTTGAGCGCAATAAGACGCGCGATTTCGGAAAAACCGAGCGTTACGATCGACAGATAGATACCGCTCATTTTAAGCGTCGGAAGCGCAACGAGCAGCCCGATCACAGCGGTAACGATACCGGCGACCGGAAGAGCGAGCCAAAAATTCCACGCGGCGCGGGTTGAGAGAATCGCTTCAGTGTAGGCGCCGACACAAAAAAATCCCGCCGCTCCGAGACAGGTCATACCGCTGTAACCGTTGATGATATTCAGCGCTCCGGCGAGCAGCGCATACAAGCAGATACGGCACATAACGCCCATAAAATAGCTTTTGCCGTAGATCTGCGGCAGAGCAAGCATCACCGCAATGAGAACGGCGGCGGTGACGACAACATGCTTTTTGCACCATGCATTTACGGAATATAATGTATCGACGACCGCACTCATACTTTTACTCCGCGTTTTGAAACGAATCCCGTCGGCTTAATAATTAAAACGGCTATTAAAAATCCGAATGCGAATATATCGCGGAAGCTTGCCGACGAAATCATAATACCGAAATTTTCGATTATGCCGATGCACAATCCGCCGAGCGCGGAAAACCGCACGTCGGTCAAACCGCCGAGCACCGACGACGAAAACGCTTTCATACCCATCGAACCGCCCATCGTCGCCTGCAGCATTTGATAATAGATGCTCGACAAAAGCCCCGCAATACCGCCGAGTCCGCAGCCCAGACAATTTCCGAGCATCGCCATGCGCTTGACGTTTATACCCATCATATACGAAGCCGTTTTATCCTGACTGACCGCTTTAAGTTTTATGCCGAATTTCGTACGGGTAAACAAAAACGACAGCGCTGCGGCGAGCAGGATGACGGTTATCATGATCAATAACTGTACCTGTGATATTTGAACGGTACCGATTTTGAAAAACCGCGGCTCGATGACGTCGAGCATCGGCTTTTGATTCGGTCCGAATATAATCTGCGCCAGATTTTTAATAAGCATCGAAAAGCCGATCGTACACAGCAGTGAAATATGCCGCGGCGCCGTAAAAAAATTCTCATAGCAGATTTTATATACGAGGATGCCGAGCAGCCATGAAGCGGCAAAACTCGATATGATACCGAGTACGATATTGTTTCCGCAAAGTTCGAACGCATAAAAAGCCGCAAACGAGCCTATCATAATCACTTCGCCGTGCGTAAATGTAACCATGCCGACGACGCCGACGACTACCGAATAACCGATAGCCATAAGCGCGTAAACAGCTCCCTGACATAATCCGTTTATCAGGTGATTTAAAAAATATTCCATAAACCGGCTTCCCTTGAATCGCTTTCAATCGGCAGCCGAACGACAACGGCCGCCGATAGTAAATTTTATTTTTTTGAATAGTCGAAACCTTCTTTGACGACATACTGGCCCTTTTCGACGGCACAAATCATGTATACGCGCGTAATGTCGCCGGCAGGATTGAATTTAAGAGGTCCGGTGATTCCCGTAAAATTGCCGGAAGCGAGGTTATCGCGAATCGCTTTCCGCGTAATTTTGTCGGGAGGACAACGAGCGATCGCATCCGCGAGGAGGTATATGCAATCGTATGCACAGGCGGGGTGAACGGTCGGCTGGAATCCGGATTTTTTTGTAAACTCGTTTTTCCATGCGGTAAGCCGCGGATCGGCAGGATCGAAGAAAAACGGCGTCGAAAGCAAAAGCCCTTCGGAATTTTCTTTCGTCAAATTGATAAGCTGTTCCGAAGTTCCCGGCCCGAGCGTCGTCAGAGGAATATTCCATCCGGATGCACGGATCTGATTGATAACCTGCGGAACGGCGCCTTGATCCATAATGAGTACGACTTCCGGACGGGCGGAGCGCAGACGCGTAATGAGAGAAGAAAAATCTTTTTCATCCTGGACATAACTTACATCCGCAACGATATTGAGCCCGACGAGTTTCGCTTCTTTTTTGAAATTGTCGAATGCGGACATACCCCAATCGCTGTTGATATAGATGACGCCGACTTTCTTTACGCCCATATATTTTTTCAAAATGTACCGTGCAAAAAACGGCGCTTCGCCGTCCTGCCGTCCCATAATGCTGAAACACCAATCGCTCATACCCGCATAGGTCGGATTCGACGCCGTCGGCGAAAGCTGCACGATACCGGCTTCATCGACGATCGGAGCGTTTGCCATGCAGCAGCCGCTCGTAAAATCGCCCATAATCGCGAGGATTCTGTCGTCGTCACCGAGTTGCCGCGCGAGGTCGGAACTTTCCTTTTGGTCGCCTTTCGAATCTTTTATAACGAGATTTAATTTCCGTCCGTGAACACCGCCCTTTGCATTGATTTCGTCGACGGCCATCTGCCCTCCGACTTGAAATCCTTTACCGTATTCGGCATTCGTTCCGGTAAGAGGCGCCAATACGCCGATTTGAATGGAATCGCTGTCGGAAGACCCCAGCGCCCATACAGCGACGGCACATAAAAATGCAACCGTTAAAGCAACAATCAGTTTTTTCACATTGTACCTCCGTAATTCTTTCACTGAAATATCCGGTTTTATGCGGTTTGTAAGATACCAGTAATATCTTACAAATACCTTATAAGTATAAATCGAGTTTTCAAATAACGCAAGGTTTTTTTTGACAGGTTTTTTTTGTTTTTTCGATTTCAGCGGTTCACCCCGTCACACGCTGAAAAGTAAATCTTCATACGACGGAAACGGCTTATACGCTTCGGCGAGCAGCGGCTCTATCGCGTCGGTTGCCGCACGCACTTTTTCCATCGCGGGAATCACACTGTCGGCGTACGCTTTTGCGCGGAGCATATAATCGCCGTTTGCGATCGCCTCCGCATGCTTTTCCGAAAGCGAAGCCGTCTCTGCCGAAAGAGAATCGGCAAGCGTGTCGAGTTTTTCGAGCAGCGAAATCCCCGCGCCGCATTTTGCGTGCGGGACTGCATCTTTTACCGACACGACAGTCTCCGCAATCGAATCCATATAGCCGAGCACAGAGGGCATGATGTTTTTATTGACCATTTCGAGCATCGTGCCGACTTCGATATTGAGCACTTGGCAGTATTTTTCGAGCTTTACTTCATAGTGGCTTTTCATTTCCGCTTCCGTGTAGATGCCCATCTCGGTATACAGCTTGACGTTTTTCGGCTTGAGGTATTCGGCGACCGCTTCCGGAAGATTGCGCAAGTTCAAGAGTCCGCGCTTTTTCGCTTCGGAAACCCAATCGTCTCCGTAGCCGTTGCCGTTGAAGATGATTTTCCAGTGATCCGTAATTTCGTTTTTAATAAGTTCCTGCAGCGCTTGATTGAAGTCTTTCGCGCCTTCGAGTCTGTCGGCATATTCTTTCAAAACGTCCGCGACGATCGCGTTGAGCGTCGTCATCGGCCCCGAAATCGACAGAGAAGAGCCGACGGAACGGAATTCGAATTTATTTACGGTAAACGCAAAAGGAGATGTGCGGTTACGGTCGGTCGTATCTTTCGGGATGGGCGGCAAAACATCGGCGCCGATTTTTATTTTCTGTTTCGATTTCGCGCTGTACGGCGTTCCGTCTTTTATCGATTTCAATACGGCTTCGAGCTCGTCGCCGACGAATATCGACATGATTGCAGGCGGCGCTTCGTTCGCTCCGAGCCGGTGATCGTTTCCCGCGCTCGCAACCGAAATGCGCAGCAAATCCTGATTGTCGTCGACGGCGCGGATCACCGCGGTGAGGAAAAGCAAAAAACGCGCGTTCTCCCTCGGCGTGTCGCCCGGCTTCAAAAGCCCCTCGCCCGCATCGGTTTCGATCGACCAGTTGTTGTGCTTGCCGCTGCCGTTGATGCCGGCAAAAGGTTTTTCGTGCAGCAGACACACAAGCCCGTGCCGACGCGCAACCTTTTTCATAATTTCCATCGTCAGCTGATTTTGATCGGCCGCCAAATTCGTCGTCGAAAAAATCGGCGCCATTTCGTGCTGGGCGGGAGCCGTTTCGTTGTGTTCCGTCTTTGCAAAGATGCCGAGCTTCCACAACTCTTCGTTCAGGTCTTCCATGTATTCCGTAACGCGCGGCGTGATCGCGGTAAAATACTGGTCGTCCATCTCCTGACCCTTTGCGGGCTTTGCGCCGAAAAGCGTCCGTCCCGTCATCTGGAGATCTCTGCGCTTTTCATAGAGTTTTTCATCGACCAAAAAATATTCCTGTTCGGCGCCGACACAGGAAATCACGTGTTCGACGTCTTTTTCGCCGAAGAGCCGAAGCACGCGCACTGCCTGTTTGCTGAGCGCTTCGATGGAACGAAGGAGCGGCGTTTTTTTGTCGAGGGCTTCTCCCGTGTACGAACAGAACGCCGTCGGAATGCACAGCGAATGATCTTTTACGAACGCATACGCCGTCGGATCCCACACCGTGTACCCGCGCGCTTCAAAAGTGGCGCGGCTTCCGCCCGACGGAAACGACGACGCATCGCTTTCGCCTTTGACAAGCTCTTTGCCGCCGAACTCCATAATGACGCCGCCGTTTTTGTCGGGAGCGATAAAACTTTCGTGCTTTTCCGCCGTAATGCCGGTGAGCGGCTGAAACCAATGCGTATAGTGCGTCGCGCCTTTCGAAATAGCCCACTCCTTCATCGCGTACGCCACTTGATTTGCGATTTCAAGTTCGAGCGGCGTGCCGTCGTCGAGCGTTTTTTTGAGCGCGTTAAATGTGTCTTTCGGCAAAAGCTCCTGCATCACCCTTTGATTAAAAACCATGCTTCCGAACAATTCCTGCACATTCGGCATACAGTCCTCCGGCGTTTATCCCGCACTTTAAAAATAAAAAAACGATGCAAACCCCTTTTGCACAAAAGTGTTTACATCGCCTGCAGTTTTCATATTCACGTTATAGCCTTTGTCGGCAAAAAAATCAAGCGATTTACCGGTCGCTGCCGCTATGCTTCGACATAAAAGCGTTACGTCGCCGCGTTTCCTCCATAAAAAAAATATTCTTCGATTGCATCTTTATCGGGCATATTCCTGTTTTCAATTTCATTAATAACCGTTTTTGTATTCCATTCCAACTCGATCGGCTTTATCGTATATGCGTTTTTATCGATTTCTATAATATCGGCTAATTTTCCTTTTGAATATTTTCCGTCGCAGCCCGCAGATCCTACGCTTATATATGTATTTATTTTCTCCGTTAGGAATGCTTTATGTAAGTGTCCGAAAAAAATCACATTATTTTTCTTCGGTTCGATTCCGAATACGCGATCGAGATCTAGTCCGTCAATACCGTATTCGAATACATTGTATTCGGAAATTATTCCGTTTTCCAAAAAGAAATGCTGAAAATACAGATTATATTTTCCGATTTCGATATGATATTTGTAGGGAAGCTTTTCAATATAACGTACGTTATCGATGCCTATCTGTTCTTTTGTCCATCGATAGTGTTCGGCTTCCGATTTTCCTATGCTCTTTTTCAATTCGGGTCCGAGCCCTATCGAACAGTTATATTCTTCGTGATTGCCTTTCAGATAAACCGTTTTTTCTCTCTTAATAAATTCCAGCGTTTCTTTCGGCCACGGCCCCAAATCAACGGCATCTCCCAGCGTTATGTGCAAATCGCATTTTTCGCGCGCATATATTTTTGCCAATGCTTCGCATGCCAATATGTTTGCATGTATGTCAGAACTTATCAATATCCGCATTTTTTTACTCCGCCGGAAGCGCAACTCCGGCATCCGTTATCCCGTAAAAACGATTTCGCCGATCCCTCACATATCTTTTAAAACCGACTTAAAGTGCACGAGGTAATCGACAAACGAAATATAGCACAGCGCGAGGCTTACGACAAACATACCGAGCGCGGCGTTTTTCCAAGCTTCCGTATGCTGCACGACGGATAAAACGATATTGCCGACATCTCCGCTTTTCGCCGCATAAAAGCGCAGCGCACATTCGGGAACGAGACAGACGAACCCCGATGCGACGTAAAATACGGTTTTGAGTTTTCCGCCCTTTCGCGCGGCGATCGCCGTACCTTGCTTCGCCGCGGTCATGCGCAAAAAATTTTGCGAAAACTCGCGGTACAAAATCAATACGAAAATCCATACCGGAAGATAGCTTTTAACGGACGCGGCGAACGAATACATAAAACACGTAAACGTCGTCAAATGGACGATAACGTCCGCAAAGGGATCGAACATCTTTCCGAAGTCGCTCACTTCACGGTTTTTACGCGCAAAAAATCCGTCGAGAAAATCGGTAAATTCCATACACGCCAGGAGAGGAATCATAAGAGCTGCCGAAAGACCGGCAAATCGCCCCGTCCAAATCGGGATAAAATAGATAAGGAAAAATACCGGCGCAAAGACGATGCGAACCGACGTAAATGCATTTGCAAGTTTCATATTGTAAGTATGTTTTGAAAGACACATAGTGTCAAGACGCGACATTGCGCTGCACGGATGCAGCGCGAACACATTAACGGAAACTTTCTCTCAATGCACGGCACGGATGCCGTGTCGTATTCTTGCAAAACGGCCGCGTATTTTTGCTCCGCAAAAATACGGTAGTGAGCGCTGCACGGATGCAGCGCGAACGAATATTACTTCGCTTTTTCGGGATGGCGGTTTGCAAGGAAGTTCGCGTAAACGGCACCCGAAATATTGTGCCACACGCTGAACACGGCACCCGGAATCGTCGCAAGCGGATACTGCGCAAAGTGCGTCGCCGCAAGCGATGTCGCAAGTCCCGAGTTTTGCATACCGACTTCGATTGAAAGCGCACGGCACTTCGTCGTGTTAAGACGCAGTAATTTTCCGACGCCGAATCCCGTCGCATAACCGAGCAGATTGTGAAGAATAACAACGATGACGACCATAACGCCGACAGTTTTAAGCCGCGCGGAATTCGCGGACACGACGCTTGCAATAATCATGATGATCGCGATCGTCGAAATAAGCGGAAGGATACGCACGATCTGGCGCGTCACTTTTTCGAAAAAATAATTGCACACCAAACCGAGCGCAATCGGCACGAGTACGACTTTTACAATCGACAAAAACATCGCGACGGCATTGACATCGACACGCTGCCCCGCATACAGGAGCGTTAAAAGAGGGGTCATAAGCGGCGCGAACAGCGTCGACACAGCGGTCATGCCGACCGACAGCGGAACGTCACCTTTTGAGAGATAGGTCATGACGTTCGACGAGGTACCGCCGGGACAAGTGCCGACAAGGATAACGCCGACCGCGATTTCCGTCGGCAAATTAAACGCTTTCGCCAAAAGAAAAGCGATAAGCGGCATGAGCGTAAACTGCGCGATAAAACCGATTATGATATCTTTCGGCCGGCTGAACACGACTTTAAAATCGTCCATTTTGAGCGTGAGTCCCATGCCGAACATGACAATGCCGAGCAGCCAATTTATCCAGCTCGTTTTAATCCACAAACAGGTCTGCGGTGCAAAGAGCGCAAGAGCGGCAACCGCAATGACGATGAGCGCCATCCATTTGCCGAAAAAATCGCTCAGCTTTTCAAGAAATTTCATACTAATTACATCCTTTACATGTCTTTAATTATATTAAAGTATTTTAGCACAATTAAAAAACCGTGTAAAGACGGCAAGACTTTGCCCGAACGGAGCCGTATAAACGAAGGATTCGAATTTATTATATTACCTAAAGGGGAAAAGCCTTTCCCCTCGGTTCAGAGCTCCGCTCTTCACCCGACCCCTTTCAAGCGGGGGCAAACCTTTTTCGCTCGTGCCCCCGCAACGCCCCGCACTTATCCGTACAATTCGTCGAGGAGCGCCTTTCCCGTTTCCGTGCGAAAAATCGTTTTGCGCACCGCGAGCGCCTCCGCTTTCATCGCTGCATCGTCCGAATCGTTTTCATGGTGCTCATATATGTTTACGAGAAAATCCGCTTCGACGAGAATTTGATAATCGATGCCGTCGATATGCGTATACGTGTGGTGAAGACTTACGAGCCGACACACGCGCTCCGTCACCGCTTTATCGTAACCGAGCGCTTCGAGCATTTTTTTCGCTTCCGGCGGCCCCTCTATTTCCTGATAATGCCCGTGCCCGTTGCCGTATTTTTGCTCCGCAAGGTGAATGCCGATATCGTGCACGATCGCCGCCGTTTCCGTAATATGCCGAAGCTCATTGCCGACTTTTTCGCCCTCGCAGATCAGTTTTGCAAATTCATACACTTTCAAAAAGTGATGAATGCGTTTGGGATCGCCCCTATCGTACGCGATCATCGCGTGCAAAAGTTCGTTATTATCGGACATCGCTATTTCCTCAAAAGAGATGCAAAGGGATTGTAACCTTCGCCGTCCGTCTGACCGGACATATAACGCGCCGTCGTTTTATCCTGTTCGAGCGAAGTCGTCGGCGTAAGCGAAATGCGCCGCTCCCGAGCGTTTACTTCTTTGACGAGTACGGACATCTTTTGTCCTTTCGAAAAAACTTTGCTCAGATTCGTATGAGAGTCGACTCCGTCCATTTCCGATATGTGCACGAGCCCGTCGATGCCCGGTTCGAGTTCGACGAAAACGCCGAATGGTGCGACGCGCGAAACGGCTCCCTCGCATTTCAAACCGGGAGCATATTTTTCCGCAGCCCCTTCCCACGGATCGGCGAGCAGTTCTTTTGCACTGACCGAAACACGCTCGTGCGCCCAGTCCGCTTTAATAATTTTTACGTCGAGCTTTTGCCCGACATGCAAAACGGCGCTCACGT
>ERZ772960.649-NODE-649-length-30136-cov-4.336591_pt1 | contig 30136 bp, 26 predicted proteins | sample MGYA00580678_ERZ772960 | MGnify/ENA primary metagenome ERZ772960 (study PRJEB29015, sample SAMEA2737930) | human oral metagenome | biome: human oral; feature: human-associated habitat; material: dental | place: China | collected 2059 ... | reverse complement strand
TTGCGGACAAACGGTTTTCAAGACCGCCTCGTTATGACCACTTCGATACCTCTCCAAGCATCTGTGCCTTAACAGCACGAAAATTATATTATCACAGCAAATTTCAGAGTGTCAACAAATAAAAGCGTTTTTCTCCATTTTTGCTATTTTTCAGGGCACGGCAATCCCACGTCTTAAAACAAGGATCTTCATATGCAGTCTCCTATCTGTCTTCAGATGCGCTGTGAAGTTGCCTCTTGTACATATATAACTATAACCAGTCAAAACACTCATACAGGTCTCGCTGATTACAGATCACAAGAGTTTTCCCTTCATATTTTTTGTTATATCCTGATAAACATTTCTTTGAGATGCCACTCTTCCATCCCAGAGAATCCAGCGCAGGAACTTCCAGTCGAATTTCTCCGGACAACCAGTCCCCATATCTGGCCTGGTTTTTCCCTTGTATGTTAACCATCTCTTTATCACTCTCAGCGCACATGGTATTCGTCCGTACAGAAGCAAAATTATGAGATCCGCCTCTTCTAATCTGCGCTGAAATTCCAGCTTGGTGTAGTTTCCGTCAATGATCCAGGCATCCTTTATATCCATAAAGCTCTTACATATCTGTTGTTCGTCTTCTGCCTGACGTTCACCCCAGTTGGGTAGCCAGTGTACCTGATCCAAGTGAAGAACTTCTATTTGATATTTATCAGCAAGTTTCGTTGCCAGCGTGGATTTACCGGAACCACTGTAGCCCATGATTACTATCTTACGGGGTTTTTTGCTCATATGCTTTTCCCTTCCATAATGAATCACTCCTCAATGTTTTTCCCGCATATCCATATCCTCCACAAACTTTGATTTATCGTTTCAACCTACAATTCATATTTCTCCCAATCCTCGGCAGATTCTATTACCAAAATCCAACGATCAATCTCAAATTTTTCATCGTGTTCGCAATCAGATTAAGTCGAAGAGGTCACCCATCTGCTTCGACGACTCGTACTTGTAAGTTGACGATTGTACGATAGGAAGGGCCCTGGGTTCTCCATTTTTCGGCTCATAGCCTCCCTGTACACAGATTGTATTGATATGATAATTTCCATTCCCTCCATATCCAAATACATATACCCTGCTTTCGTTACTCCGGCACTTTCCAGTATCCATTTTTTCTTGCGCCATAACGGATAATCTTCTTTTCTTCTTTCAGACTCGCCAGTATGCGCTGCACCTGTCTCTGTGTCAATCCCAGCGATAATGACAGGACCTTTGCCGTAAGCCTGCCGTCCTGCCGGAGAAGCTCCAGCACTTTATCCTCATTTGTTACGACATTTCTTGCGACATTTATTGCGACATCATTATTGTCTGTCTTGCCCTGATTCTCACTCAGTTCCTTTAAGGCATTGCGGATCATACCAAGCATGAATTCCACAAACTCTGCGGAATCCCCCGCATTATCAGCCTTCTGCAGCGCCCAATAGTATTCTGTCTGATTCTCATGGACCAGATTTTCCACCGGCAGCCACGCAAACAGGTCATTCCATTTCTGAAGGATCAGGGACTGCCAGAGCCGTCCGGTCCGTCCGTTCCCATCCGCGAAGGGATGAATAAATTCAAATTCATAATGAAAGATACAGCTTTTTACCAGAGGATGATATTTGGATTCCTTCAGCCAGGTCATCAATTGTGAAACCAAATCAGGAACGTATCTCGCCGGTGTGCCGGCATGGATCAGCTGATCACCGGCATACACGCCTACATTGCCGCTGCGGAATCTCCCTGCTTCTTTTACCAGGCCTTCCATCATCAGCTTATGCGCAAAAAGCAGATTCTTTACATCGTAAGGATCAAGCTCAGAAACACGCTCATATGCTTCATAGGCATTCTTCACCTCCCGGATATCCTCCGGCGGGCCAAATACATGCTTCCCGTCGATCACATCGCTGACCTGATCCAGAGAGAGTGTATTCTGCTCAATCGCCAGCGAGGAATAGATGGATTTGATCCGGTTTTCTCTGCGAAGCACGGGGTTTTGGTGCATGGATTCATATGTTGTAATCGATCCGACATATTGGCCGATCTCAACAATCAGATTTATGATTTCTTCTGTCATATGGAATGGCGGCTGATATACTTCACTCATAGTATCCACCTCATTTCTTATAAGAAGCAGAAGAGTGATGATCAAAAAACCCCCGCCAAAGACACGGCATAATTTTTTCGTCGAATTTCTCTTCTTTTATCATGTGTTGCTCCAGCCTCGCCTGTTTGAAATTATTTGACAGGATCCGCCCTCTCTTTAAATCTGAGATGGACTCCAGCCTCGCCTGCGCAGAATGATCTCCGCCAGCAGAAGGTCCTCAGGTGTCGTTACCTTGAGATTCTCATAGCTGCCCTCAATCATATAGAGCTTCTTTCCGATCATCAGCTCATAGATCGCCGCGTCATCTGTCGCCCCGCTTCTTTCCTCCTGCAAATACTTTCTGTAAGCCTCCTTAATCTCCTCTGTCAAAAAGCACTGGGGGGTCTGCACCTGCCAGAGTCTGCTTCGATCCAGTGTGCAGATCACCGACTGATCCTCTCCCACTTCCTTAATCGTATCCTTAACGGGCATCCCCATGGCGCAGGCTCCCCCCCTGGAAACGACGGAAAGAGCTGTATTGATCTCCTCTGCCCGGATCAGCGCTCTTGCCCCGTCGTGAATCAGGACCTGTCCCCCGTCCACCTTCTGCAGACCGGCGAAGACAGAATCGCATCGTTCCCTGCCACCGGCCACAATGGCGCTCACCTTATGAATCTGATACCGTTGAAGAATCTCCTCCGCGCGATCCCGGTCAAGCGGATCCACAACAAGAACGACGCGATCTACGAGCGATTGCTCATAGGCGAGCAGACTATAGGCCAGAAGAGGCCGTCCAAGAAGAGGCAGGTACTGCTTCGGGAGCTTGCTTCCCATACGCCTTCCCTTGCCGGCTGCAAGAATGATTGCACTCACCATATTCCCATATCCTCATTGCGGCCCGATCGCCGCCCTGTGCCGTCCATGTCGGCAGATGGCCTTAACGCTCTCCTAGCTTGAGTCCCGGCACAGCGTTGAGATCCCAGCCGCTGACAGCTCCTCTGGCAAAATCATAGTAGGCAGCGGCTCCGATCATAGCCGCGTTATCCGTACAGAGGATGGGGGAAGGCCGATAGAACTTGACCCCATGCCGATCACAGGCCGCCTGCATGGCCTCGCGGAAGGCGCCGTTTGAAGCGACGCCGCCCGCTATGGCCATCTTCTTCAGATGGAACTCTTCCATAGCCATCTCGGCGTGATCCACCAGCGCCCCCACGACGGCCTTCTGAAAGGAAGCGGCTACATCCGCCCGATTGACCGCTTCTCCCCTCATTTGCATCTGATTTAAATAGTTGAGAACCGCAGATTTCAGACCACTGAAGGAAAAATCATAGACGCTGTCATTGACATGCGCCCTCGGAAACGCGATGGCATCGGGATTTCCCTCTCTTGCCTCTCTCTCTATCTTGGGCCCGCCGGGGTAGCCCAGGCCAATGGCTCTGGCGACCTTGTCAAACGCCTCTCCTGCTGCGTCGTCTCGGGTCATACCCAAAATCTCATAATCCCCGTAGTCCCTGACCCTGACCAGATGGGTGTGACCGCCGGACACCACCAGGCACAGGAAGGGAGGTTCCAGGTCCGGATTCTCAATGTAATTGGCGCTGATATGCCCCTCGATGTGATGGACCCCCAGGAGGGGAAGTCTCTTGGCATAAGCGATGGCCTTGGCCGCAGAAACACCCACCAAAAGAGCTCCCACCAGTCCGGGGCCGTAGGTCACGGCAACAGCGTCCACTCCATCCAGGTCTGTATCCGCCTCCTTCAGGGCCTGTGCTATCACCTGGTTAATCCGCTCCGTATGAGCCCGGGAGGCAATCTCCGGCACGACGCCGCCGTAGAGGGTGTGAATGGGAATCTGCGTACTGATCACATTGGCCAAAACCTTGCGGCCATCCACAACAATGGCTGCCGCCGTCTCGTCACAGGAGCTCTCAACAGCGAGGATACGACGAATTTCCTTCTTTTCAGACATAATCTCTCCCTCTCGGCGCAGGTGTTTTTACGGATGCCTGCTTCCTCTGCCCGCCGGCATAGACACTTTCGCAGGCACTTATTTCCTTTATTTGTCGGCACATGGCATTCCTGCTCGTGTCAGCCCGGCTATTTACGGATACTCACTTCCTTTACCCGCCTGCACATGGCGCTTTCTCCCGTGTCGATTCAAATATTTTTACGGGCCCTTGCTTCCTTTATTCCTCCGGGAAATCCAGGGTACAGCTTCTTCCATCCCAGCCCAGGCTGGCATTGGGGAATATCTCTGTCACCTGATCCATATAACGGGCCGCCCCCACTAAAGAGGGGGAGAAATGGGTCAGCCAAAGCTCCTCTGCCTTCGCCTCCCTGGCCAAAGCGGCGGCCTCCGCAAAGGTCATATGTTTCTTCTTCCTGGCCTTACCGGCATCCTCCGGATCCCCGTACATGCCCTCACAGATAAAGAGATCCGCGCCCGCAGCCGCGTCAGAGATGGCCGGCGTCGGTCTGGAGTCTGTACAGTAGGTCAGCTTGATCCCTCTGCGGGCAGGCCCCATCACCATTTCAGGCCGGTATACCCTGCCATCCATCTCAACCGTTTCGCCCTTTTGCAGGCGGTTCCAGGCCTTCAGGGGAATCTCCTGCCTCCTGGCAGCATCGGCGTCGAAGCGGCCGGCCCGGGGAATGGAAAGGGAATAACCGTAACAGGTCACATTGTGATTGACCCGAAAGGCCTGAATCCGGTATCCAAAGAGGTCAAACTCCTGCGTCCTGTCCTCGATTTCAACCATGCGAACCTCAAAGGGCAGCTCCTGGGCAATGGACCGAAGAGCAGTCACCACGCGAACCAGGCCCCTGGGGCCGATCAGAGTCACCGGATCGGTGCGATCGGCGTTACCCATGGAGAGCAAAAGGCCCGGAAGGCCGGAAATGTGATCGGCATGATAGTGGGTAAAGCAGATGACATCGATCGGATTCGGGGAAATCCCAGCCTCCTTCATGGCGATCTGTGTTCCCTCTCCGCAGTCAATGAGCAGGCTGTGCCCGTTGAATCTTGTGACCAGCGCTGTCAGCCAGCGCCGGGGCAGGGGCATGGTTCCTCCCGTCCCCAAGAGACAGACGTCTAACATGGCTTCTCCTTTTCCTCCGGCAAATCCAGGCGCAACAGCAGGGCGTCCTCGACAGGGTGCCGGTAAAAACGCGGTCTCAGGCCCACAGACGCAAACCCGTTTCTCTCATAGAGACAAATGGCCGGGACATTGCTCTTTCGCACCTCCAGAAAAATGTCCCTGAGGCCAAGGTCTCTCGCTTTCTTCTCGAATTCTGTCAGCAGCTCTGTCGCGCAGCCCTGCCTTCTGGCATCAGGATGACAGGCAATCGATACAATTTCACCCTCGTCCGCCGCGAAATAGCAGAGCAAATACGCAAGGACGGTCTCCTCCTGTCCGGCGGGAAAATCCCCTGAAGACCTCTCCTTTGCCGGGACTAAATCTCCTGAAGCTTCCCCCTGCGTCAGAACCATAAGCAGGGCCTGATCATTCTTTAGGGCATCAAAAAAAGCTTTCCTGCTCCAACCGTCCGGGATGCTGACCGCCTCGATGGCCGCCATCTGATCCAGATCGCTCTCGGCCGCCAAACGAACTCTTCCCATACCCTTCTTCTGCCCGAATCCTTTTATCTCTCGATCAGGGATCTCTTCTCCGCGGCACATCAGACCCTCTTTTCTCTGCTGCCAACTTTTCTCTTCGCTCCCGCTCAGCCTGGGACAGGCGCAGGTAATTGGGGCGGAAGTCCTCTGCCGCCACAAATTCTCCCTTTTTGGCGTAGACATAAGCCAGAGCAGCGAGACTGGAAGCCCTCTGCACGGCCATGTGCAGGGGGGCGAAATGATAGTCAACCCGGCACAGGCCCTCTATCGTCTGCCGAAAAACCGGTACCCCGTCGCCCAGAAAGACAACCGGTCGCTTCCGGTCATTCACCCTCTCAAGAATCGCTTCTATACTCATGGCGGCCTGATCCATCAGCACCGTCAGTCCCCGGTCTGCAGACTGATAAAGGCCGGTATAGGCCTGCTTCCTGCGGGCGTCCATGAGAGGACATATGAGCCTGTCGGTCCCCCAGCAGTTATAGGCGAGCGTCTCCAGGGTCGGAACCGGGATCAGAGGGATATCAAGGGCCTGCCCCAGACCCTTGACTGTGGCCGCTCCGATACGCAGGCCTGTAAATGAGCCCGGACCCGAAGTTACCGCAATCGCGTCAAGGGTCTTAAGATCCAGATCAATCATCCCGGCCAGCTGATCCAACATGGGCAGAAGGGTCTGCGAATGGGTCTTCTTATCATTGGTCGTATACTCGCCGATCAGACGATCATCTTCTGTGACTGCGACAGAGGCCACCAGGCCCGAGGCGTCCATGGCAAGGATTTTCACTCCTCTACCTCCTCAACTTGAATCCTGCGATAATCCAGTCCTTTTGACAGGTCCTTGGCAATCCGAATCTCCGTGCGCCGGTCAGGCAGGACTTCCTCGATCAGGTTGGCCCACTCAATCAGACAGACCCCCCGGCCAAAGATATAGTCATCAAAGCCGATCATTTGCAGCTCGTCAGGATCAGCGATCCGATAGACGTCAAAATGATAGAAGGGAAGGCGTCCCCCCTCATACTCCTGAACAATGGTGAAGGTAGGACTGTTGACATGGTCCTGGATCCCAAGCCCCCGGGCAAAGCCCTTGGTCAGGACGGTCTTTCCCACGCCAAGATCTCCCACAAGAGTAAAGACATCGCCGGGCATGGCCCTCTCGGCCAGCATACGGCCAATCTCTCTGGTCTCTTTCTCGCTGTTTGTCTCGTAAACCATAGGGATTTTCCCTCCTGCTCAGAACAATGAAATATTCGTGGAGCGTATCCTCCATTGTCATGAATAAGGTCAGACAGATCTAAAGTCAGACAGATCACAGAGCCGGTAATTTACAGTTTGATCTTAGCCAGCGCCTTTAACATATCGGAATTGCCCAGGCCCTCAGAGATATGGTGTCTCTTGTCCTGCCTCTGTCCCTCTCTTCCGCGGTTTCGTCCTGATCCCGCATGCTCTCGGCCCTTTTTATCCTGCTTTCTCTGGTCTTTTCCACTCTTTCGGCGATCGCTGACGGCTCCGCCCCCGCGGACATTGCTCCCGGCGGAGGCTCTGTGGCCCAGCCCTCCTCTACCGGATTTTTTATCCCGATCAGGATGATCTCTTCTGGCGGACATTTCCACAGGATTGCCCTGCGCGTCCACATCTCTGCCAATTCGCATGGACAGGGCGACGCGCTGCTTGTCCAAGTCAACAGCGACCACCTGCACGTCCACAATATCGCCGACAGAGACAGCCTCCAGCGGGTGCTTGATAAAGCGATCGGATATGCGGGAAATGTGCACCAGGCCATCCTGATGTACGCCGATATCCACAAAGGCCCCGAAATCAACGACATTTCTCACCGTGCCCTTAAGCACCATGCCGGGCTTCAAATCCTCCATGGACAAAACGTCCCGGCGCAGAATGGGCTGGGGCATATCCTGCCTGGGATCTCTGCCCGGCTTGGCAAGCTCCGTCAGAATATCCTCCAGCGTCATCTGCCCCAGGTGCAGCTCCTCAGCCATCTTCTGAATATCGCTGACCTCCTCGGCAATTCTCGCGATCCCGCCCTGACTGATCTCCTCCGGCCTGTGCCCCAGCCTGGCTAAAAGCTCTTCCGCCGCCTGATAGGACTCGGGATGCACGGAGGTAGCGTCGAGCGGGTTTTGTCCGTCGCGAATCCGCAGAAATCCGGCGCACTGCTCAAAGGCCTTGGGCCCCAGCTTTGGTACCTTAAGAAGTTGGCGACGACTTGTGAAAGACCCCTTCTCATCGCGATAGGCCACGATGTTCTTTGCGACCGGCGCGGAGATTCCTGAGATATAAGAGAGCAGGGAGGCGGAAGCCGTATTGAGATCGACGCCGACCCTGTTGACGCTGTCTTCGACCACGCCGCCCAGAGTCTCGGACAGCTTCTTCTGGTTCATATCATGCTGATACTGGCCTACGCCGATGGACTTGGGATCTATCTTGACCAGTTCAGCCAGAGGATCCTGTACCCGTCTCGCAATAGAGGCCGCGGATCTCTGTCCTACGTCAAAGGCGGGGAACTCCTCGCTGGCCAGCTTGGAAGCGGAATAGACCGAAGCCCCTGCCTCATTGGTAATGACATAGGATACCCGTTCGGGTATCTCCGCCAGAAGGTCCACGATGATCTGCTCAGACTCGCGGGAGGCCGTTCCATTGCCCAGAGAGATCAGGCTGACGCCGTACTTTTTTATCATAGCCGCGAGGATCTTCTTAGACTCTGCTAGCTTATTCTGGGGTGCTGTCGGGAAGATAACCTTAGTGTCCAGGACCTTGCCCGTGGGATCGACAACAGCCAGCTTACAGCCGGTCCGGAAGGCGGGATCCCAGCCCAGAACCGTCTGCCCGGCAATCGGCGGCTGCATGAGCAGCTGCTGTAAATTCTTGCCGAAAACCCTGATGGCCCCGTCCTCCGCGGTCTCCGTCAGTGCGGAGCGAATCTCCCGCTCAATGGCGGGGGCAATCAGACGCTGATAGGCATCGGCGATCACAGCCGTCAGGACAGGCGTCGTGTAGGCGTTCTCCGCGTTGATATAGCGGTCGGCGATCAGCCGCAAAATATCCTCTTCGGGGGCATGGATCTTAACCGTCAGGACCTTCTCCTTCTCGCCGCGGTTGATCGCCAGCACACGGTGACCCGGGACTTCCCTGATGGGTTCATCAAAGTCGTAATAGGTCTCATAGACGCTTCTGGCAGTCTCGTCTCTGGCTGTAGAGACGATGCGTCCCCGATCCCTGGTCATCTGTCGGATCGTCATGCGCAGGTCGGCATCGTCAGAAATCTGTTCGGCGATAATGTCTCCCGCACCGGCCAGAGCCTCCTCTGCCGACGTTACATCCTTTTTGGGATCAAGATATCCGGCTGCCTCTTCTAAGGCCTCTCTTGTCAGATTCTGTGCCAGGATGGTCTCCGCCAGACCGGTCAGGCCCTTCTCCCGGGCGATCATAGCCCGGGTTCTTCGCTTGGGCCGATAGGGGCGGTAGAGATCCTCTACCACAACTAAAGTCCCGGCCTCTTCAATCTTAGCCCTCAATTCCCCGGTCAGTTTTCCCTGCTCCTCAATGGCAGCCAGAACACTGGATTTCTTATCCTCCAGATTGCGCAGATAAACCAGTCGCTCCCCCAGATTGCGGAGGACTTCATCATTGAGTCCTCCGGTCGCCTCTTTGCGGTAGCGGGCAATAAAGGGGATGGTGTTGCCCTCGTCGATCAGCCTGACAGCCGCCTCGACCTGGCTCTTCTTGACTCCTAACTCCTCTGTGAGCTCTAAAGCAATATCCAATGTCTAACTCCTCAATTCACGTATTGCGGTCTTCTCAGTTTTCTTCTTCCTCCGCAAAATCCTTGGCCCAACCAAAAGCATATTTGACCGCTTTATTCCATCCCCTGCGCTTTTTGTCCCTCTCCTCCTTCTCGATCTGAGGGATAAAGACACGGTCCAGCTGGATGTTCTTGACAACCTCCTCCTTGCTGGCCCAGAAGCCGACCGCAAGGCCGGCCAGATAAGCGGCTCCCAGGGCGGTGGACTCGACACAGGAGGGACGGTTGACCGGGCGGTCCAGCAGGTCTGCCTGGAACTGCATGAGGAAATTGTTGGCCGAAGCGCCGCCGTCCACCTTGAGAGAGCGCAGATCAATCCCGGAATCCGCCCGCATGGCATCGATGACATCGCATACCTGATAGGCGATCGACTCCAGGGTGGCCCGGATGATGTGATTCTTATTGGTGCCCCGGGTGATTCCCACGATTGTGCCCCGGGCGTACTGGTCCCAGTGGGGAGCTCCCAGGCCGGTAAAGGCGGGAACCACATAGCAGCCATGCGTCCCATGAGCCTTGTTGGCCCAGTACTCAGAGTCCTCGGCGGAGTCGATCAGCCGCATCTGATCCCGCAGCCACTGGATGGATGCCCCCGCCACAAAGATAGACCCCTCCAGGGCGTAGTTGACCTTGCCGTCCAGTCCCCAGGCGATGGTCGTAACCAGACCGTTCTCAGAGAACACCGGCTTCTGACCGGTATTCATCAGGAGAAAGCAACCGGTCCCATAGGTATTCTTGGCCTCCCCGTCCGCGTAGCAGGCCTGGCCAAAGAGAGCCGCCTGCTGATCTCCCGCCGCGCCGGCAATGGGGATCTCGGCTCCCAGGAAGGAGGAGTCCGCATAGCCGTAAATCTGCGATGAGGGAACCGGCGTCGGCAGCATAGCGGCCGGTATCTCCAGCTCTTCCAAAATCTCCTGATCCCACTCCAGGCTGTTGATATTAAAGAGCATGGTTCTGGAGGCATTGGAATAATCCGTCACGTGCACCCTGCCCGCCGTCAGCTTCCAGATCAGCCAGGTCTCGACCGTCCCGAAGAGGAGCTCTCCTGCCTTTGCTCTCTTTCTGGCGCCCGGCACATTATCCAGGATCCACTTGATCTTGGTGGCAGAGAAATAGGCGTCGATCATGAGACCCGTCTTCCTGCGAAAAGTCTCCTCCAGGCCCCTGGCCTTAAGCTCATCCGCGATGGCGCTGGTCCTGCGGCACTGCCAGACGATGGCATTGTAAATGGGCTCGCCTGTCTTCTTGTCCCAGACAATTACCGTCTCCCGCTGGTTGGTGATGCCGATTGCCGCGATATCCGCCGCCTTTGCCCCGATCTTGGACATGGCCTCCACCGCCACTCCCAGCTGGGTGGACCAGATCTCATTGGCGTCGTGCTCGACCCATCCCGGCTGCGGGAACATCTGCCGAAACTCCTTCTGGGCCATGGAGCAGATTCTCCCCTCCTGGTCAAATAAAATACAGCGGTTACTGGTAGTTCCCGCGTCCAGAGCCATCACATATTCTGCCATAATCAAGCCTCGCTTCCCCTTTAACAGGCGGCTCCCGAAAGAAGCCGCTACGATTTCACCCCATCCGGATCATAGAGATCAGATCAATCGCCGCCGTCTTCGCCGCAAATTCCTTCTCGCTCATGGGTTCTGTGACAAAGGCGTGCTCCCCATCCTTCTGAGCCTCAATCAAATTGACAGGACCGAAGGTATCCTCAATCAAACTCATAGCAGAGCTGGAGCGGACGAAGAAGCGCTCAACCGTCTCCTGGGGATCACCCAGCGCAAGAGCCTCCGGCTCCCAGTCGATCGGCAGGTTTTTGTCAAGATTCCTGGCAATTTCAACCAGGTCTCCGACAACAGCGGAAGCGGTCGGCAGCTTTCCGGCGCCGGACCCGTAGAACATACCGTCTCCCAGCATATTCCCGTGGACAAAGATGGCATTGAAGACACCGTCCACCTTAGAGAGAGGGTGACTGGCGGGCAGCAGATAGGGGGCAACACGAGCGACATAAGTATCTCCCACCTTGCGGCTGGTGGCCAAAAGCTTGATGCTTCTCTTTAAGATTTTGGCATATTTCATATCGGTGGCGCTGATTCCCCGGATTCCCTCCGTCGGAATATCCTGATAATCCACCTGGCGGCCGGCGATCAGGGAAGTCAGTATCGCGATCTTACGGCAGGCGTCATAGCCCTCGATATCCGCCGTGGGATCCTGTTCTGCGAACCCCTTGTCCTGGGCCTCTTTTAAAACCTCATCAAAGTCCGTTCCATTGGCGGACATCTCCGTCATCATATAGTTGGTCGTCCCGTTGACAATTCCTGTGATCTCCTCGATCACATCTGCGGTCAGACACTCCAGGAGAGGACGGATGACGGGAATTCCGCCGCCAACCGATGCCTCGAAGAGGAAACTCACCGAATGCTCTCTGGCGATCCGAATCAGCTCGGCCCCCTTATCCGCGACAAGAGCCTTGTTGGACGTGGCTACATGCTTACCCGCCTCAAGCATGGTCTTGACGAAGGTGAAGGCCGGCTCAACGCCGCCCATGGTCTCGACTACCATATCGACCTCGGGATCTGCGGCGATCTCTTTGTAGTCGCGGACAATCAGCGGCACGATCTCCGGGTCCTCGAACTCGCGCAGATCCAGAATATATTTCACATCGATCGGGGAACCGACACGCCTTTCGATCACACGACGATTGACCTTCAACACCTCATAGACTCCGGAACCAATGGTCCCAAATCCCATAATCGCTGCCTTCATAGATACCTCTTTTCCTATCCTATGACCTCTTTTTCAAGGCCTCGCATATCCTGGCAAAACTGCCCCTTCCACCGCCCGACGTCGGCAGAATCTCCGGTGAATCCTGCACCTGCTCCCGCTTACTCCTGTCCCCCGCGCTTGCTGCGCCGGGATACTCGCTCACTGCCCGGAAGCTTGCCTTGCTACTCCCTGGCCAGAATCTTGACATAACCGATGCCCCGGGTCTTCTCAATGGTATTGATCATGTCAGAGAGGTCCAGCGTCTCCGGCAGGACCTCCACACTGAGGGTGATCGAGGCCATATTATTGACCGGAATCGACTGGTGCAGGGTCAGAATATTGGCGTGATACTCGGCTACAATGCGGATGACTGCGGACAAAAGTCCCGGCGCGTCCTCCAGAGAAATCATCATCGTGATGGTCTTGCCCCGGTTGCTCTCATGAAATTTGAAAATATCATCCTTGTACTTGTAAAAGGAGGAGCGGCTGATTCCGACAAAGGCCGTCGCCTCCTGAATGGAGTCGCAGCGACCGGAGTCCAGGAGATCCTTTGCCTGTACCACCTTGAGCAAAACCTCCGGCACCGCCTTCTCCTTAAGAACATAGTATGCTGTCTTATCTGTCATAGATAAACCTCTTATATGCCATTTGCGCTTCGAAAGGCGGCCCTTATGCCTCGCAGGCCCCTCTGATTCAACAGGGAAAACGCTCAGTCCTCTGACATGGCATTTCTATCCGGACAGCCCAGAGAGAGCCAGCGCAGATACGCGTTGATAAAGAGGTTAATGTCCCCGTCCATCACAGCGGAGACATTGCCGGTCTCCTCACCCGTCCGCAGATCTTTGACCATGGTATAGGGCTGGAATACATAGGAGCGGATCTGGTTGCCCCAGGCGATGTCCGTGACCTCTCCCCGGATTCCCTCCGCCTTGGCCTTCTGTTCCTCCATCTTTAGCATATAGAGCTTGGCCTTGAGCATCTGCATGGCCTTATCCTTGTTCATATGCTGCGACCGCTCATTCTGACACTGAACGACAATCCCCGTGGGAAAATGCGTGATCCGGATGGCGGAAGAGGTCTTGTTAATGTGCTGGCCTCCGGCGCCGGAAGACCGGTAGGTGTCAATACGGATATCCTCATCCTTGACCTCGACATCCAGATCCTGCTCCAGCTCCGGCATGACGTCACAGGATGAGAAGGATGTCTGGCGCTTGCCGTTGGCATTGAAGGGGGAAATCCGCACCAGCCGGTGAACCCCCTTCTCGCTCTTCAGGTAACCATAGGCGTTCTCACCGTTGACCTGAAAGGTGACCGCCTTGATCCCGGCCTCATCGCCGTCCAGATAATCCAATTCCTCCACTTCAAAGCCCTGGGCCGCTGCCCAGCGGGTATACATGCGGTAGAGCATGGCTGTCCAGTCACAGGCCTCCGTCCCTCCGGCGCCGGCGTGCAGGGTGACTATCGCGTTGTTGGCGTCAAACTCTCCGGAGAGCAGGGTCTTGATCCGGACCCTCTCGAAGTCCTCCTTCATCTGATCCATCATGAGGCGGATCTCTCCCACCATGTCCGCATCATCCTCTTCATTGGCCATATCCATGAGCATGCCGATCTCCTCAATGCTGTTCTTCAGCTTATCGGCGATCTCAACATCGTCCTTTAAGGACTTGAGCTCCTTCATCTTCCTGGCGGACAAATCCGCGTCATTCCAAAAGTCGGGAGCCTCCATCTCACGATTCAATTCCTCAATCTTCTGGTGCTTGGATTCCAGATCCAGGGCCCTGGTCACTTCTGCCAGGGGCTCTTTATAGCTCTCCAGTTCCTGTCGCATGGGGTCTAATTCAATCAGCATAAGGCGATCCTTCCACCGGCACGGCCGATTCTTATCTCGTGTGATGACAGTGGTACAGGCCCTTCCCGCATCAGCCGCGATTACTTCAGCTGATCTTGCAGGAGCTCAATGGCCCGTCCCACCTCATTGTCCTTCAGTATATCATAGGTCCCTGTATCCGTGGACTTCGTGTCAGAATCCTCCACAGAGACATCCGGCTGGATCCCTTTCTTGTGGATGGACTCCCCATTCGGAGTGTAATAGCTGGAAACGGTGATCTTGACCGCGGATCCGTCCGCCAGCCGCATGGTCTGCTGCACGATCCCCTTGCCAAAGGTCGTCTGTCCGATCAGAGTCCCCTTGTGATAATCGCGGATGGCTCCGGCGAAGATCTCCGCCGCCGAGGCGGAGTCCTTCGATATCAAAACGGCAATCGGTATCTTGAGTTCATCTTTGCCGTCGGTATGATAGTCGGTCCGTTTTCCCTCCTTGTCCACCATATAGACGCTGGTTCCCTCCGGCAGAATATGGTTCAGAATATCTGTGACGGACGTGACCATACCGCCCGGATTATTGCGGACATCAAAGATGACTCCCTTCATCCCCTGTTTCTTCAGATCGTCCATGGCCGCGAGATACTCTTTCAGGGTATTCTCACTGAACTGATCGATACGGACATAGCCGATGCCGTCCGCCGCCATCCGATGGGAGACGCTGGGAATCTCAATTCTGCGGCGGGCAACGGAAAGGGTCTCCTCGCTGCCATCCGCCCGGCGCAGAGTCAGTTCAACCCGACTATCCGCCTGACCGCGGACCTTGGCGACAATATCCTCCAGAGAGAGATCTGCCGTGCTCTGATCCCCCACCTTCTCGATGATGTCGCCGGAGACCATACCCGCTTCACTGGCGGGGGACTTATCGTAAACGGTCACGACCTTGATCTTGCCATCCTCCGTCTTCGTCATGGACACCCCGATCCCGACGAAGGATCCCGTCATGGAAGCCATGAGATCCTCATATTCCCTGGCCGTATAGTACTCCGTGTAGGGATCTCCCATGGCCTCCATAATCCCCTTGTACATCCCCTTCTCCATGGCATCCTTGTCAACATCCTGGTAATAGTAGCGCTTGATAATCTTCTCCAGGGCCATCAGCTTGGCATAGCTGGCCGGATTGACCGCAGAGTCCCCCTTGCCGGCCGAGTAGACGCTGATGCCCAGGACCAGAGCCAGAATCAGAAGGGTAGCCAGGGCGCCGGTAAAAATCCCCTTGACGAAGGATCCGCCCTTTTCCTCCCTCGCCTTTCTCCTTGATCCTCCTCCCGCTTTCTCCGGCAGAGCCTTTTTCCCTTCTGTCTCGCCCGAATCGTCAGCTGTCTGCTTCTGTCCTTCTGGCTCGCCCGAATCGATAGATGTCTGCTTCTCCTCCGGTCGCGGACTTCCTTCTGTCTCCTCGCTGCTGATCTGCTTCTTCTCATCCATACTTCGTTTCCTCCTGAGCGCAGAAATACATCCCCCGAGACAAGCGGGCGATGTATTTCCATAACAAATATCCCTGAGACGACAGGTCTTCGCAGACCGATAGACTTACACCTTCAAATGTCGTTTTAAAGTCATCCGGCTTCCCAGATACCCGATTCCCACCCCCAGAACCAGGGAGACGGGAACCAGAATGCGAAAGATACTCATGATCGGGATAAAATCCATCATTCCGCTCAGGAAAGAGAATTTGCCGGACACATAGCCGACGATTCCCTGATACATGAAGAAGAGGGCAACCAGGGGAATCAGAGCGCCGAGGAGACCAATGACTACCCCCTCGACGATGAAGGGAGAGCGGATGAACCGGTCCTTGGCCCCAATCAGCTTCATGATGCTGATTTCCTCCTTGCGGACGGAGATTCCGACCGTAATTGTGTTGTTGATCAGGAAAATAGCCACAGCGATCAGAATGGCCACAACACCCACAGAGACATACTTAAGCAGGCGGTTGAAGTCAGACAGGGTCTTGGCTGCCACCTCTGACTGATTGACCTGCCGGACACCGTCCACTGTCTTTAAGTACTCTACCAGAGAACCTTGCTCGGAAACGTCATTGAGGAAGACCTGGTAGTTGGAGGAATTGGCCAGAGGGTTATCCTCCTTGAAACCGTCCGCCAGATTTTCATTGTTCTTGAAGTAATTCTGCTTAAAGGAGTTCCAGGCCTCATCCGCGGAGACATAACGGTAATTCTTCACCTCCGGTCTGGCCTTGATCGCGTCCCCGATGGCATCCACCTGTTCCTGACTGATCCCATCCACGAAGAAAACAGTGACTGCCACGCCCTGCTCCGCCTCCTTGACCATCTGTGAGAAATTGGTCACCAGGGAATAAAAAGCCCCGAAGAGGAAGATGGTGGCCGCCATCGTCGCGATGGAAGCTAAAGAGAACATCTTGTTGTGCCAGATATTTCGAAAACCCTGCTTAATATTATACATGCTTTGGACTTGTCCCTCCTTCCACGTCGCTGACCAGACAGCCGCGCTTAATCGTGATGACGCGCTTCTTCATAGCCTTGACGATCTCTATATTATGGGTTACGACGACAACCGTCGTCCCGTCCTGGTTAATCTTCTCCAGAAGCTGCATTACCTCCCAGGCATTCTTATTGTCCAGATTACCGGTGGGCTCGTCAGCCAGAATCAATTTGGGACTGTTGACAATCGCGCGGGCAATCGCCACTCGCTGCTGCTCTCCGCCGGAGAGCTGACGGGGAAGGGACTTGTACTTGGATGCCAGGCCCACCAGAGTCAGAACCATGGGGACTCTTCTCTGGATATCCCGCTTCCTGGACTCGGTAACACGCATGGCAAACGCCACATTTTCATATACATTGCGGTCCGGCAGCAGGCGGAAGTTCTGAAAAATGGTGCCGATCCGACGACGGAACATTGGCACCTGGCGATGCCGCATCTTATTCAGGTTCTGCCCGCCCACCGTAATGGTTCCCTTGCTGGCTTTCAATTCATTCAGCATGAGCTTGATCAGGGTGGATTTACCGGATCCGGACGCACCGGTAATAAAGACGAACTCTCCCGGCTCAATATGCAGACTGATATCATCCAGAGCCGGAATGCCGGCCTCATAGGTCTTACTCACATGTTCTAAGCTGATCATTAGTAGTTCTGCTCCTCCATATACTTCATATACTTTACTACCATCAAAGCAATCTTGAAGGTGATCGCGTCCGAGAAGACGCGAAGATCAAGTCCTGTTGCCTTCTCCAGCTTATCCAGCCGGTAAACCAGCGTATTGCGGTGAATATAGAGCTGGCGGGAAGTCTCGGACACATTCAGGCTGTTCTCAAAGAATTTATTGATTGTGACAATCGTCTCCTCATCGAAATCCTCCGGGGACTTATTGGCAAATATTTCCCGAATAAACATCTTGCAGAGAGGAATGGGGAGCTGATAAATCAGCCGGCCGATTCCCAGCTTGGAATAGGCGATCACCTGGTGGTCTTCAAAGAAAATCTTGCCGACATCAAGGGCCATCCCGGCCTCCTTGTAGGAGCGGGACGCGTCCTTGAGCTCTCCGACAATGGTTCCGTAGGAGACCCGGATCTGCTTGTCCACGCGATCCTTAAAGGAATCAATGATCACCTCCGCGGACCGTTCCACATCGGCGTAGCCCTCATCATCCGCAAGCTCCTTGAGAACCACGACATTGCGCTCATCCACAGCCGTGACAAAATCCCTGCTCCGGCCGGAGAAGACGGACCGAACCCGATCCAGCTCATCTCCCTCTTCACTTCCCGCAGTCTCAACAACCATGACGACGCGCCGGGCGTTGGTCTCAATGTGCAGCTTCTTGGATCGATTGTAAATGTCAACTAAAAGAAGGTTATCCAAAAGCAGGTTCTTGACGAAGTTATCCTTGTCAAAGCGCTCCTTATAGGCCACCATCAGCTCCTGGATCTGGAAGCTGGCCATCCTGCCGATCATAAAGACAGACTCATCGTCACCCTGCAGGATGACAATGAACTCCAGATGCTGGTCATCAAAAACCTTAAAAAAATGGCAGCCCAGAGCGATCTGGCTCTCCGCGGGGGATGCCGCGAATTCTCTGGCCGCGGGGACATAGTCCTCCACCTCCGGAAAGGTCGTCGCCAGAATGCTCCCCTCCGCGTCAATCACGGCCAGACTGTGCTTGCTGATGTGATGCAGGCCATCGATGGTATTCTGCAGGATTTGATTTGAAATCATCTCATTCTCCCTCCGCGCCTGTACAAAGTGTACAAGTGAAGCCGCCATTTTTATGCTGATTGCATATACTCATTCCAAGTCTAATACAAAGTGCGCAGATTGGAAAGAAGATTTTCTCTCTTTCTTATGCATATTTACTGGTATTTGGGGACTCTCTGACTCGCAAGCGCTTTTTTGCTTTCAAGTCAAGTCCAAACTCCCAAAAGTCGATTTTTCGCCCTCTTACACAAAACATCCGTTTGCTTTTCGCCCCACAAAGAACCCGTTTCCGAGCCCCTCAAATGTGGATAATGTGGATAAGTCCGTGTATAAGTCCATTTTTCGGGCTTTTGGAGATCCCTTCCTGTGGATAATTTTCCTCTCCCGGGAAGGTCGGCCTTTTCCTTTCCGGGAGGTTGAATCAATTCTTATGCAGGCTGATGATTTACAGTTTGTCCTCCCTTTCCGCTTGACAGATTGCGTGCAATCCCACTTCAAACAAGATCAGAGATTCTCCCACGTATTCGATCGTCTCCTTGCAGCCCGGAACCTTAGCAATCAACTGATCGGCGAAATCAAAAATGATTTTTGTGCTTTTTCGCGCGATCCCCTTCGCTTTGACATGTTCATTTCCGGAGGAAGGAATCGTGATAAAAACCACCTGGGAATTTGCCATGTCCCTCAGAAACAAAAAAGGGGCCGTGGAATAAGGAATGTCCGGCTGCCCCATCCGCAGTTACATTGACTCTTACATCGAATCAATATCTGCGATATGAGGCAAGCCGCTTTCACATACTCCACAGCCCCTCAGCGTTTTCTTATAAAACGCGGCGAACAGCCAGAATCGGTGCATAGTTCGCATTGATATAGGTGATTCCCTTGCTGGGATTTAAGGCGTTGATAATCTTACCGCCTCCAGCATAGATACCGACATGGCCGCTGTAGCATACGATGTCGCCCACCTGCATGTCAGAAGTGGATACCGCGCGTCCCACACTCCTGTCAGCGGAAGAAGAATGAGGAAGGCTGATTCCAAAGTGCTTGTAGACAGAGAGCACGAAGCCGGAGCAGTCCGCGCCGGACGTCAGGCTGGTGCCTCCCCATACATAGGGGTTCCCGACGAACTGAGCCGCATAGGCGACAACAGCCGCTCCACTGGCAGAAGCCTCAGACTCACTTGAGACAGAAGTCTGCGCCTGGCTGCTGGCCGTAGTCGTGGTCCTCTGGCTTGTCCCTCTTCTAACGGATGTCTTCCTGGAAGCTGCCTCGGCAGCCTTCTGAGCCGCCTCCTGTTCAGCCTTCTGTCTGGTGACCGCCGCCTCGACCGTCTCTCCGTAGTTGTAATGGGTGTCAACGTCTACATAGTCATTGGAGACGAATCCCTCTGTGTCCTTGCCGTCCACACTGGCGCGAACCTTGATCCAGCCGTCTGCCTGCTTGGAGAGATCAATGCCGGTCACCACCGTGTCCTTGGCGAATCCGGACAGGATGTCCGCATCCAAGCTGGCGTCCGCGCGCAGGCGCAGGCCGTCCTCCCTGACCTTGACATCCGTCGTCTGGGCATTCTTGCAGGTCTGCTCATCTCCCACCGTAATGCCATCGGCCTTCACATAGCCGTTGACGTCGCCGGAGCTGATATGAAGCCAGCCATTCTCCTCCGCGTCAACTGTCATCGCGTTGTTATTGTAGAGATAACCGACCAGGCGGGCATTGTCATCAGCGCTCTCCCTGACATTGATCGCAGAATCCGTATGAGCGATTCCAACCTTGGAATATAAGGTCTTGTTCACCGCGGAGCTGGCAACCATATCTGTCTGATTACTGCTGACCGTCGCCTCCGTAGACATAGAAAGCATGCTCATCAGGGAGGCAGACACACCGGACAGACTTCCCTGGCCAGACTCCTTGCTGGTCTCCAGAGCCTGATCTACCGTCGTATCCTGCAAAGTCGCCGCCTGGGATGGGAGTCCCGCGCCGGCAACAATTGCGGAGCCTGCAGCGACAATTGCCATTGTCTTCACTGTTTTACGATTTGCATTCATCTATACAACCTCACTTTAGGCTATCTTCATCTGTTACGATATGACTGCTATAAATATTACATTTATATTACGCACGAGTTTTATTATAGAGACCTGCCCTCCGCCTGTCAAGTTCAGGCCACGCTCTTGCGATCCCGCTTTTCTTTCGCCGAAGATGCCCACAATTCTAAGGCTTTTACGGGAAAATGCCTCCTCATCACTTCGACATTGTCCTCTTGTTTTGTGTGAACTATTTGTGAACCTGACCATGAAGGAATTGTTACAATTTTTTTGTCCGTCGAATTTTCCCATCCTCTATACTGACTCTTCCCTCTTTGTAGAGATGTCCGACCGCCCTCTTGAAGGCATTTTTCGAGAGGCCTGTCTCCCGTCGAATCACTTCAGAGGAGGCCTTCTCCGTAAAGGGCAGGACACCCGCGTAGGATTCCAACAGCCGTAGAATCGCCTCAGCGTCCTCGCCAATGGTCTCGTAGGACTTGCCCCGGATCGAGACGTCCAGTTTACCATCTCTTTTGACCCCGGTCACCCGGCAGCTGATCTGATCCCCGATTCGCAGCTGCCTGGCGTCCTCATGGCGGGGGATCATCGCGGAATAGATATCGTCAACCGCGACAAAGGTGCCGAAATCACGGCTGAATTCGTAGACTCTGGCCCTGACTTCATCTCCCGCCTGATAGGGGGAATCCGAGCGCAGCATGGGATAGATCTCCTTCATGGAGGCGGCCAGCCGCTGGGACTTGTCCACATAGACGCGGGCCAGGATCTGGTCTCCCGCCTCCACCCTGCCCAGCATCTGTCGGTAGGGCAGCAGCAGATCCTTCTCCAGGCCCCAGTCTAAGAAAGCGCCGATCTTCGTCAGCTCCTTAACCTTCATAAGAGCGAACTGATCCACCATGGCCAGCGGTCTGGCCATAGTCGCGATCAGTCGGTCGCTGGAGTCTTTATATAGGAAGACATCCAGCGAATCTCCCTGCCCAATCCCCTGAGGGACCTGCTTGGCGGGCAGAAGGACCCGCTCCTGATCCTCCGTCCCCTCCGCCAGATAGGCTCCGAAATCCACCAGCTTGACCAGAGTCAGCCGGTTCACCTTTCCCAATTCCATCTTCATTTCTCCTCTCTGCGGCTAAATTCGACCAGACAGTAAACCTCTCCCTGCGGGGACGTCATCAGGGCCTGGATCTTATTTCCCCTTTCCTCCTGTCCCGGCTCACAGCTCATCTTTAACTGCAGCAGGTCTCCCCGCATCGCCTGTTTCTTGTATTCCACCCGGATCAAACCGATCGCATAATCCGCCGGCAGTTCTTTCCAGGCCGCCGCCACGAAATGGGTGTTGTTCATGTGACCGTTGCTGTCCAGCTGCAGGGAGTTTACGGCGAATTCATAGCGCTCGAAAAAATGCTCCATCGGCCGGATCTTCCGGGAGGGCCAGGGATAATCGATGGCTGGCTCCTGTCCGTAATCTCTGATCATTTTGTCCGGAATCCGGGATGGAAGCATGCGCCGCAGGTCCATATATACCCAGATGCTGTTGACCCGGGCGTAGATGCTGCCGTCCTCGCGGACAAGCAGCATATTGCGCATGCCAAACATGCCCCGAAAGCGATATCCCCAGGTCTTAAGGATCAGGCGGTCCCCGATATAGGGCGTACTGCCTTCCAGCGCCAACTGATAATCTGTGACAAACCAGCCGCAGCCGACCCGCTTCAGATAGCGGATATCATAGCCCAGATCCTGGGAGTGAAAGGTGGCTGCATCCTGCAGGAGATCAAAGAGGGCTGGCAAGGTCAGATACCCGTCCTGATCCACCTGCGAGTAGCGGATTCTTATACTCATCTCATACATATCAGTCTCTCCCCAGAAGCTGGTCTAAGGTCTTTCCATAGGAGGACAGGAAGACATCTACGAAGTCAGCGACCTCAGGATAATCCGCGGCCATCCTTTGAACCGCTGCCCAGATGGATTCTCTGGCCGTTCGAAACTCCCGGTTGCCGGCCTCTTCCTCCTCCATGCACTTGATCAAAGCGGAGAGCTTGTCCGCCGCCTTCACCAGCTTTCTCATATAGATCTCCTCGGCATCGTCGCCGCCGAAGAAGAGATCCTCATAGTCCTCCCTCAGGTCCTCAGGGAGAAGGTCAAGCAGTCTTTGCTCCGCTCTGATCTCTACATCCTTATAGGCGTTCAGGATCTGCTCATCTCCGTACTTGACCGGCGTGGGCATATCCCCGGTAATAATCTCGGACGCGTCATGGTAGAGGCCGACCAGGGCCGCTCTCTCGGCATCGACATGATGGCCGTGGCGGCGATTGGCCAGGACACAGAGAGCATGAGCGATGACAGCCACATCCAGGCTGTGCTCGCTTAAGGTCTCCTCGCGGGCATTTCTCATGAGCGCCCAGCGCTCAATATATTTCATTCGGGACAGGGTCGCGAAAAAATGAGACTCTTTCTTCTTTGACTCCATATGGCACCTCCTCACTTCCTTATCACGCACGGATGCTTTCAGCGAAAAGACCCCGCCGATGCAGATCGACGAGGTCTTCCATAGAGCTGGCCCACAAGGATTCGAACCTTGAAATGACGGAGTCAGAGTCCGCTGCCTTACCGTTTGGCTATGGGCCAATGTCTGAGCGCTTGAAAACTCAACAATGGATATATTACCCAAGAGCCCTGCGGAAGTCAAGCGGGAATTTTCAGTGGACAGTTGACAGCGGACTTTCAGTGAATTTTCCGCGGACAGCAGTAGCGGGTTGCGCCTCTCAGCCTTGTTTCTGCGCGTCCAGAACCAGCTCTCCATCCACGATCCCGTAGCTGATGGGGTCGCCCTCCTGCATCCAGGCCTGTCCGCCCGTCATATCCCGGATCTGATCCTCCAGGTCCCGCAGGCCTGCCGGGTCTGTCAGCAGCTCAAGCTCCACAGCCTGGGCGAAGACCTGAGACAGAAGGGGGAGGGACTTCTCTGCGATCAGATGCTCGATCCGTCCGTAATCGCCGTATCCGAGAGACAGTCGAAGGGGAATCCCCTCCTTCTTCTCCATGAGACGGCTGGCTTCCAGTCCCGCCTTCGACGCGTCCGTATAGGCTCGCACCAGGCCTCCCGTGCCGAGCAGCGTCCCGCCAAAATAGCGGGTCACTACCAGACAGACATCGGTCACTTCCCGCGAGATCAAAAGATCCAGCATAGGCCGTCCCGCCGTCTGCGCCGGTTCTCCGTCATCAGAGCAGTGCATGAGCGGATTGGGGTCTCCGATGATATAAGCGGAGCAATTATGCCTGGCGTCCCAGTATTGCCTCTTCATATCGGCGATGAAGGCCTGCGCCTCCCCGACGGAGCTTGCGAAAGCCACATGCGCGATAAAGCGGGATTTCTTTCGCTCAATTTCCGCCTGGCCGCCCTGGTAAATAACCTTCATAAGATCATTTTCTTTCTGATATAATGTGATTACATGGTCAAAAGGCAGTCTCCACAGAGGGCTTCCTCTCAAGTGAAGGCATAACCTTATGACATCCGCATCGCAGTGTAGCAACAATGAACTTTGTTCATCATAGCAGGGGGGGATATCGTCTGACAAGGCATTTGCCTCTCCATGAGGTGACTCAATGAATTACGGCAAGGATAAAACTTCTGCCCGCGTCCGTCAGATCTCTCAGAGAAAAGGTCGTGTCGGCCATCACTTTTTGCTGGTCTTTAGCCGCACGATCTTAATCAGCCTTCTGGTCCTGCTGATCATTGCCGGCCTGGGCGGCGGCATCTATATCCGGCACCTGATTCAGAAGCTGCCCGATACAGCCTCTGTCAATATCAGTCCCAGCGGATTCAAGTCTGTCATTTTAGACCAGGAAGGGCATGAGCTGGACAGCCTTGCCGCGTCCGGCGCCAACCGCACCTATGTGACGATCGATAAGATCCCTGATTCTGTTCAGAAGGCCTTTATCGCCATTGAGGACGAGCGCTTCTACAGCCACCACGGCGTTGATTACCAGGGCCTCATGCGCGCTCTTGTCACCGGCCTTCTCTCCGGCGGTTCCAAAATGCAGGGGGCTTCGACCATCACTCAGCAGCTGCTGAAGAACAACTACTTCACCGGTTGGACGGCAGAGCAGTCCCTCAAGGCCAAGTTTGACCGTAAGATCCAGGAGCAGGTTCTGGCCACCCGGATTGAACAGGTCACCAGCAAAGACATCATCCTGGAGAACTACCTCAACACCATCAACCTGGGTCAGAGTACGCTCGGCGTCGAAGCGGCCAGCCAGCGCTATTTCGGCAAGTCGGTCTCCGACCTGAATCTGTCCGAGAGCGCGGTTCTCGCGGCGACTACCAAGAATCCGACCCGCTATAATCCGATCACGAATCCCGATCAGAATGCCGGCCGCCGCAAGCTGGTGCTCAACTACATGCTCAAGGATCATTTCATCGACGACGACGCTTACAAAGCAGCCCTGGAGGATGACGTCTATCCCCGGATCGCTGCGAACAACGAGGCGGCATCCGCCTCCCGGACGGTCAGCTCCTATTTCACAGACGCTCTGACCGATCAGGTGATTCAGGATCTAGTCGACCAGGCCCACTACTCCGAGGCGGAGGCTTACAAGATGCTCTACAGCGGGGGCCTGACCATTTACTCCACCCAGGACGCGCAGATCCAGAAAATTGCCGATGAAGAGGTCAACGAGACCTCCAACTACTCCGGCAAGCCCAAGTACTCTTTTTCCTACCGTCTCACGGTGACCAAGGCCGACAAGAGCAACCAGAATTACTCAGATCAGACCATGCTCTCCTATTACCGGTCCTCCAATCCCAATTACAATCTTCTCTTTGCCAATCAGGAGGCTGCCCAGGCCGCCATTGACCAGTATAAAAAGGACATCATGGAGGAGGGAGACAGCGTTGCCGAGGGCAATGAGAAGATCACCTTCACCCTCCAGCCCCAGGTTGCCGTCACTGTCATGGACCAGTCCGATGGCAGGGTCCTGGCTCTGGTGGGCGGCCGCGGCGACAAGACAGGCAGCAAGACCCTCAATCGCGCCAGCAAGGTGACCCGGCAGCCCGGTTCTCCCTTCAAGATCCTCGCCGCCTATGCGCCGGCCCTGGACGCTGCCGGCAAGACTCTGGCCACGGTACAGGATGACGCCCCCTACAAATATAAGAACGGCTCTTCTCTGCAGAACGCCGACCGGACCTACCGGGGCATGACCACCTACCGAGAGGCCATCGTGCAGTCCATCAATATCGTGACGGTCAAGGCGCTGACCGAGATCGGAACCGATCTGGGCTTCCAGTACATCAAGAAATTCGGCTTCAGCACCATCTCCGATAAGGATAACACCCAGGCTCTGGCCATCGGCGGCATCACTTACGGAGTCACCAACATGGAGCTGACCGCCGCCTACGCCGCCATCGCCAACAAGGGCTCCTACATCCGTCCCCACCTCTACAGCAAGGTCCTAGACCGGGACGGCAAGGTCCTCCTCTCTCAGGAGACGCCCAGCCCCCAGCAGGTCATCAAACCGACCACCGCCTGGCTTCTGACCAATGCCATGCAGGACGTCATGACCAGGGGCACCGGAAAGGACGCCAATATCAAGGGCATCACCCTGGCAGGCAAAACCGGCACGACCAATGATGAGCGCGACTATCTCATGGAGGGCTACTCCGGCTACTACACCGTCGGACTCTGGGGCGGTTACGATGACAACTCCCCCCAGACTTCCTCCGCCTACAGCAAGAAGATCTGGAAAAAGATTATGTCTCGCATTCACGAGGGCAAGTCTGATCGAAGCTTCGATATGCCCCAGGGAATCACACAGGCCTCCGTCTGCTCTGTCTCCGGGAAGCTTCCTCTTCCCAGTATCTGCAATGCTGACCCCAGAGGAAGCAAGATCATCAAGGAGTATTTCGCTGAGGGGACGGTTCCCACGGACTACTGCGACCGTCACGTCAAAGTCGATATCGACATCCGCACCGGCAAAATCGCGGCCTCTGGGACCCCTGCCGATCAGATTGTCAGCGGCATCTTCATCAAGGACGGCTCAGCCTATACCCCTGACGCGGCCTATGCCATCTCCTCCGCCGCCTTAAACGGGACTGCTCCTTCACCCAAGTTTCAGTTCGAGATGCCCGCACAGTCTGACACGCAGACAGAGGAGGGCCAGGCTTCCTCTTCCGGCGGAGAAGGAAGCCCGACCCCCTGATTCAATTCTTGTCAAATCTGTCGCCAGAACACTTTATCCCGCGGGAATGCAGGGCACAGTGCCCCTGTGACCGCCTTACACCTCGAAAATCAGATCCCCATAGGAGGGCATGGGCCAGAGATCCTTGTCCACGATCATCTCCAGTTCATCGACGGGTTGGCGCAGGGCATCCATCCTGGCCATCACCGTCTTATGAAAGTACTGGGCCCGTTTCTCGCTGCCCCTCTGCTGATCGGCGTCAGCGACGGCCTTCTCAAGGGCCCGCAGCGCCTTCTGCGTCTTGGCCAGGAGCTTGGACGTATTCTTAAGAATCGTACTCTGGACGGAGGTATCCGCCTCCGGACAGGCGGATGACACCTGATTGATGGAATCCGCCAGCCTGGTCGAGTAACGGATCACCGCGGGAACAATGGACTTGGAGGCGACATCGACCATGGTCTTGGCCTCAATGTTGATCTCCTTGGCATACTGGTCGTATTCAATCTCAACCCGGCTGTTGAGCTCCTCACGGGTGAATACGTGGAAGCGCTCAAAGAGCGCAACCGTCGTTTCGCTTGCCAGGGCCGGAATGGCGTCAACCATAGATCTGATGTCTGCCAGTCCGCGGCGGGCTGCTTCTTTCCTCCACTCCTCAGAATATCCGTTGCCGTCAAAGACAATGCGCTGATGCCGGGTCATCAAATCCTTGATGATCTTCTGAATCGTGGCGTCCCTGTCCTTTGCCTTCTCCAGCTCGTCGCAGACATCCGCAAACTGTTCCGCGACAATGGTGTTTAAGACGACATTGGCCTCGCCGATGGAATCCTGTGAGCCGCACATACGGAACTCAAACTTGTTGCCCGTAAAGGCAAAAGGAGAGGTGCGATTGCGGTCTGTCACGTCCTTGGCAAAGTCCGGGATAGACTTCACACCGGTCTGCAGCTTGGCTCCCTTCTTGGAGTGGGTCGCCTCCCCCTTATCCAAAACCTGCTCCATCACATCCGCCAGCTGATCTCCAAGGAAGACGGAAATCACACAGGGGGGAGCCTCATTGCCTCCCAGGCGATGATCATTGCCGATGTCGGCCGCGGACTCGCGGAGAAGATCCGCGTGTTTGTCGACAGCTGCCAGGATGCAGGCCAGAGACAGAAGGAAGAGGGTGTTCTCGTGGGGTCTCTTCCCGGGATCGATCAGATTGATCCCGTCATCCGTCACCAGAGACCAGTTGTTGTGCTTACCGGATCCATTGACTCCGGCGAAGGGCTTCTCATGCAGCAGGCACTGCAGCTTGTGACGGACGGCGACCTTCTTTAAGGTCTCCATCACCAGATGGTTCTGGTCCACCGCCACATTGCACTCCCCGTAAATGGGCGCCAGTTCATGCTGGGCCGGCGCCACCTCATTGTGCTGGGTCTTGGAGGGAACGCCCAGCTTCCAGAGCTCCTCGTTGACATCCTTCATGAAGGACTCGATGCGCTCCGGAATGGCGCCAAAGTAATGGTCGTCCATCTCCTGTCCCTTGGGGGGCATGGCTCCAAAGAGCGTGCGTCCGGTATAGATCAGGTCCTTGCGCTTCAGATAATTATCGCGGTCAACCAGAAAATACTCCTGCTCAGCGCCCACAGAGGGAATGACCTTCTTGGAGCTGGTATTGCCAAGGAGACGAAGCAGGCGAAGGGCCTGCTCATTGATCGCTTCCATGGACCTGAGCAGGGGGGTTTTCTGGTCTAAAGCCTCTCCGGTATAGGCACAGAAGGCAGTGGGGATGCAGAGTGTCGCGCCGGCGGCGTCCTGGCGGACAAAGGCATTGGACGTGCAATCCCAGGCAGTATAGCCTCTCGCCTCAAAGGTAGCGCGCAGCCCGCCGGAGGGGAAGGAGGACGCGTCAGGCTCACCCTTGATCAGCTCCTTGCCCGAGAAGGACATGAGGACCTTGCCATTGGACATGGGAGCAGTGATGAAGGAATCGTGTTTTTCCGCGCTGACGCCATTCAGAGGCTGAAACCAGTGCGTGTAGTGGGTCGCTCCCTTTTCAATGGCCCATTCCTTCATCTCATGCGCAACCACATCCGCAGTCTCAATATCGAGATCACTGCCCTCACGAATGGTCTGCTTGAGCTTCTGGTAGGTCTTCTTTGGAAGACGTTCACGCATCACAGTGTCATTAAATACATTCTCGCCAAATATATCTGTGACATTGCAGTATGTCGTCTCTTTCTTATCCATGCGATTTCCTCCTGTCGGACTAAGCTTTTTTCTGCAATGAGATGCGCGCTCCGCGAACATCCCCCTGTCATAAAAGGTAAAAGGGGCCATTCCGAAAACCGTACGGAACGCCCCTTTTCGTTAAAAACCAGCGACACGCCATTGCGCCATGAACTTTATGCTTCCGCGCAAATGTCACGCCTTGCCCACGCAGCCGAAGACTTCACTTCTCTCACGGCAGACCTTCTTGATGGCCTCAGCGCCTGGAGCCAGAAGCTTACGGGGATCAAAGCCCTTGCCTTGCTTATCCTTGCCCTGCTCGATGTATTCACGAGTCGCGGCGGCAAATGCCCACTGGCACTCAGAATTCACATTCACCTTGGCGACGCCCATAGAGACAGCCTTGCGAACCTGGTCATCGGGAATCCCGGAGCCGCCGTGGAGAACTAAGGGCATATCACCGGTCTTGGCCTTGATTGCCTCAAGGACACCAAACTGAAGGCCTGCCCAGTTCGCAGGATAAGCCCCGTGAATATTACCGATTCCGGCAGCCAGCATATCAACGCCCAGGTCTGCAATGATCTTGCATTCCTCGGGATCCGCGCACTCTCCGGTGGAGATGACACCGTCTTCCTCGCCGCCGATACCTCCGACCTCACACTCGATGGAGAGCCCCAGCTTATGGGCGACCGCAACCAGCTCCTTCGCCTTGGCCAGATTCTCCTCGAAGGGAAGAGAGGATCCGTCAAACATGATCGATGTAAATCCCGCCTTGATGCACTCGTAAGCCGCGTCATAATTGCCATGATCCAAATGAAGGGCAACGGGAACCGTGATTCCGAGAGAATCATGCATCGCGTAGACCATAGCCGCTACCGTCTTGTAGCCGCCCATGTACTTGCCCGCGCCCATGGATACACCCAGGATAACAGGAACCTTGAGTTCCTCGCAGACTGTGAGAATGGACTTGGTCCACTCCAGATTATTGATGTTGAACTGAGGTACTGCGTAATGACCCGCAACGGCCTTCTCCAGCATCTCCTTGGCTGATACAATCATAAATTCCTCCGTTCTTGTCTGTCACAATGACCTTGAAAACGAACTTCGATCCGCCGAAAAACACATCGGCTGTATCTGCCCGTATTATAGAACAAGGTACTGGCTCAGGCAAGTTACATTTCAGAGAAAAGAGGGCGCGGCCGGCATCCGTCCTGTCCTTTCTCCTCCCTGAATAAACGCTCTCGTCAAGAGCCCTGCTTCCCCAGGTTCCGCTCTCGTCAAAGTTCCTGTTCCCCAGTTCCGCTTACCCCAACGAAAATACGGTTCTACAATAAATGTTGGGGCGAATAGATGTTTCCATTCGCCCCTAAGTGTAT
>ERZ772960.648-NODE-648-length-30147-cov-5.671939_pt1 | contig 30147 bp, 27 predicted proteins | sample MGYA00580678_ERZ772960 | MGnify/ENA primary metagenome ERZ772960 (study PRJEB29015, sample SAMEA2737930) | human oral metagenome | biome: human oral; feature: human-associated habitat; material: dental | place: China | collected 2059 ... | reverse complement strand
GGAGCTTATGCGGAAAACGGTCGGCACAGCTTTCGGCGTAAAAGCGTCGGGAGGCATACGCTCCGCCGAAAAGGCTTCGGCGATGCTCTCGGCCGGTGCGAACAGACTCGGTACGTCGAGCGGCGTCAAAATCGTCGAAGATTGGAACGAAAGCGCCGCGGTCAAAGGCTGTTAAGCTGAAATCGAAGAATCGGGCATCGATTGCCGCAGCTTTTCACTTTGAAAGCGAAAAGACGATATTCAAATATAGTGCAGATATTTTACGCTTAAAAGGGCGCCTGCAAGTACCGCGTCATCCATAAATTTGCTCGGCACGATTTTATATGTTCCCGCGTTTGCGATGAACTCGTATTTCGACGGCAAGACGGTATTCCATTTCGATAAATCGTGCGCCGGCGTTATTTGCAGTATTTTTTTTCGATGTCCGAAATCATCCGCACACGCTCGGCGTGCCGGCCGCCTTCGAACTTCGCATCGAAAAAAGCGTCGACGATCATCTTTGCCAACTCGGAACCTACGACGCGCGCGCCCATCGCGATGATATTCGCATCGTTGTGCTCGACGGTGAGCTTTGCCGTGTACGGTTCGCTGCACACGGCCGCTCTGATGCCCGGCACTTTGTTTGCGGCGAGCGAAATGCCGACACCCGTTCCGCAGACGAGCACGCCTTTTTCGATTTCATTCGATTTTATCGCTTCGGCAACTTTCAAACCGAAGTCGGGATAATTTACTCTCACATTCGGATCGGACGCGCCGTAATCGACGCATTCGAATCCTCGCTTTTGCAGGTGTTCCATTAAAATACGTTTCAATTCGATCGCCGTATGATCGCATCCGAAACCGATTTTCATATTGCCTCCTTTTGGGCATGTATTGATAACAACTTACCCCGATGCTTGCGCCGGGGTAAGTTGATTATAGCGGAACGGATCCGCTCGTACAATAAATTTACTTCAAAAACGATTTGACATTATCTTTCGTAATCAAAACCGATTCGACGGGCGTTTTCGCAGGGATTTTGCCGACGACGCCTTTCGTACCGTTTTGTACCGCTTTTACGAGCAGGTTAAAACTCGTCGCGCCGATTTGAGCCGAGTCTTGTGCGACGGTCGCGCTCAATTGGCCGTTTGCAACCGAACGCACGGCTTCGCTGTCGCCGTCGGTTCCGACGACCATAATTTTGCCGAGCTTGTTTGCGTTTATGACGGCCTGCACGACGCCGAGCGCCATACCGTCGTTGCACGCGTAGATACCGGCGAGGTCGGGGTTTTGTTGAATGTACGTCGTTGCGACATCGAGCGCCGTCTGGCGATCCCAATCGGCCGCCTGGCTTCCGACGATATTCAATTTGCCTGCGGTAAACGCCGCGCGTGCGCCGTTCTTTCTGTCTTCGCTCGATTGATTTCCGGATTTTCCTTCAATGATCAGCACTTTCGCGCCGGCAGGAACGTTTTTGACGATATATTCCGCGCCCTTTTTTCCGACCGCGACATTATCCGTTGCGACGTATGCGACACATGCGCCTTTGTTGTTGGCGAGTTCTTTTTCATTGAACATTTCGTCGATATTTACGATCGTGATACCCTTTGCCGTCGCTTTGCCGATGCCCGACAATACGTTTACGCCGGAAAGCGGGGCGATGCCGATGCCTTTGTATCCGCGGTTGATGCACTGTTCGAGGATCGAAAGCTGACCTTCCAGATCGTCTTCCGACTGCGCCGAATACAGATCGACTTTTATGCCGAGCTTTGCGGATTCGGCTTCCACGCCCTTCCACATCTTTACCCAAAAGTCGGTCGCCTGGTTTTTCAGGATGACTGCGTAATCGGCGCGTTCCTGATTTTCGTTCGAGCCGGTTGCGGCCGCAAACGACACGGCGATCAGAGCCGCCGCAAAAAAAGCCGTTAATTTTTTCATATAACCTCCTAACTGCATTTCGAGATACACGGCAGCGGCGATATTCCCGACATTGCCGTATATCACATTTTATATTTTTAAAGTTCACACGAACTTTACATTACTCTTTAATTTTTCAAACGCGAGCAGCGCGCCTCCTCTTACGCCGCTTTCCTGCGTATGCTCAGGGTAAATAAATTCGATATTGTCATGCGGATACGGAGCACGTATGTGCCGGCGCATAAAGGTCATGAGCGTTTCCGTCGGAAACCCCCGCATCGCAAGCACACCGCCCGAAAGGATCACATAATCGGGATCGATGATATTGATTTCCGTTGCGATGACATAGGCAAGCGTTTTTAGAAAATCCTGTACGAGCGGGTGATCGCTTCGCTTAACAAAAATTTCTTTTATATCGATTTCGGGAAAATTCTCTTTGCACATTTTTTCAAGGTATCGTCCCGATGCGACCGTTTCCGAACAGCCGATATTTCCGCAGCCGCAGACGGCCTGTGAGCCGAGCATCGGAATATGTCCCAATTCTCCCGCGACGCCGTTTTTTCCCGTGTAAAATCCGCCGTTGATATACAGCGCGTTTCCGATGCCGGTTCCGACATAGATACCGATAATATTTTTTTCTTTTGCTTCATCGAGCTTGTATTCCCGGATGTCGTTGTTCAAGAGGTAATTTACGTCCCTGTCGATAAACACGGGAAGCCGTAAACGCTCGTGCAAAATCCCGCCCAAATCGATATTGTTTAAGCCCGGTAAATTCGGCGTCGAATAGATAAAGCTTTTGTTTTTGCTGACCGAAGACGGTACGCCGATCGCGACGGCGCGGCAGCTTTTTTGCAAATCGTGCTGCCGTATATATGCGGCGATTTTTTGTTCCAAGTCGGAAACGATATCTTCTTTTACGACCGCACCGATGAATTTTTTTTCGAATCCGAAAATCGTTCCCGCTTCATCGACGTACCCGATCCGTACATTCGTTCCGCCTATATCGATGCCGATGACCGTATCCATTTACGCTTTGCACCCCGTCTCTTTATAAAAAGCATCCGTCATGATATCCCACGCTTTTGCCAAATCGGGATCGTTGTTGAAAAGCCCCGATGAGCCGACGATGTACACTTCCGCGCCCGCGTCGTACAGCCGTTTAAAAGTTTTCGAATTGCACGAACCGTCCACTTCTATGAGATATGAATATCCCTTTTCGGCTTTTAAATTTTTAAGTTCCGTTATTTTGGGAAGCACTTCGGGAATAAACGGCTGTCCGGCAAATCCCGGATCGACGCTCATCACCGTGATTTTATCGAGCCGGTGAATGTAGGGCAGCAGTACGGAAACGGGAGTCGCGGGATTGATCGCAACACCCGCCTTGCACTTATGCGAATGAATCATGTCGAGGATTCGAAACGCCTGAGCGTTAATCGTTTCCGCATGCGGCACGATGTAGTCGGCTCCGGCTTTTGCGAGCACGTCGACGAAGTCTTCGGGGTTCGTCACCATGAGATGACAGTCGATCGGCAGTTTGCACGCCGCACGGATCGATTCTACAAAAAACGGAGAGAGCGTAATATTTTTTACGTAGTGTCCGTCCATGATATCGACATGAACCAAATCCGCTTTTTCGTTGATGATTTCAAGCTGCGCTTTCAATTCCATGAGATTCATACACATGAGCGACGGATTGAATAAGACTTTCATAGTTCCTCCAGTGTGTTCCGCGTTGATATTCTCCAACCGTATTTGCAGCCTATCGGTTGTTTTTCGCGCCGACAAAATGATCTATCGTCACCGCGATGATGATCAGCATACCCATGACGATTTTTTGATAGCTGCTCGGAATCGTCAGCGCTGTCATTCCGTAATTGATCACGCCGATGATCAAACCGCCGATCACGACGCCGAGCACTTTTCCCTTGCCGCCGAAAAAACTCGTTCCGCCGATAATCGCAGCGGCGATCGCGTAGGTTTCGTATCCCGTTCCGGCCGTCGGAGCTGCAGCGCCGAGCCTTCCGAGCAGTACGATACCCGCAATGCCGGAGCAGGTGCCGGAAATCATAAACACGATGAGACGGTGCAGATCGACGTTGACGCCTGAAAACCATGCGCTCTGTATGTCGCCGCCGAGCGCGTAAATATTTCTGCCGGCTTTCGTCTTTGTCGTAAAAAACCAGCAAAAAAGCGCAACGACGAGCGCGATGACGACCGGCACCGGTATGAAGAGGAGGCTCGCATTCATCAGCGTGCTGAAAGAAGCCGGAAAGCCGAACACGTTTCTCGAATTCGATACGACGAGCATGATGCCGAAAAAGATCGATTGCGTGCCGAGCGTGATGATAAACGGATGCAGCCCCGTTTTATTGACGAGTGTACCGTTGATCCATCCGATCGCAGTCCCTGCAAGTATGCACACGAAGATCGCCGCTCCTACGGGTATCCCTGCGACCATGAGTTTTGCCGCGATCATGCCTGTCAATCCTGCAACCGCGCCGACCGACAGATCGATGCCCGCAATCAAAATCGCAAAAAATTCTCCGAGACTTAATAATATGTTTACCGCGCTTTGCCGCAAAATCTGTACGATACTCGACGGAGTAAATACTGCGCTCGGTTTTATAATCGTCAGGATTATAATCAAAAGCAAAAATATTCCGATCGTGCCGTACCGCTGCCACAGCATTTTAAATCGCTGCGAAGATTTTTCGTTTTTCGTATCGTCTTTCATATTGTATGCTCCCTTATGCACCTTGTATTATTCGCCCGTCGCGACCTTCATGATAGTTTCCTGCGTCGCGTCTTTGTTTGTAAACTCTTTTCGTATCTTCCCGCCGCGGAACACGCAGATCCTGTCGCACACGGAAAGCAGCTCCGTCAAATCCGAAGAAACCATGATGACGCCTTTGCCTTCTTCGGCAAGCCGGCGCATGAGGATATAGATTTCGCTTTTGCTTCCGACGTCGATGCCCTTTGTCGGCTCGTCGAATATGAGCGCTTTCGAATCGGCGGCCATCCATTTTCCCAAAATAACTTTTTGCTGATTGCCGCCTGAAAGCTCGGTGATGTTTTCGTGTATGCTGCTGCATTTTATCGAAAGCTTTTCTTTTTGCACGGCCGCATCGTCGAGTTCGCGTTTCAAATCGATTAAGCCCCAGAGCCCGCGCAGTTCCGACGTCTTTATAAACGGCACGATGGAAATATTTTGTTTTATGTCGAAGTTGTGCATAAAACCCGTTTCCCGTCTGTTTTCCGTAACCATCGCAAGCCCGTTTTTTATCGAGTCGTAAGGAGTCCGGATCGAAACCTCTTTTCCGTTGATAAAAATTTCCCCCGATTCGCGCTTATCCGCTCCGAAAATCGCATTCATCAATTCGCTTCTGCCCGAACCGATGAGACCGAAAAAACCGAGTATTTCTTTTTTGTGAACTTGAAACGACACGTCGTCCGCTTTTTTGTCTTTCCGCGAAATGTGACGCGCTTCAAAGACGACCGGCTCTTTCGATAAATCCGCACCGCTTTTATCCAAGTATGTGCCGTATATTTCCCTGCCGACCATCATTTTAATAAGATCGTCTACGGTAACGTCTTCGACGCTGCGCGTACCGACCGATTTTCCGTCTTTTAAAACCGTAACGCGGTCGCCGATCTGTTTGATTTCTTCCATCTTGTGAGAGATGTAGACGATGCCTTTGCCTTGTTTTTTCAAATTGCGGACGATGTCGAAAAGTTTTGCCGTTTCGGATAATGTCAGCGATGTCGTCGGCTCGTCCATGATGATGACGCGGGAATCGGCGACGATCGCTTTTGCGATTTCGCACTGCTGTTTTTCCGATATGCTTAAATTTTCAACATATTCTTTCGGGCTTCGGTTTAACCCGACCGTCGAAAGCGCTTCGGAAGCTTTTTTGAGCATGAGTTCGTAATCGACGACCGGTACGCCGAATTTTTTTATCGTAGGAAGCTTTCCGACGAACATATTTTCCATAATGGAAAGCTCGCCTATAAGACTCAATTCCTGATAGATGATGCTGATTCCCAAATCCTGCGATTCTTTCGGCGTCAGCTTTTCATAGGATTTTCCGTCGATATCGATTTTGCCGCTCGTCGGCTGAAATACGCCGCTCAATATTTTCATGAGCGTCGATTTACCCGCGCCGTTTTCTCCGAGCAGAACGTGTACTTCACCGGCACGGATGTCAAAAGTTATATCGCTCAGCGCTTTGACACCCGGAAAAATTTTTGTAACGTGCTCGATTTGAACTAGCGTTTCCATGTTGTCCGTCCTGTATAATTTCTCATACGTCCTCCTCGTGTGCTGCGGCAAAATGCGCTATGTCGTCTTCCGTCGTTCCAATCTGACGGGAACCGATATATGCGTATTTTTAATAAATTTACGGTGGAGCTTATCCATGATAAGCGCGCCGGCTGTGTATGCGATCGCGTGCGAATTCTGCGTTATCGTCGTTATCGGCGGGTTGCAGAATTTGCTGAGGGAAACGTTATCGAAGCCGACGATCTTTACGTCCGCGGGGACGCGATAGCCGGTTTCCTGCAATGCGTTGACGCAGCCGAGTGCTATCATATCGGTTGAGCAAAAGATGCCGTCGAAGTCGAGCGCTTTTGCCGTAAGCCGCTTTTTCAGCGACCTGCGTGCCGCCTCGTATTCGGGAGACGTATACAGTTCCATTTTTTTTGCGTACGGAACACCGTATTCGCCGAGCGCTTTCAAATAGCCCTCCCTGCGTTCAACGACGGTCGAAACGTCTCTCCTGTCGCGTGCAAAAAGAATTTTTTTGCAGCCTTTATCCAAAAGTTCTTTCGTCGCAAGATAGCCGCCGCTTACGTTATCCGATTGCACTAAGACGGACGCGTTTTTCGGACAGCGGTCTATGTATACGATGAACGGACACGAAGATGTATTTATTTTCGGAATACGATCTTGCCCCGAAATATAGATGATCGCGTCGACGTTCCTCGAAATCAAATTTCGCAATTGCGTTTGTTCTTTTTTTTCGTCTTCGTTCGTATCGCAGATGAGCAGCGTATATTTTTGCGTAACGAAAAAATCATCCAATTCGCGGATGAGCCGCGCAAAATATTCGTTCGTTATGTCCGGCACGATGACGCCGATGCACATACTTTTGTGCGTGCGAAGCGAAACGGCGTTGAGGTTAGGGGAATAACCGGATTCCCGTATGGCTTTTAAAACTTTTTGTTTTGTCTTTTCGCTGTATCCTTCGGCGCGATTGATGACGCGGGATACGGTAGCGATCGAAACATTTGTCCGCTTTGCGATTTCAACGATGGAGTTTTTTTCTTTCGCCATTTTTGCTCCGCTCAACCCGTTTTTTTCCAAAATAGGTGCAAGAGTATAATTGCATTTAAACCGTTTTACAGCGATATTACGTAAACGTTTACGTAATATTCGACACTGCATTCTTTGTTTTGCCGATTTGTGCAACAGATTAAGTATACACCGTTTCCGGCATCTGTCAACAAAAATTTTCATTATAAAAATTTTCATCATTTTTGTGTTTCGAAAGAACTCGGTTTGCAGGCAAACGTGCGACTGAAAGCGCGCGCCGTTCGGACCATCGTTCAAGTTTCGATTTTCGAAAGCTTTTCAAATATACGGCAGCACGCAGCCTGCGGCAAGCAGCGCCTGCGCCGCGATATACGTAATCATAATGATAAAGCGCGAGTGAGGAATATCTTTTTTGAATACGGTATACGATAGAATGCCGTCCGATATGAAAAATAAAATCGATCCCGCCAAATAAAAAAGAGATGCTTTCCCGTTTATGCCGTTGACGACGGCGTTGATCGCGGTAAAGTTCAGAGCGCACAATATGCCGCCGTAGGCTATGACGCCCCCTCCCATGACGCCTTTCGGTTTTCCGAGCAGCACGTATGTCGAAGCGAGTACGATACCGTAGCATATAAAACATATAAGCGCGAGGGGAAAAAACATCCGTCCGCCGGAAGCGTATGCTGATGTTCCGTTCGGAGAAAAGACATATTGTACGATCCAAAATATATGACCTGCGAAAAACGAAAGTGCGCCGGCCATAAAACGTTTTTCGCTTACGGAAAGAAGCAATATGTCGCCGATGCAGCCGAAACCGAGGGCGCAAAGCGTACACGCGAACGCCGTTCGCGATTCGGGCAGGCGGGGGGCGAGAGCGAGTGCCGAAGTGAGCGCAAGCAGCGGCATTAAAAACACCTTTGTCGCATCGGCGGCTTTATTCCGTTTGAGTGCGCAAAATGCAAGATGTACGATACTTGCCGCGATAAATAAAGTTAAACTGCAATATAGCATAAATTCAGTATAGCACGACTTTTCGAAAACGCAATATGTAAAAACGATCGAAACGAAACGATTTTCAATCATCCGGAAAAGCGATAGCCTGCTTGAAAAAAAGGCCGCATTATTCTACAATCGAAATAATCGTTTTTTTAAATCAATAGGTATTGCAAACGCAATACCGCGTTGGAGGAAATATGACAATAGCTGAAATGCTTCAGCAGAGCGGCATACTGACGCTGCTCGGAATGGGCGTTGTATTCTCTTTTCTTATTATCATGATTTTGTGCATGTACCTGCTTCACGTTGTGCTCCGTGCGCTCAAACTCGATAAAGAAGGGAAAAAAGAAACCGCGCAAGCTCCCGTACCCGCACCGGCGAAGCATGACGACGCGATTATCGCCGCGATCGCCGCCGCCGTTCACAAATAAATCATCAAGGAAAACACTATGGCAAAGAAAGTTCAAATTACGGAACTCGTTTTACGCGACGCGCATCAATCGCTGCTCGCAACTCGTATGACAACTGCGGATATGCTTCCCGCATGTCCGATGATCGATAAAATCGGCTATTATTCCGCCGAAGCATGGGGAGGCGCGACCTACGATTCGTGTATCCGCTTTTTAAATGAAGATCCGTGGGAACGCCTGCGCAAACTTCACGCGGCGATGCCCCATACGAAGATTATGATGCTGTTGCGCGGTCAAAACCTTTTGGGATACCGTCACTATGCCGACGACGTCGTCGATAAGTTCGTCGAAGCCGCCGCAAAAAACGGTATCGGCATTTTCCGCATTTTCGATGCGTGCAACGATCCGCGTAACCTCGAACGTTCGGCGAAAGCCGCAAAAAAAACCGGCAAACACGTGCAGATGGCGATTTCCTACGCGACGACGCCCTATCACACAAAAGAAGTGTATGCCGATTTGGCCAAGCGCTATGCCGAATTCGGCGCGGATTCGATCTGTATCAAAGATATGTCCGGTTTGTTAAAACCCTTTGAAGCCTACGACCTCGTTAAAGCGATCAAAGCGAAAGTCGATATGCCGATCGAAATTCACTCGCACTCGACGACGGGCTTGAGCGTTGCGACGCTTTTGAAAGCGTCGGAAGCGGGAGCCGATGTCCTCGATACGGCCATTTCTTCCATGGCGATGGGAACGTCCCACAGCCCGACGGAAACCGTCGTCGAAATGCTCAAAGGTTCCGAATACGATACGGGACTCGACACGAAAGCGCTCCTCGAAATCGCGGCGTATTTCCGCGACGTGCGCGAACACTACGCGTCCCTCGAATCGAAATTCCACGGAGCCGATACGCGCATCCTCGTTTCGCAGGTCCCTGGCGGCATGCTTTCGAACCTCGAAAAGCAGCTGAAAGAGCAGGGCGCGGCGGATAAAATCGACGACGTATTGAAAGAGATTCCGATCGTGCAAAAAGACGTGGGCTACGTGCCGCTCGTAACTCCGACAAGCCAAATCGTCGGTACGCAGGCGGTGTTCAACGTGCTTTTCGGACGCTATGCGCGCCTTACGCAGGAATTCCGCGATCTCCTTACCGGACGATACGGAGCGACTCCTGCGGCGGTCAATGCCGATCTGCAAAAAGAAGCGCTCAAGCAAAACAATATGGACTCAGTCGTTACGTGCCGCCCCGCCGATCTCATCGCAAACGAATGGGATAAATGCGTCGAAGATGCAAAAAAAGCGGGCGGAGACGGAAGCGACGAAGACGTTTTGACTTACGCGATGTTCCCGAAAGTCGCCGAAAAGTTTTTCAAAGAGCGCTCAAAGGGTCCCGTCGATGCGCAAAAAACTTTCGGCGCAAAACCCGCTTCCGAAAGCGCTCCTGCAAGCGCGCCGAAATCGGGATCGTACACGGTAAACGTAAACGGCACTCCCTACTCGGTTACGACGAGCGCGGGAAGCGATACCATCATAGTAAACGGTACGTCGTATAACGTTTCCTTCGGCGATGCCGCCCCCTCATCTGCGCCCGTATCCGCACCCGTCGTTACGGGCGGCGCGGATATCAAAGCGCCGGTTGCGGGAACGCTTTTGCGCTACGTTGCGCAAAACGGCGCCGAAGTAAAAAAAGGCGATACCGTTTTGATGATCGAATCGATGAAGATGGAACTCGAAGTAAAGGCTCCCTCCGACGGAAAGGTAAACTTTATCGCACAGCCGGGCGCTCAGATTGCGGCGGGACAAGTTATCGCGACTCTCGGCGGCACCGTTGCGGCGGCCCCTGCTCCGAAGCCCGCAGCAGCTCCTGCCCCGAAAGCGGCGCCTGTTTCTCCTGCCGCTTCGACGGGCGGGAAACCCGTGAATGCGCCTGTTGCGGGAACGCTTTTGCGCTATGAAGTCGGTGAAGGCGATCAGGTTAAAGCCGATACGACGGTTATCATGATCGAGTCGATGAAGATGGAATTGGAAATCAAAGCAGGTGCGGCCGGCGCCGTTCACTTCCTCGTTCAGCCGGGTACTCAGATTACGGCGGGTCAGGCGCTCGCTGAAATCAAATAAGGGAAGGCAGTATGAATACGACAAAACAAAGTACTCGACGTATCTTTATTACGATGTTTTTGATACTCGGCGTCGCATCGGTGTTTTCCCTCGTGCGTCCTGCGGCGTTCGCGCAAGACACGTACGAAGAGCGCGCATCGTTCCGCACGATGAATACCGCGAAGATCAAAAATTCGGAGGGAATCAAAAATATCGATGTCGGAACCTTTATCGAAAACATTTGGGAAAACACCGGCATCTACCAGATGATCCACACGAAAACCGTCGCGGAAAGGGCGGCGGAAAAAGCGGCAGCGGCCGCATCCGCTGCACAGCAGGCGAACGATCCCTTTGCGGGAGTTACGGTTCCCGCGTGGTACAGCCTCATCATGATCGCGATCGGATTTTTAATAATCTATCTCGGAGCCGCGTGGGGCTTCGAACCGCTCCTTTTGATCCCGATCGGATTCGGCACCGTCTTCGCAAATATACTCGGCGCGGGCATGATAGAAGCGCCTCACGGTATGCTGCACATCATCTATACGGCGGGCGTCGGAAACGAGTTTTTCCCGATGCTCATCTTTATGGGGATCGGCGCCATGACGGACTTCGGCCCGCTCATCGCAAATCCGAAAACCGCGCTTCTCGGAGGAGCCGCTCAGCTCGGCGTCTTTGCGACGATGTTCGGCGTCGCCCTTTTCAATTTAATTCCCGACGTCGATTACAATATGCTGCAAGCCTGTGCGATTTCGATCATCGGAGGCGCGGACGGCCCGACGACGATCTACGTGGCGGGAAAACTTGCTCCCGAAATGATGGCCGTCGTCGCAGTTGCCGCATATTCGTACATGGCGCTCGTGCCGCTCATCCAGCCGCCCATCATGAAATTGCTGACGACGCATCACGAACGGCGTATCGCGATGCCGCAGCTTCGTCCCGTTTCGCGCACGGAAAAGATCCTCTTTCCGCTCATGCTGCTCATCCTGACGATTTTGCTTTTGCCGCCTGCCGCTCCTCTTATCGGTATGCTCGCATTCGGCAATTTTGTTAAAGAAGTCGGCATCGTCGAGCGTCTTTCCAAAACGATTCAAAACGAATTGATGAACATCGTTTCCATTTTGCTGTCGCTCGGCGTCGGCGCACAGATGACGCCCGAAAAGATCATCAATCCGAGTTCGTTCGGTATCATCGTGCTCGGCTTGGTTGCGTTTATCATCGCGACGATAGGCGGCCTTTTGATGGCGAAACTGATGAACGTCTTTTTACCGAAAGATAAAAAGATCAACCCGCTTATCGGATCCGCAGGCGTTTCCGCAGTTCCCATGGCCGCCCGCGTTTCAAATAAAGTCGGTATGGAATACGATCCGTCGAACTTCCTGCTCATGAATGCGATGGGACCGAACGTTTCAGGCGTTATCGGAACCGCAATCGCGGCCGGCGTCTTTATCGCAACGTACGGCTGAGACCGTGCGCGACACGCACTGTAGAAATTAATAATATCGGTTTTTGCCGATCGAAGGGGCTGTCGAAAAAGCTGACGCTTTTGGGCAGCCCTTTTGCTTTTGGGAAAAGCTTCAAAGGCGTGCAGTTTGTATGCGGGGGCTCTCATGATAGTGTCATATTTGTTTTTTGCATTTATCATTTTGTGCGTTCTATGCGGTACGATTATCCTCTTGGGAATCATGCTTTTTCGAAAAAATCGTATTGCCGGTATTATTACGATAATTCCGGGGATAACGCTCGCGATTTGTATATTGTGTTTTACGGGAGAATTTATTTCCGACATCATAAAAGAAGTAAAACCAGAAATTTGGCCGATGACGGACGATGACAGATTTTATGAAGCGGTAACGGATTCTTCTACGGAAAAAATGGCGGATATGCTTGCAAGAGGACATAATCCGAACAAAATGTCGCGAAACGACGGATATAATCCATGGCCATATCACAATCCGCTCTGGATAGTAATTCAAGAAAAGGATACCGATGCCGCGTACGAAAAAGCAAAATTATTGATTAAATACGGCGCTGATTTGAAAACGCGGCCTTTTGTCGCGTATGTCCTCTTTTCGTCGGTGATACAATCGGAAAAATTTCCTAATCTGCATTCTTCACGTGCTTATTCGGGAATAGAAGAAAAAAAATTGATCCCTTGGTTGAAATTGCTTTTGGATAACGGAGCGGATATCGATGCGCGAGTGTACGGATGCGATATTGCTCTGTGGGATTGGAATTACAGGCGGCAGGCCAAAAGAAACGGATATACGGCATTGAATATTGCGATACGTGAAAATGCATTCGTCGTAGCGGATTTTCTTATAACGCACGGTGCTGTTTTTGATGAAAAAACGGATGAGTGTGTAGAAGCTGCGACAAAACTCAGCGGCTCGAATGCGATGGAGCAATATATTTCCGGCTTGCAGCGTAAATGATTGTTCTGCATTCAGGAAAACCTAAAAGATGTATAGCCTGCTTGAGGATACCTGCAGTCGGATCTCTCGCAAGTTGACGCGTTCTTTTCAATGTGCGACAATAAGCTATGAAGCGTATAGCGATATTTGCCGCCACTTTGGTTTGCGTCTGTGCTTCGTGTACGCGCGTTCCCGAAATGACCGAAGAAGAAATCGATTCGGCGATTGAAGCGATGAACGGCGAAATGCTTTCGCACACTCGATCGAAGCCGTGGACGGGCGGTCCCTATGTTCCGGGAAGGGCGGGCGGTACGTGGTACGATTCGGTTATGACCGATCCGAAAACGTTCAATCACTATATCGCCGAACGCGATGCATCGTCGAGTTCTCTCATCGCGCAGACAACCGATTTTCTTTTCGATTACGATCCGACGCTTCGAAAGTGGTCGCCGCGCGCCGCCTCTTACGCGATCGACATCAATAAGCAAAAAGGGACGCTCACGCTGCACTGTACGCTCCGTGACGATATGTACTGGACGTATTACGATTCGCCTGAAAAGATTCCCGTTACGAGCGACGATGTCGTTTTTTGGTATGATGAAATTGCGGGCGACAAAGCCTTTCAAAGCTCCGGTTATCCGCAGCAGTTTATGACGATGGACGACGGTTCCGTCCGCCATATCGATATCGTAAAGATCGATGAAAAGCGTTTCGATTTTTTGTTTCCGCGCATCGTCGCCGAACCCCTCCTTGCAGTCAATATGAATATCTGTCCGTCTTTTATCTATCGTCCGGCAAAGGAGGCGGGCGGCGTCGATGCGGTAAAAAATCTTTTCAGCATCGCGTCTTCTCCGCGATCTCTCCCTTCGGCGGGCAAGTGGTATATCGCAGACTATGCGCCCTCTCAGCGCATCGTGCTCAAGCGCAATCCTCACTATTGGAATAAAGATGCAAACGGAGTCGCGGAACCTTATCCCGAAGAAAAAGTTTTGCAGATCGTCGGAGATGAAAATACGGATTACCTTTTGTTCCGTCAGGGAAAACTCGAAACGTATCAGCTCCGTCCCGAAGACGTAAACGAAGCGGTCGCCGATCAAAGAGATTTTACGGTATTCAACGCCGAAGGCTCTCTCGGATCTTCTCTGTGGTCGTTCAATCAAAATCCCGTAAACGAAAAAAAACCTTTTTATTCGTGGTTTACGAAAAAGGAATTCCGTCAGGCGATGAGCTGCCTTTTAAATCGCGAGCGCATCATCGTGCAGACGTATCGGGGACTTGCCGAGCCGATGTACTATTTTTTTTCTCGGGCAAATCCGTACTACAATCCCGATATAACGCTCCGCTGGCGCTACGATGTCGACGAGGCAAAAAAAATATTAAAAAAATGCGGCATGGAAGAGAAGGGAGGCGTTCTCTATGATTCGAAAGGTGCTCTTGTCGAATTCGATTTGGCGATTCCGTCGACGAGTACGCTTGCAAACGATATCGCGCAGATCATCGCCGACGAATGCGCAAAGGCGGGCATAAAGGTAAACGTCCGCCAAGTCGATTTTCAAAAGCTCGTCGAATCTTTGACGGCAACTTACGATTGGCAATCGGTGATCATCGCGCTCGGCACTCCTCTTTTTCCGTCGCAGGGGAGTAACGTGTGGCCCTCGTCCGGAAACCTGCACTTGTGGCACCCGCTGCAAAAGACTCCCGCAACCGAATGGGAAGCGCGTATCGATCGGCTCTACAATAAGGGAAACTATACGATAGATCGGGATGCGGCCTTTGCGATTTGGAACGAATACCAGCGGATTTTACTCGACGAGTGTCCCGTCATCTATCTCGTCCGCCCCCGGAGCTTTTTTGCGATTCGAAACCGATGGGATCAGTCGAACGTGTATTACGACAATCTGAACGGTGCGATGCTCGATTACGTTTTTTTAAAACAATAGGACACTGTGATGCGTAGTACGGATAAAATCAATAGTAACAATATAATCGCTGCCGCGTTCGGCTCGCTTTCGTTTCCGTGGCGGAGGTTTCGAAAAACCTTTCCGCTCGCGTCGTATATAAGCGCCCGTTTTATCACGATGCTTGTTCTTCTTTTTTTGCTCGGCCTTTCGATGTTCGCTCTTATGGCGCTCGCTCCCGGCGATATCGTCGACCGGATGATGACGCAGCAGATCATGTCGAGTGCGCAAAGCGCTCCTTCAGCTTCCGGCGCAAAAGCCGACAACGCGTTTTCTTCCGAACAGATGGCATCCCTCCGCGCGGAGTACGGACTCGACCGTCCCTTTTTCGTGCAGTATTGGAAGTGGCTCGTCCGCGTCGTCGTCCATCGCGATTTGGGCGTGTCTCTCGTTTCTCGCGCACCCGTTTCTTTTTTGATAAAATCGCGCCTGGTCAATTCCGTCGTGCTGAATCTCATTTCGCTCGTGTGCATTACCTTTACGTCTTTTTTGCTCGGCGTCTACCTTGCAAGCAAAGCGGGCACGAAACTCGACACGGCGGTAACTTTCGTCGCACTTTTTTTTCACGCGTTTCCGGGCATACTGCTTTTGATTTTGCTGCAGCTCTTCGCATCGGCTACCGGTCTTTTTCCGGTGACCGCTTATCCCGATTTTCCGTTTTCGCTCTCTCCCGGACGATTTGTGCTTTCTTATATACATCACACATTTCTTCCGCTCTTCGCTTCGTTTTTGGGCGGGACGGTCGCCACGCTCCGCATGATACGCGCGACGATGCTCGATCAAATGGGAATGCCCTATATTACCGCTTTGAGATCCCGCGGTACGAGCGAAAAACGGGTGTACTTCAATCACGCGTTCCGCAATACGCTCAACCCGTATATCACGGGAAGCGCGAATTTGCTTGCGGGTCTTTTTTCCGGTTCTCTCGTGCTTGAAATCATCTTCTCTTATCCGGGCATCGGGCGTCTCATGTATGAAGCGGTTTTGCAGGAAGATATCAACCTCGTGCTTGCGAACAGTATGTTTATTTCGTTTCTCGTTCTCGTCGGTATGATCGCTTCCGATATCGCGCTCGCCTTTGTCGATCCGCGCATCCGCTACGGAAGTCAATGAGGCGCGCATGAAAAAATTTATTAATTTTTTAAAGACGAAACGCATCGCATTCGCTTCGCTTATCGTCATTGCAATTTTATATATCGTAATGCTCTTTGCGGAATTCGTTGCGCCCTATCCCGCGTCGATGAGTTTCGGCCGCGATACCTTTCATCCTGCGAATCTCCGCATAACGAAACGGGGAATTGCGGCTCAGGAATGCCGCGTCCTCGATCCCGTTTCGTGGAAATACGCGCGCGTCAAAGGAAAGTATCGAACGGTAAAGTTTTTTATAAAAGGCGAACCTTACAAATTGCTCGGGCTTATCCCGTGCAGCCGACACCTTTTCGGCACTATGCCCGACGAAAAGGGCGAACGCTATCCCGTCTTTATCCTCGGCGCCGACAACCTCGGCCGCGATCTTTTTTCGCGCATCGTCTACGGAAGCCGTATTTCCCTTACGATAGGTTTTGCCACATCCGCCGTTTCGCTCCTGCTCGCCGTCCTTTTGGGCGGGCTTGCGGGGTTTTACGGAGGAGCTGCGGACTGGAGCCTCATGCGCCTTGCGGAATTTTTTATGCTCATTCCGAGCCTGTATCTCATTTTATTTTTGCGCTCGCTTTTGCACACGCAGACGGACAGCGGTACTTCTTACGCGCTCATCACGCTGATCCTCGCTTTCGTCGGCTGGCCGTCGAGCGCCCGAACGATACGCGGCATGGTGCATGCGATAAAGCGTGAAGACTTTATTCTCAACGCGCGTCTTGAGGGAATCCCGCCGGCAGTTATCATCTTCGGCCACATCATACCGCAGACGGCGAGCCTACTCATCGTAAGCGTTGCGCTCAGCGTACCGGGCTTTATCATGAGCGAAACGACGCTTTCGTACCTCGGACTGGGTATCAGCGATCCTGCCGTCAGCTGGGGTTCGCTCATCAACCGCAATATTTCAACGCTTTCGAATCTGCAAAATTATCCGTGGCTGCTCGCGCCGGTGCTTTTGCTTTTGATCGTAACGCTCGCGTTCAATTTTTTAGGCGACGCACTCCGCGATTACTTCGATCCGTATCATGCGGTTTTCGCCGGAAAAAAGTTTCGGCAAAAAAAAGTGCAGGCTTTCGACGAGATCAGCCGTACCGCTCCCTCCGCTTTCGACATAGGCGCGGCGGATGATGCGGAAAGTGCGCCGGATGTGCAAAGTGCGCATCCGGCGGCACGTAATTTCCTTTCGGTTGAAAATCTTTCGGTTACCTTTACCGTTTTCCGTGAAGGAAAACGCATCGATGTCTATGCCGTGCGCGGCGTTTCGTTTTCGATGAAAAGAGGTGAAGTGCTCGGCATCGTCGGGGAATCGGGAAGCGGCAAATCGGTGACGGTAAGCGCAATCCCGGATCTCCTTCCGCAAAACGCGTTTCGATCGGGACGCGTGTATTTTGAAGGGACGGAATTATCTGCGCTCGGTGAAAAAGAGATGAGAACATTCCGCGGTAAAAAAATCGGCATGATTTTTCAAGAGCCCGCGCTTTCCTTTGATCCGCTGCAAACCGTCGGAAGCGTGTTTTTCGAATCGCTCCGCACGATTGACAAAAGCTGTACAAAGGATGCTGCGTACGAAAAAGCCGAAGCGCTCTTGAAAGAAGTAGGGCTTCCCGATCCGCGAAAAAGACTGGCAAGTTATCCGCACCAATTTTCGGGCGGTCAGCTGCAAAGGATCGGCATAGCGCTCGCTCTCGCACAGGGCTGCGAACTGCTCATTGCGGACGAGCCTACGACGGCCCTCGACGTGACGATTCAAGCGCAGATCGTTTCGCTTCTTATGCGTCTGCAAAAAGAAAGGGGACTTTCGGTCATCTTTATCAGCCACAATATCGACATCGTTTCGCGCATCGCAGACCGCATCATCGTCATGTACGGCGGAAAAGTGATGGAAGAGGGTAGCGCCGAATCGATCGTGCGATTCCCCCGCCATCCGTATACGAAAGCGCTCCTCGCATCTTCCGCAAACTTCGGTATGCATTATACGAAAGAGCGCATGAAATCGATTCCGGGAAAAGTATGCGATCCGTCCGCTCCCGAGCGGGGCTGCCCCTTTGCTCCGAGATGCGCCTTTGTGCGCTCATCCTGCGCCACCGACGGAAGGTCGTGTCCCGAGATGAAAATCGACGGAGGAGCGAAAAAATGAGCGGCGCGATAATCGAAGTACGGCATCTTTCTAAAACGTTCAGCTTCGAAGCGGGATTTTTTGCGCGCGGAGAGCGGACGGTGTATGCGGTAAACGACGTATCCTTTTCGATACAACGAGGGTCGACATACGGCCTCGTCGGAGAATCGGGCTGCGGCAAAACGACGACGGCGCGCCTTTTGGTCGGCATGTACTCACCGACATCGGGGGAAATACGCTATGCGCCGGAAGCGGGGAAAGCGCGGAATATCGCATCGTACACGAAAAACGAAATGCGCGCTTACCGCGAAAAAGTAAAATATATCTTTCAGGATCCCGCACGTTCGCTCAATCCGCGCATGAACGTTTTTGAAATTATAACTTCTCCGCTTCGCTATTCGTCCGAATGGCGCGGAAAAGACGACGCAAAAGAAAGGGCGGTAAAAATTATTAAAGAAGTCGGCATGAGCGAAGCAGACCTTTTCCGCCGTCCGTCGGAATTTTCAGGCGGACAGCGTCAGCGCATTTCGATCGCGCGCGCACTTATCATGGAGCCCGAAGCGCTCATCTGCGACGAAGTGATTTCGGCGCTCGACGTTTCGATTCAGGGACAGATCATCAATCTGCTCGACGATCTTCGAAAAACGCGGAGTTTAAGTTTTTTGTTTATCACGCACGATTTGAAAGCCGCTTCTTATTTTTGCGATGTGATCGGCGTCATGTACCGCGGTATCCTCGTCGAAGAAGCTCCCGCCGCCGATCTGTATGAGACGAAATTGCATCCGTATACGAAGCTTTTGTTCGACGGCGCGCTCGGAAAAGAAGCGGCATCGAACGCGGAAGTAAAGACGACGCTCGAAGCCGAAAAGGGCTGTCCCTTTGCGTACCGCTGTCCTCATGCGGAAAAGGCGTGCTGTGAAACGCTTCCCGAATTGACGGAAACGGAAAGCGGCCATCGCGTGCGCTGCCTTCTCGTACAGTAGCGGCCGCTTCCTTAAAATGCGGCATTGCAGAAAATGTCGATTTTCGAAAATGCCGCATTGGTACGCAAGCGCGCACATGTATATCGCGAGTTTTCGGAAGAAAACTCGAAATTAAATTGAACGGCGCTATCTCAGACGTTCAATTTAAACCTTCCTTAAAATTGCACAGCGAGTAAATCTTCGGATGTAGGAGCGTGCGATTTTGCGCGCCGGTATTATGCGATGGGCGAAGCCGTATGCCGGCTTCCTATTTCGTTTGCGTTTGTTTGCTTTTTAATTTTTCGAGCATGCGGCGGAACGCGCTTTCTTTTTTGTGCAGTTCGCGCGATCCCCGCGTGATTTTGCACAGCGACATACCGAATCTCTTTGCGATCTCCCGCTGCGTCGTACCCTTGTCGATTTCTTTGACGAGAAGCCACCTGTTTGCAAAGTCCTTCCGTTCCGCAGGCGTAAAAAGACAGCCGAAAAAATCGCGGATAAAGCGCTCGTCGTCCGTTTCGGCGATAAGGCGGCAGAGCTCCAGAAAACTTTCTTCAAGCGCTTTTTGTGCCGCGCCTTTTTTTGTGTTTTTCGCTGTCTGAGTGCTCATAACCCGCTTCCGCCCCTGCGTTGAAATCCTATGCATAGTATCACGAAAGCTTGTAAAAGTCCAATATCTTGTGTACTATAATTGTATGACAGATGCATTGACTTCTCTCGAGCGGCAGTACGACGAATGTTTTGAAGGTGAACTGCGTATGCTCGCCCGTCGTCGTGAACAGGATAAGGATTTGACGATCGAAACGCTCGAGATGACGCTCAAGGTACTGTATGAAATCGACGGAAACAATTGGGAAGGACGCAGCGCCGTCGTGCAGCGCGCCCTCGACGCGCAGATCGACGCATACGAAAAATTTATCAACGATTGGAAAAAAGAAAAAGATGCCGGGCAGGCTCATTCGGGGTAATGTGAATACAGCGGAGTTCCGTTTGATAGGGAAGCGGGTGTCAGGTTTTATTCATAATGAGTCCACATTCTTAGAATACGAACGGTATTTTCTTTTTCGAAAACTTCATATACCAAACGGTGCCGTATATTAATTCTTCTTGAATATTTTCCTGTCAAATCACCGACTAACTTTTCGTAAGGCGGAGGATCCTCAAAAGGATTGTTCTTTATAATTTCAATTAAATGTTTTACCGTTTGTTTCAGATTTGCCTGTTCAATTTTTTTACTGTCTTTCGCCGCCTGTTTTGAATAAACTACAGTCCACATTATCAGTCAAGTTCCTTAATGCTCTCTTCCAATGGTTCGTTACTTGCTTCAATGATTGATTCTCTCATTCCCGGAATAGAGCACAAGTACAAGGTTTCTTGAATTGCATTCCAGTCGTCCTCTGAAATTAAAACCGCATTATTTCTTTTACCGGAAATTATAATCGGTTCATGACAATCTTTTGTTCTGTCAATTAAATTATAAAGGTTTGTTCTGGCTGCCGTCGCTGTTATTACTGCCATTTACATACCTCCCTCATAGTATAAACGTACGAATAATCGTACGTTATGTCAAGAAGCTGTCTCAAAAGTCGATTCCCTTTTCGGCAGCCCCTTATGCGTATGCTTCTATTTCCGCGGCCGCTCTTTTGATTGCATAAATATATTATACTGATGCATATTTATACAATCAAAAAATTCGACAGAAATAGCGACGATCCCGTTAAAACAGGTCGATTTTCAGCGTTTTTTTACAAATTTACAAAAAAAATTATTAATTTTTGATGTTCATAAAACTGCATAAATATGCATCCTACACTTGGCTTATAGGGTAAACGGTTTTTATCCTTAATACCTTGTATTTATCAAATTTGAAAACTGCGTTATGTGTTTTTACAATCAAATCTAATTTATGTCATCAGATACATAAATTGCTTTTCCTGAAACATTTTTTGCAGTAACGGGAATATACACACCGTAGCTTATAATACCACCGCTGTTTGAAGTACCGATATTTTCCAAAATTATCCCATTCGCCCCTATCTTTGCAGCTTGTTTCTTTAATTCCGCTATTGCATAATTCAAATCACCCTGCTCGGTCCATCCTGAATCGCTGGAAGCCGTCACAATTCCAATGACTTCATATTTTGGCGGTGCTTCCGTATAAATTACGACACATTCAGGATTCGTTGCTGTTCTTTTGGTTCCGGTAATTAATGCGGTTCCGGTTGCACAAGAAAATAAAACCGTAACTGAAAAAATACAAAAAAATAAAACAATAAACATTTTTTTCATCTTTCTTTCCTATCGCTTTGCGTTTTCCGCAGCTTTCAGCACGTTTGCCGCATCGTTTCGCTTCCAGCGGAGAGCCGTCATATACGGTGTTTCGCCTGAAATATTTTTTGCGTTTGCGTCGAGTCCGTATGCGAGGAGTTTTCGTATCGTGTCCGCCGATGCCGTGCGAGATGCATAGTGCAGGAGCGTATTGCCTTGTATATCGGATTTCGTTCCGGCATATTTTGCTATATCGGCAAGTATGGGCTCTTCGCTTGCAAGCGCGATCGTTGCCGCGTTCCGCCCTTTTTTGTCGATCGATGAAAAAGGATTCGCGCCGTTTTGCAGTAAAATGCGCGCATAGTTTTCATCGTTGTTTTCGACCGCATAACCGAGCGGTGTCATGCCTTCGGCATTGCGCGTGTCGAAGGGATAGCCGAGAGAGGCAAGCAGGGAAAGAATTCGAAGCGGTCCCTTTGCCTGAACGATTATGTGAAAAGGCGTATTGCCGTCGCTGTCGGTTATCGTTCTGTCGTTTCCGAGCACGGTTTTTACGAGGTCGTCGCTTTTATCGAAGGCGAGCGAAAAGGGCGTGTTTCCGTTTTTGTCGCGGGAGAGCGCTTTGCCGCCTGCATCGCGCACTAAAGCGATGATGCGTGCGTCTCCTGTCAGCACCGCTTCATGATACGCGTTCCGTCCGTTGATTTCCTGAATCTGGGGATTCGCTTTATTTGAAAGCAGCATCGCGATGACGTCGGCATTTCGGCTTCGGATCGCATCCATGAGAATCGTGCGGCCGGTATTATCGCTTGCGTTTATATCGGCTCCGGAATCGATTAATAATTTCGCCGTCGAAAGTTTTCCCGCAAGCACGGCTTCCGAAAGCGCGGATTTTCCTGCAACGTTTTGCGCATTTACGTCGATACCGAGCTGTACGAGTTCCCGCACGGATGCATCGGCATCCCAGCGGACGGCGGTATGAAGCGGACTGCTTCCGAAATTGTCGCGCGCTTTTATCGATGAACCGCCTTTTACGATGAGGGCTGTCATGGCCGGATCGTTCGTCTTTGCCGCACTGAAAAGGGGCGTTTCTCCGTTTGCGTTTTTTGCTTCGGGGTTTGCACCCTTTTCGATGAGCGAAAGCGCGGCTTTTTTTAAATCCCATTCGACCGCATAATGCAGCGCCGTGTTGCCGCTTCCGTCGGTCGCACTGATCGTGCGCGATGTGATGAGCCAGCCTTGCGTATCGCCTCCTTTTTTGAGCGCAAGGTGGAGCGGCGAATCGTTGGCGTTGTTTGTCGAAAATATATCGGCATTTTTTGCAAGCAAAAGTTCGCCGATTTTTTTATTGTTTCTTTCGACTGCGAGATAGAGCGCGTTGTTGCCGTCGCTGTTTCGCGCGTTTATATCGTCGGTGAGACTTATGAGATATCGGATCTGTTCGATCGATGCGTTGACGATAACCGCCGTGTGAAGCGGCGTGTTGCCGTTCGAATCGTGTGAAAGCGCATTCGTCCGGTTGACAAGCATTTCAAGCATGGCCTGTCCGTCTTTGAGTGCGAGAGTGAGGGGAGTGTCTCCCGCTTTATCGGCGGAATTGATGTCGGCGCCGCGTTCGGCATAGAATTTGACGTGGGCGAAATTGCGTCTTTGTACCGCAATCAAAAGGGGTGAAACGCCGTCTTTGTTGCGAGCGTTTACATCGGCTCCTCCCGCGACAAGCAGTTCGAGAATAGAGGGAGTAAGGGATGTCATCGTTGCCGTGTGCAGTACGGTATCGCCGTATGCGTCTTTTTTTGCGACATCGGCTGCGTGTTCGATGAGGAGGCTATACATCGCTTCGCGCTTATCTTCGGGTATGACGAGCATGACGGGCGTTTTTCCGAGATTGTCTTCGGCGTTTACATCGGCACCGCTTTCAAGCAGCGCTTTTGCAATATCGATATCGCCGTAGCGGACGGCTTCGTGAAGCGGAGTTGCACCGGTTATGTCCTGAGCCGATGTGTGCGCACCGTTTGCAAGGAGATAGCGCGCGATGCTTTTGTGATGTTGTATCGCCGCTATGTGGAGCGGCGTCTGTCCGTCGCCGAATCGGTAATTGAAATTGCGTTCGGAAACTGCCGTTTGAAAATACGAAAATTGACTATCGTTCGTTTCGGCTCCCGCCATTATTAAATCGGCTGCGATTGCGACGGATTTTTCGTCGCCGGAATCTTCGAGCGCGATGTCGAGCGGTGTTTTTCCCGCATTGTTTTGTACGGAAACGGGAATGCCTTTTTTGATGCATTTGCGTACGGCGCTCTCGTTTTGCATACGGACGCAGTAATGGACAATCGTGTTGCCGTCCGAATCGCGTTCTCTTCCGGTATTTTGCGTGATAAGAGCCGCAACGTACGCATCGCTTTTTTCCAATCCCGCTTCGAGCGCCGTTTTTCCGTCAGCATTGCGTACGAAAACGCCGCTGCCGTTTTCCGCAAAAACGCGGACTGCACCGAAGTTGTCGTTTTTGATTGCAGCGTGCAGAGGTGTATCTCCGTCGGAATTGACTCTCGTGTCGTCGGCGCCTTTTATCAATAAAAAGTGCGCCACATCCGCATCGTCGACGAGCGCGGCTGCATGGAGCGGTGTATTTCCCGATGCGTCGGTTTCGTTTATATCGTATTTCGATTGGAAAAGGCTTTTCGCTTCGTTTCCTTTGCCGCCTAAAATCAATGTGATGACGGATCTTTCTTTCGGAGTCGATACGCATCCGAATATAAAACAGCAGAAGATAAACGCCGAAACGTATGTGATTGTCTTTTTAATCATTGTGTTTTCTCCCGAATTTGATTATCGGGAAAAAACGAGGGACGATTGAGCGAAATCGCCTCAGCGCTTTGCGCAGTCGCGGCAGATACCCCACATATTGGTCTGCATCTTTGTCATGACAAAACCTTCGGGAAGGGCGTTCGTGCTTTTGAGCGTGTAGTCGGCGATGTTCGTATCGTCGAATACGTCGAACACTTTACCGCATTTTTCGCATTTAAAATGGATGTGCGGTCGTATGTCCGCATCGTAGCGCAGTTTATCGTCTTCGATTTTGAGAGAGTGTACGAGGTTTTTTTCTTCGAATAATTTCAACGTATTGTATATGGTCGTCTTCGACAGCGTCGGATATTCGGGCGACAGGGAAGCGTAGAGCGTTTCCACTGTCGGATGTACGGGATGCTCGCACAGATAGGAGTAGACCGCAACGCGCTGTACCGATGGTCTGACGCCGGCTTCGCTGAGTGTCGTATGGTAATTTTTCATAATTGCACCTCTTCCTGTTTTATATCCGGTTGATTTCTATATCTATTTAATTACTATAGCCGTTTTTAAAAAGAATGTACAGCCCCCGATTGTAAATATGAATTATCTGTAAATCGGTAACGAATATAATTTACGGCTGCTATGCGCGTTTTATAATCGATCGGCGAAGAAAAAATCGGTGCAATAAAAACGGATTCGAATTGAAGCGGAAGGCGGGTGTGCCGCGCGGTAACGGCGCGTTTATTTCAGCTTTTCGGCGGCGTTTTCGGCACGGTAGCGGTTTGCATAGATCGTGACGGCGGAGTCGGGAAGCCAGCCGTCTTTAAATTTGTACCATGTGCCGCTTTCTTTTACGGCGGCTTTTCCCGTCACTTGTAAAATATCGCCTTTTCGGCAATAGCCCTCGGCGGCATCATCCCACGACGGGGAGTGCCGGTATGCGGCGTAGGGATCGAGCACGACAGCCCAGCTGATGTCCGGTGCGAGAGCGAGAGGATCGGATAAATCGAGCCGAATCGATTCCGAGGATTTTTTCGTACATGAAACAAAAGAAACGAAAGCTGCAAAAAGCAGCGCCGCACTTACAACGCGCATCGATATACCTAGAGCAAAAGCACGTCGGGAAAACTGAAGTGGAGAACGGCGGCCGCGATACACGCATAGCCGACGTACTTCCGCTTTTCGAGAAAACAAAAATCGATCCAATGAGGAAGGGCGAGTTCGGATGCGGAATTCGTTTTGTAGAATTCGACGAGGAGGCAAAAGCCGCCGAACAATCCTGCCGCCGCCGGCAGCAAGTCTCCGACGACCGGCACGTCGGTGCGCACGACCGAAAGCAATTTCATGATGCCGACGAAGACGGTCAAAATGCCGAGTACGAGACGGAAGTTTTTGTCGTCGAAAAACGCATTTTCGCCGAGAATGCCCCGCGCTTTGCTTTCGGGACTTTCGCCCGAGATGAGATTTTTACCGTAGACGAGGATGATCCCCGTAACGAGATTTAATAAAATCGATAAAAAATAAAACTGCAGCATAGCATATCCTTCCTTAAAGTGCGGCATTGCAGAAAATGTCAGTTTTCGAAAATGCCGCATCAGTGCGCGATCGCGCACAGGTATATGGGCGAGTTTTCCGCAAGAAAACTCGAAGTTAAAAGCGCCGCGCCATTTCAGCGGCGCTTTTAAACCTTCGGCGTTTTACTCGCGCACGACGCGCGCGACGAGCGTTTTCGTTTCTCCTCGGAACCGTACTTCCGCCCGCACCGCTACTATATCATAATCGGGAAACTTTGTCCGCACCGACAGTTCTTCTCCCGTATAATTTTGCACATCTTCGGACTCGCTGACAATCGCCTTTTGCACGTCGATCGACGAAAAGCGCACCGTAACCGTGCCGTGCTTTATCGCGTCAGCTTTATCGTTTCCGTTTCGGACGGTGAGGCTCGCATATATTTCATCCGCATACGAAAAAGCCGCAAGCGTCGCTTCTGCTCCTCCTACGGTTTTACGGTAGGGCTTTTCGCCGACAAGCGAATAGACGTAAATAAACGCGCAAAAAATCGCGACGGCGAAAAGACCGAAGCGGTTCGCTTTCGTCGCAACGAGCGATTTTAAAATCCCTTTCGGGCTTTGAATTCCTTCTCCGCTGTAATAATCCCGCACGATTTTCGGCGCTCTCTTTATGCGCTCTTCGTGATTGAAGTAATAATGCAGAGCTTCTTTTCCGTCTTCGTGCCCTTCGTCCATATTGCTGAAATCCATCGTCCGATCCTTTTTTCGCCTTGCCTCTCGAGCGAGCGGAAATCCGCTTTTACGATTTTACGATCGCGGCTGTAAGCGAATCCGTCCGCCACCATACGACGCGCGCTTTTTCTTTTTCGATAAACAGTGCGGAGATGATGCCGCTGTCCGACAGCGAAAGCACGTAGTAGAGGATGTCGTCGTGCATCACAGTGAAATGCCGCTTGATAACCTTTTGACCGGAAGGCTGCACCATTTCGATACCGAAACCCGTATCCGTTGAAATGATAAAAAATAACCAGCCGCTGTTCGAAACGCCGAGGAAATCGTAGGGCAGGCGGAACACGAGTTTGCCGTAATCGGCGGAAATCGTCTCTTCGTAGGGAGGGACTGCGACGGGGTTGCCGTATTTGCCGGTTTCCACGGTGAGCGGAAATATATAGGTTTTTACAAAATCGATGCCCGCTTCGGTTTTGGAATCTTCGTCGATGCGCGGTTCATAGTAATCGACTTTGACGAAGAGCTTCCTCGACGTACAGTCGGGTATGACGTCTTGCAAAACGGAAATGGTGTTTGCGCCCGCTTTGGCGTCGGGCATCTTCGGCGCGTCTTTTGTTAAAATGGGGATTTGATACATGAGAAATCCCGCTTCGGAAAACCAATAGACGATCGTTCCTTCCGTGGTGAGGCAGACGACGACGAGTTCGTCGCTCGATGTCGTATAGATGTTTTTTATAAACGGAAAGGGAGTACCGCCGATGCCCTGCTGCCCGATATAATCTTCCGACGTACCGTCGCTTGCAAAGCGCAGGATGATTTGGCTGTACAAAAGCGTTCCTTTTTCGTTTTCTTCCTGCCGCTCTTTCGGCATCGTGCTTACGACGTACATGCGTTTTCGCGAGTCGACGGCGACGGCTCCCGGATTGTTGAAAGGGTAGGCTATCGCTTTGCGTTTGCTCGCCGCACCCTCGTGAGTTCGGGGTTCGGATGCGTCTTCCGTTTCGTTGTAGTACAGCGTCAAAAGATCGCCGTACGAATTGAGCTCCATAATCTTTTGAGCTTCACCGTTTGCGATGTAAAAAAAACCGTCGCGCATCGTCATGCTCGTATGTACGTTTCCGATATCCGCAAGGTCGAACATATTGAGCTGGTCTTCAAAGCGTCCGTATGAAAGCGAAAAGAGTTCGTCTTCTTTTACCGATTCGACCGACGGCGAATTTTTGCAGGAAAAAAAGCAGACGGAAACGACGATCATACATGCGGCGATTTTTTTCATCATGCGTCCAGCATAAACATTGATTTTCGTCTTGTCAATGCACTGCAAAATATCGTATATTTATAGGTATGTTTATCGATAAGATCCTTACGTTTTTCTTCGGCTCTCAAAACGAACGCGACGTCAAAGCGCTCGCTCCGATCCTCGCAAAAGTGAACGAAAAAGAGAGCTGGGCAAAATCTCTTTCGGCGGAAGATTTTCCGAAACAGACTGCAATTTTTAAAGAGCGCCTTGCAAAAGGCGAAACGCTCGACGACATACTTCCCGAAGCTTTTGCGCTCGCGCGCGAAGCGTCGTTCCGCGTGTTGGGCGAACGTCCCTACGACGTGCAGATCATGGGTGCGCTCGTGCTGCATTCGGGGCGCATTTCCGAAATGAAAACGGGCGAAGGCAAAACGCTTATGTGCGTCGCGGCCGCCTATTTGAACAGCCTTTCGGGAAAGGGCGTGCATATCGTTACGGTAAACGACTACCTCGCAGGGCGCGATGCCGAATGGATGCGGCCCGTGTACGCGTACATGGGGCAAACCGTCGGTACGATCCTTTCGGACATGGACAATGCGGCTCGGAAAGCGGCGTACGACTGCGACATCACCTACGGGACGAACAACGAACTCGGTTTCGATTATCTCCGCGACAATATGCAGATAGAGCTTTCGCAAAAAGTGCAGCGCGGATTCAGCTTTTGTATCGTCGACGAAATCGACTCGATTTTGATCGACGAAGCGCGCACGCCGCTTATCATCAGCGGGCAGGGCGAAGACGACACGTACAAGTATCACGAAGTCGATAAATATGTCGGGCAGCTTGTCGAAGTGGAAAAGGATCCCGTCACGGGGCTCTATCCCGACGAAGTGAACATGGAGCCGGAACAGCGGAAAAATATCAAAGGCGATTACACGCTCGATGAAAAATCGAAGCGCGTGTCGTTTACCGACGCTGGTATGAACCACATCGATGAAATCCTTCATCAGCACAATTTGATAACGGGAACCGTCTTCGATGAAAACAATTTCGAATACGTGCACTATTTTACGCAGGCGGTACGGGCTCACCGCTTGTACAAAAACGACGTCGATTACCTTGTCAAAGACGGACAAGTGCAGATCGTCGACGAATTTACCGGCCGCATTCTCGAAGGCAGGCGTTACGGCGACGGGCTGCATCAGGCGATCGAAGCGAAAGAGCATTTGCGTATCGCACAGCGGAACCGAACGCTTGCGACGATCACCTTTCAGAATTTTTTCCGCATGTACGACAAGCTTTCCGGTATGACCGGAACGGCGGCGACGGAAGCGGTCGAATTCAATAAAATTTACAAACTCGACGTCGTTTCCATTCCGACGAATAAACCGGTTATCCGAAAAGACGAAAACGACGAAGTCTACCTCAACGAAAGCGACAAGTGGACGGCGATCTGCGACGAAATCGCCGCGGCTCACGCAAAGGGGCAGCCCGTACTCGTCGGTACCGTTTCCGTAGAAAAATCGGAACACCTTTCGGCGATGCTCACGCGCAGGGGAGTCCGCCACGAAGTGTTGAACGCAAAAAATCACGCGCGGGAAGCGCTCATCATAGCCGAAGCGGGTGCAAAAGGCGCGGTGACGATCGCAACGAATATGGCCGGCCGCGGTACCGATATCAAGCTCGGAGGCAATCCCGAATTCCGCGCGCAAAAAAGAGCCGGAACGAATGCAACGCCCGAACAATACGATGCCGCCTACAAAATCGAAAAAGAGCAGTGGAAAAAAGATTACGAAGACGTAAAAGCTTCGGGCGGACTGTACGTCATCGGCTCCGAACGTCACGAAAGCCGGCGCATCGACAATCAGCTGCGCGGCCGTTCCGGACGTCAGGGAGACCCCGGACGCAGTAAATTCTTTATTTCGATGGACGACGATCTCATGCGATTATTCGGCGGCGAGCGCATGAAAGTGATGATGAGCAGGATCGGCATGAAGCCCGGTGAGCCGATCGATCACCCGTGGCTGAACCGCGGCATTAAAAAAGCGCAGGAAAAAGTCGAAGACAGAAACTTTGAAATCCGCAAAAACCTGCTCGACTACGACGACGTTTTAAACGAACAGCGCGGCGTCGTCTACAAACAGCGGGACAGCATTCTCGCCGACGAAAATCTTGCCGTACGCGTTATGAACAACGCAAAAGACGTCGTAAACGATATCTTCGACGAATACGAACTGCACACGAAAAAACAAAAGGATGCCGCTTTGGCGGAACTCAACGATCGCATCAGAAACATGTTCGGCATACAGCTGGCA
>ERZ772960.646-NODE-646-length-30201-cov-6.317356_pt1 | contig 30201 bp, 38 predicted proteins | sample MGYA00580678_ERZ772960 | MGnify/ENA primary metagenome ERZ772960 (study PRJEB29015, sample SAMEA2737930) | human oral metagenome | biome: human oral; feature: human-associated habitat; material: dental | place: China | collected 2059 ... | reverse complement strand
GCAACGGGGAGGAAGAGCTTCATCTTCTCATGGTGGATAACCACATCCCGGCGGGAGCGAAGCTGTACTGACCAATGGAGAACAGACTGTTTTTCTGTAACAAAGCGGGACGGATTTTTTGCAGTGACCAGATTTTTACAACAGTTCTGTAACAAATTTTGCTGTCATACCAAAGAATAACAGTTAGTAATACAGAGGTTCTTCATTTCCGACTTTAACATACCGAGAGAGGTATGCCGATTCAGAGCAATCTGAGGAAGCGTATCTCTCTTTTTATGTGGGAGAACGTGAACAACGAAGGAAAGGAGAATCTTATGAGACAGGAGTACAGGGATATCGGTCGTTCGAGAGAAGTCAGGGAGGAAGTGAAGAAGCTTCGAAAGAAGTTTCTCCGCTATCAAGAGGCAGAAGTGGTCTACAGCATTTCACACCGCAAGTTAATTGAGCTCTCGGATCGTGCGGGGGCATTGTATCGCATTGACGGGACCGTGCTGATTAATCGCGACATCTTCGACGCGTTTCTCGAGAACTTTCATGAGAGTACCAGAGGAATCGGAAAGCGGGGCCTCAGTAAAGCGGAGCGCGGCAAAAGGGAGGCCGAGGAATGAGTGGTAAGTTGTGGATGTACTCGGACCAATTGGATGATGAGGATATTGAATTTGCGCGGCACAGTTTTTTCCGCTATTCGGAGGGAATCGCCTATTATCGCTTGACGGAGAAGACCATCACGAGGCTTGCAAGAGAGGCGAATGCCATCTACAAGATTGATGGCAAGATGGTCCTCATCAAACGGGATCTTTTTGAGGCCTACCTCAGGTCACAATACGAAAAGACCGGAAATGGACCTGGGGTGGAGTGCAAAGGAGAAGGCGGGGAGACAGATCATGGCGGAAAAGAATGAACGAGATGATTTCTTGGGGAAGGAAGAAAGCATGGAGTCGATTGAGATTCCCATGAGTGAAATTCGGCCCTTCAGAACACATGCTTTTAAGGTGAAAGATGATGATAGGATGAAGGAGTTGGTGCAGAGCATACGGGAAAACGGAGTCTTAAATCCTGTGTTGTTGCGTCCGCTTGAAAAAGGCGTTTATGAAATGGTATCGGGACATCGGCGCATGCACGCGGCAAAGCTTGCAGGGTTAAAATCAATTCCTGCAATCATTAGAGCAATGACGGACGATGAAGCCATTATTGCTATGATTGATTCCAATTTACAACGAGAGGAAATTTTGCCGAGTGAACGTGCGTTTTCAATCAAGATGAAAATGGATGTCATGAAAAGACAGGGGAAGCGTTCGGATAGACAGAGAATAGGAAAAAGCGAGACCTGTGAAACAACCTCCACCACTCAGTGGTGGAAGTCCGAGACCGCCGCAGCAATTGGGGAAAGTGAGAACCTAGGCCGCACACAGGTAAGAAACTATGTGCGCCTAACCGAACTTACAGAGGATCTTCTGGATCTTGTCGATCAAAAAAAACTTCCTATAGTGATCGCGGTTGAGATTTCCTATTTCGGAGAAGAGTTACAGAGATGGATCTATTCCTATATCCAAAGTAACGGAATGATTAAGAAGAGCCAGTTGGCCGCGTTGAAGCAGTTTAATTATGAGAACCTGACAGAGTTCAGTTTGATTCAAGTGTTGAATGATGCCGTTGCTGTGCAACCGGATAGCGGGAAGATAGTCCTTTCCCCGAGAACATTGGATAAGTACTTTTCGAAGTCTGTAACGACAGAAAAGCGGCAAGAGGTGATTCTGGACCTTCTGGAACAGTGGAAAAGCGGCCGGAAACGCACCCGAGAATAGTAAGATGAGCCCACAAAGGCAATGTCAGAAATACTGACATTGTTTTTGTGGGGTTAAAATGCGGCTGCTCCTATAATGAAAGCAGAAAGCTACGTAAGGCGGCAGTAGGAGAAGGTGCAGAGGCTATTCAAGAAGGAGGCGTGATTATGGAAGCATTGCGTATTGTCGGCGTGTTAGTATGCCGGATTTTCAGAATCCTACTGTTTCCGCTTCGCACCTTACTGAGCCTATTCCATTTGTCGTTGGAGTTTGTGAGCAGTGTGGTTTGCAGCCTGAGTACAGTCTTAGGTGGAGGTCTATTGATTGTGGTGCTTATATGTCGCTTCTTCGGTGATATGTCGAATCGACTGTTTCTGCAGACTTTTGTGTTCAGTGTTCTGTTGGCGGTGATTCCCAAAGTAGTTGCTATGGCATTGCAAGCTCTGGTAGTAGGTATGCAGGTTATCCTGAGTGAGATTTGAAGATACCTAGGCTCAAAATTGCGAAGGTGACATTTGTTTAGAAATGTTGAAAAAATGTCTATCAACTGTCTATTGAGGGCTCTTTGAAGCAGTGGTAGTATTATGATAGACAAATGGGAATCCGTTGGTTGAGCGGAACCGTTTGTTTTCTTTTGCAAAAGAATAGTATGACAATGACCTGAGCGTCAGTTGACAGAGCAATCTGTCGACCGGCGCTTTTTTGTGTTGGATTTTCGGGAAAGGAGGAAAAGCATGACTTCGATCGGAATCAGGCTGAAAGAGTTAAGACTCACAGCGGGAATGAAACAAAATGTTGCGGCGGAATGTATGGGGATGTCAAGACCAACTTTGAGTGCAATTGAATCAGGAAAGCGAGAGGTACTTGCAGGTGAGATTCCCGGCTTTGCGAAACTTTACGGAATTTCGCCGGAGGCACTTTTGCTTGGGGAAAATCAATGGGAAAAGAGCAAAACGGGTGAGTTTGAACGTTTTGCGGAGTATGCGACGGATGGATTAATCGGTCGGCTGAAACAGCTTGGAATTGAGGAAATAACGCTCGTAACGGGGAGCCTTGGAGAGCCGAAAGAAATTTGTACGGTAGCGTCAATTGAAGACCGTAAAACAGGTGCCTCTGTTTGGATCAACTTGACGGAAATGTATGAGCTAATCCGGAACGAAGGGATATCGGATCGAGTCATCAACAGCACTGCGGACCGAATCGCGATTGAGATGAAGAAAGTATCTTCGGATCTTGATATTCTCAGTGATTACGGCAAAATCCGAACAAAACTCACGATGGAGATGCTTGAAACGAACAGATACAGAGAACTGCTGAAAAATGTTCCGCATGAAGGTATGGAAGATCTTTCCGTTGTGTACCGAATTGTACTGAATGAGAGTAAGGAGAGTAAAAGGACTGTATTGGTAACCGATCGATTATTGGAGCGATACGGAATCGCTGCGGAACGTCTGAAAGCAGATGCCAAAGAAAATGCCCCGACCTTTCAGCCGGCCGTTATTCGTCCGATGACGGAAATGCTCGGGATTCCGAGGAAAGAAGGAGATAAGGAAGTTCTATATGTGGCTTCGACCGAAAATATGAACCGAGGTGCAGGCGTTCTTGCATATCCCGGGTTTCTTGAGGAAGCGGCGAATAGATTGGAGAGTGATTTTTTCGTATTGCCGTCCAGCATACACGAGATACTTCTTCTTGTCGATACGGGATCGCTTACCGCAAAAGAGTTGCAGAATCTTGTATCAGCGGTCAATCGAAATGAGGTAGAGCCGGAAGATCGGCTTTCAAACCACGCTTATCACTATGACAGCAAAAATCACATATTTGAGTCAGCCGAGCGCCATGAGGAGCGATTGAGGGAAGAGACAATACAGCCCTGTGATGGTGAGAGGGAGTCGCTTCTATCACAACTTAAGGACAAAAGGGAGGAAAACTACACGCGAGAAGAATCGGGAAGTGTTCACGGAAAATCGGGCATAGTGAAGGGAGGAGAGAGGGATGCGTGAGAAAGGAATGTGTGGAACAGTACAAACTGCAAGACCTTCAAAAAGTATGGGAGAGTCGCCCTATCCGCTGAACTGCAGCCACCCCTGTTGCTATGGATATTCAAGGCCCTTTTGTTTTCCTTGCATGAGGAAATTGCTGGAGGAGCGCGAAAAAAACAAAAAGGAACGGTGATGCAATGGGCTACGACTACTTTTATGAGGAGCAGTCGGAGCAGTTTTTGTTTTACAAGATTCCGAAGACGTTGATGATTGAAAAAGTCTTTGCGGGACTCTCGGGGGACGCGAAGATTCTTTACGGCTTATGTCTGGATCGTGTCTCGTTGTCCAGAAAAAACCATTGGGTAGATTCATCGGGCAGGGTTTTTATCTACTATACGTTGAACGGAATCATGGAGGATATAGGCTGCGCGGTGCAGAAGGCAGTTAAGCTTCTCAGAGAGCTCGAAAACTACGGACTTATTGAGCGTGTCAGACAGGGGCAGGGACGGCCATCACGAATTTATGTGAAGAACTTTGTCCCTCCGCTTCGAAAAACAAAGAATAAGAACTTTGAAAGTCATTGCTCTGAGACTTTGAAAGCGGAAAATCAAGAACTTCGAAAAGCAGAGGGAAGTAATACTGAAAGGAATAATACTGAGCAAAGTGATACGAATCGAATCATATCCGATCGAAGCAGCTGCGATGGTATGAGGGATGGTATGAGGGAGAGCTACAGGGAGTATCTCAAGGAGCACTTAGCCATAGAGGATTTAAAAAAGCAATACCCTTATGACAAAGAGAACTTGAGTGGGATGGAGGAACTGGTTCTCGATATTCTTTGCAGTGATAAACCGACGATACGCGTACAAGGAGAGGCAATGTCGACAGTTTCCGTAAAGAGTCGGTTAATGATGCTGAGATCTGACCACATTGAGTACGTAATGGATTGCATGAAGAGGACGAGCACCGAAATCCGAAATATCCGGCAGTACCTGATTGCGGCGCTTTATAACGCGCCGTGTACCATTGACAGCTATTATCGTCAGGCTGTGCGGCATGATTTTTCGTGTTTTGAAAAAAAAAGGGAGGAACCGGATGAGTGATGTGAATTTTGAAAGTGATTTAAATCCACTTGAGGATGGCTTAAAGAAGCAAAGAGATGAAATGGACATGGTGAGTCGTCATGCCGTGGTTATGGGGACAAACGGAAGATATCGTTTGGTGAGTATGAAGGAAGCAAGGAACATTTTGGAATCACTCAGGGATTGCGCTGAGACAATGTTCCTTGACGATGACTATATGATCTTTTACAACGCCGACAAGGTGTTTCGTGTGGACGGGAGCGTTTTTCTTGCGGGTAGCTTTTTGGTGACGAAGCTGGAGAAGCAAAAAATAGCTCCGCTTACGGACCGGGAAATCGGACGCCTGTTTTCCCTTCTGTCGGGGCGTATGGAACAGTTTCGAGCAGGTGATGAGGTGTTTGATGCACTTGAGATCAGATGAGGAGAAAAGCAGGTGAGTAGAAGTATTCCTATCGCTTATGTGACTGCAGTGTGGGACAAGAACCCTGTGCTTGCCAAGATGCAGGCGACAACGTATTGCAGGGCGCTTGCGGAAGAAGGGTATCTTCCGCTCTGCCCGGTACTGATTTTCGACGGAATCTTCCGGGAGGATAACGGAGATGCACGCAGAAGAAAGCGGGAACTGGGGAAAGACATACTGAAGAGAGCGCGATTTCTTGTGCTCTGTGGCAGCGGAATGAATGATGAGATGAAGGATGATATTTCCACAGCAAGAAGGTCTAAGCTGATTGTTACGACGCTTTACGGTGTGCTCGGCTGTGAGTGGTGATTCGAGCGAGAGAAGGGGATGAGGCTGTATGTTGAATGAAGAAATTTCCGGCCGAGCGATTGGTGCCACAAAAACAGTGGCATGCTTTGTGTTTCGGACGACCGTGTTGCCGACGGAAAGAGTGCTTTTGAAGGGACTGAAAGAACTGGCGGTTATGCCACCCAAAGCCTTTGTCGATCACATGAAAAATCCGAGAGGAAAGATGAGCATCAAAGCGCTGATTAAGAAAGATCAAGGGGTACAGGCAGTGGAAATTTCGGAGCTCGGACTTCGAGCTTTTATGAAAAGCGCAAAGCGTTACGGTATGGATTTCGCCGTTGTGAAGAGTGAGGCGCAAGGGACTCCGCTTTATCGGGTATTTTTCAAGGCCAGAGACCAGGATGCCATTAAAGCAGTCATCGCAGAGTGTACCGCCAGGCAACTCAAGATGAGTGAAGTACTCAAGCGGCCGAGTTTAATCACTGCACTCCGAAAGCTGCGGGAACTTGTGGCAGCTACCCCGCATCGCGTTGTCGAGAAGAGGAGAACACAGGAGCGTTGAATAAAGAACTGAAAAAACAGCTGGTATTAAACTTACCCTTTCTGATACTCGGGCTTGTCGCAACAAATTTCGGAGAAGCGTGGAGAATCTCCGAGGGAGTTGAAGTTTCCGAGAAGTTACAGGGTCTGCTCATCGGCGGTGGTTTAAAAAAGGCATTTATTAGCCCACTTCCGAGCATTTATCCTGCAGACCTTCTGATTGGTACCGTATGTGCCGGAGTTTTACGGCTTGTTGCTTTTTTCAAAGGGAAGGATGCGAAGCGATTCAGACACGGAGAGGAATACGGATCCGCTCGCTGGGGAACGTATGCGGATATTGTGCCGTATGAAGATCCCGTTTTTGCCAATAATCTAATTCTTTCTCGGACCGAGCGAATCAGCATGAACAGCAGACCCAAGAATCCGAAGTATGCGAGAAATAAGAATGTTCTGGTAATCGGCGGATCGGGTTCCGGAAAGACGAGATTTGTTCTTAAGCCAAACCTCCTGCAAGGAACACTCAGAGAATATGATACCGAGTGCCTTCCGATTTCTTACGTGATCACGGACCCGAAGGGGACGATACTGAACGAATGTGGCATGGCTCTACAAAAAAGCGGATATCACATCAGAGTGTTCAATACCATCAACTTTAAAAAGTCGATGCATTACAATCCCTTTGCCTATATTAGGGATGAGAAAGACATCTTGAAACTTGTGACCACACTGATTGCCAATACCAAGGGTGACGGTAAGACAGGAGATGAATTTTGGGAGAAGGCGGAAAAACTGTTGTACACGGCATTGATCGGCTACATCCATTACGAGGCTCCGCTTGAGGAGCAAAACTTCTCAACGCTTCTGGAAATGTTAAATGCGATGGAGGTGCGAGAGGATGATGAAAGCTTCAAGAATCCGGTGGATTTACTTTTTGAGGAATTGGAACAGAAAAACCCGGATCACTTTGCGGTGCGTCAGTTCAAAAAATATAAGCTGTCTGCCGGCAAAACAGCGAAAAGCATCAATGTAAGTGCAGGTGCACGGCTTGCCCCGTTTGACATCGCCGTGCTGAGGGAGATAACGGCCTACGATGAATTGGAACTTGACACGCTCGGAGATAAGAGAGTGTCATTGTTTCTCATCATGTCGGATACCGATGGGACTTTTAATTTCTTAATCAGCATGATTTATACGCAACTTTTCAACCTTCTCTGCGAAAAAGCGGATGATGTCTATGGAGGAAGACTTCCGGTTCATGTGCGTTGCCTGATTGACGAGATGGCAAATATCGGAAGGATTCCGAATCTCGAAAAGTTGATGGCAACCATCCGATCCCGAGAGATTTCCGCGATGCTTGTCCTACAGGCCAAGTCCCAACTAAAGGCTATCTATAAGGATAACGCGGAGACAATCATCGGGAATTGCGACAGTCTGATATTTCTCGGTGGTTCAGAGAAGACTACATTAAAGGATCTGAATGAATCCCTCGGCAAGGAAACCATCGATATGTGTAACACCGGTGAAACAAGGGGACAATCTCAATCCTACAACATGAATAGCCAAAAGTTGGGACACGATTTGATGAGTGTAGATCAGCTGGCTGTCATGGATGGTAATAAGTGTATCGTACAGTTGAGAGGGGTGAGGCCATTTTTCTCAGATAAGTATGATCTGACGAAGCACCCGTCCTATTATCTGACCGGTGATGCCAATCCGAAGAATCTGTTTCATGTGGAAAGTTACCTGAAAAGGCAGCGACGAGGACTGGTATTACATCCGGAAGATGTGTTTTCGGTGGAAGGAGAGATATGACTTCGAGTTGATATCGGGGCGGGAATCTTGAGGATAATGCCCGGAAGAATAAAGGCCGTACGTTCCGGGTAATAAGGCGTATAGCGCCGGAAAGGAGAAACTATGGCTGAGAATACAAAAACAGCAGTGCAGGAAACGGTTCCGAACTTGGGAAAGGAAGCGGGAGAGCAAGCTGACCGGAGCGAAAATTCGATACCGAAGAGGGAGGTCGTAATCAAGTTCGGAAAGGGGCTGGTTGAGGAGCCGTTCATTTCCAAGAATGGAAAAGAACTGGTAGAGGTAAAGATTCCGAATGAAGATTCAAAGGATTCGACTCCGTGGGCCTCATTTGTGATTTCTCCAAAGCTGATTCATGACAATAAGTTCGGGAAAGGGGTCTGGATGAAACTTCCGGAAGACGGGACTACCAGAGTGCGGAAGCCTGTGGTAATCGGTTTAAAGGAGGACGGCAAAAAAGATTGGGGTTATGAGACGAGAGATGTTCCGAATACCGAATTGAAGGAGATGATGGAGTTTTACAAGAAGCGTACGAGAAACTCTGTTCTCGGAGCAATGCGAGACAAGCGAGAAGAGCTTGCAGTCGGAACAGATAAGGAAGCGAAGGGAGCAAAAGGAGCGACAAAAGATGATGGTCCTGCAATATAGGGCAAGGATGAGGGTAAGAGCAAGATCTCCGACTTACCGGAAAGCCGCTGATTCCGAAAGGAATCAACGGCTTTTTTCATGCCGATTGGTGGGGTAACGGTAGAAAAGTGGATTGTTGAGTAAAGGAGAATACAGTATGGCTTTTTTTACCAGTGCAGTCGGAGTACTGCAGACATTGGTGATTGCACTTGGAGCAGGTCTCGGTATTTGGGGCGTCGTAAATCTCATGGAGGGTTACGGAAACGACAATCCCGGAGCCAAAAGTCAGGGCATGAAGCAGCTCATGGCAGGCGGAGGTGTGGCATTGATCGGGACGACGCTTGTACCGCTGTTGTCCGGTCTGTTCTGAATCATAGAGCGTAAGACAGAGACTGAATTCCGATGATTGGCCTGCGGGACCGGGGGAAGTACATAGAGAGACCGGTCCCGCGGTCTCTCGGAGAGGAGAAATTGATTGAACAGTCTAAAGGGGAAACTGTTTGAGTGGCTAAAGGAAATACTTGTGGCGGGAATTATAGGGAATATCAATGAGAGTTTTTCCATGTTAAACAGCAAGGTTGGTGAAATTTCATCGCAACTTTCGGCTTCGCCACAGAGTTTTCAGCCCACGGTATTCAATTTGATTCGCAGTATTTCCGAGAATGCCATTATGCCAATCGCCGGCCTGATTCTGACATTTATTGCATGCTACGAACTCATTCAGCTTGTCATTTCTCATAACAATTTGTCGAATTTTGAGACGTGGATCTTTTTAAGTGGGTGTTTAAAACCTTCGTGGCTGTTGAATTAATCAGCAACACATTTACAATCACGCTCGCCGTCTTCGATGTGGCAGGACATGTGATTCAACAGAGCGGTGGTCTTGTTCAAGCCGGATTGACGCTCGACCCCGGTGCAATGACGAATATGCAGGCAACCCTTGAGGCAAAGGATGTGGGGACCTTATTGGGTATTTTTCTGCAGAGCATGATTTTGAATACCTTGTTTCAGATTATGGCAATTCTGATCTTTGTCATCGTCTACGGCAGGATGATTGAAATCTATCTTATGGTGAGTCTCGCTCCGATTCCGTTTGCGACATTTGCCAATAGGGAGCAGAGCATGATAGGACAGAACTACTTGAGAGCGCTGTTTGCACTCGGGTTCCAAGGGTTTTTAATCATGATCTGTGTCGCAATATACGCAATGCTGCTAAAAACAGTGGTTTTCTCGGAGGATGTTTTACGGTCTATGTGGAATGCGCTTGGCATGTCGGTACTGCTCGCATTCACACTTTTCAGAACAGGAACACTGGCAAAAAGCGTGCTGCACTCGCATTGAGAGAGGAGGGACGAATGGAAAGTTATATTGGCGTTCCGCGGGACCTTACAAAGGTGAAGAGTAAGGTCGCATTCAATCTGACGAAGCGACAGCTGGTTTGCTTTTCTCTTGCGGCAATGATAGGTGTGCCTGTTTATTTTTTCCTGAAAAAGGGGAGTGGAAATACAGGTGCTGCGGCGATGGGAATGATGTCGGTGATGATGCCGCTTTTTTTCTTTGCCATGTATGAGAGAAACGGAGAGCCGCTGGAAGTGATGCTTTTTCATTTCATTGAGTGGGAATTTCTGCGACCGAAAATTCGAATTTACAGAACTGACAATGATTATGCGTTGCTTGAGAAGCTCGCAGAGGCAGAAAAGGAGGCAGAACATATTGTTCGAAAATACAAGAAAATTTCTTTTGGGGTTAAGAAGAGAATACCGAATTCCTATGAATATCGATCCGGCCGACAGAAAAAAACTTCTCAAGATCATGAAAAATCCGATTCGGAATGACAATAGCAGGCAGACGGTTCAGCAGAGTATTCCGTTTGAACGAATGTTTCGGGATGGAATTTGCAGAGTCGAAAGCAATTTTTATACCAAGACAATTTGCTTTCAGGACATCAACTATCAGTTGGCGCAGCATGAAGATCGAAAGGAAATTTTTGCGGAGTGGTGTTCATTCCTCAATTTCTTTGACAGCTCCATTTCCTTCGAACTCAGCTTCATGAATTTTGCGGCTGATTCGGAAAAATTCGAACAGCGTATTGCAATTTCCCACAGAGTGGACGGTTTTGACGAGGTACGAGATGAGTATACGGGAATGTTGATTCGACAGATGGCTTCCGGAAACAATGGTCTCTCGAAAGCGAAGTATCTGACGTTTGGCATTCACGGAGAGTCTTTGCATGCTGTGCGCCCCAGACTCATTCATATCGAGATGGATCTCTTAAATAATTTCAAACGTCTCGGAGTTCAGGCAAAGACTCTGGATGGGAAAGAGAGACTTGAGCTCATGTATCAGATGTTTCATATGGAGGATGGACAGAAGTTTCGCTTTGACTGGAGCATGCTTGCTTCCACGGGACTTACCCCCAAAGATTTTATTGCTCCGCCGAGCCTTTACTTTAAGAGCGGAAAGTGCTTTCAAATGGGAGATCTCTGGTGCGCGGTGAGCTTCCTTAATATCACAGCTTCGGATATCAGCGATCGAATGCTGGCGGATTTTCTTTCCATGGAATCGGGACAGTTGGTGACCATGCATATCCGTTCCGTAGATCAGACTGAGGCAATTAAGCAGGTCAAACATACCATCACGGAGCTGGATCGTTCCAAGATTGAAGAGCAGAAGAAGGCTGTCAGGTCGGGCTACGATATGGATATTATCCCTTCGGATCTTGCGACCTACGGGAATGATGCAAAAGCACTCTTAAAAGAGCTGCAAAGCCAGAACGAGCGAATGTTCCTTCTTACCTTTCTGATTCTCAATACGGGGAGTACCAAGAGAGAATTGGAAAACAATGCATTTCAGGCAAACAGTATCGCCCAGAAGCATAACTGTAATTTGGTACGGCTTCATTTTCAGCAAGAACAGGGACTTATGAGTAGTTTACCGCTTGCACACAATGAGATAGAGATACAGCGGGGAATGACAACGAGCAGCACGGCAATCTTTATTCCTTTTACGACGCAGGAGTTGTTCAGATCGGAGCCGGAAGCGCTTTATTACGGTCTTAATGCACTCAGCAACAATTTGATTATGGTAGACAGAAAGGTTCTGAAAAATCCGAACGGTCTGATTCTCGGTACGCCCGGCTCGGGAAAATCGTTCGCTGCGAAACGTGAAATTGCAAATGCTTTTTTGGTAACGGATGACGACATTATTATTTCGGATCCCGAGTCGGAATATTCTCCGCTCGTTGAGCGTTTCCGAGGACAGGTTATCCGAATCGCACCGACCAGCGGTCAGTACATCAATCCGATGGACATCAATATGAACTACTCGGATGATGACAATCCGATTGCACTGAAGGCAGACTTTATTCTGTCGCTCTGCGAGCTCATTGTGGGTGGAAAAGAGGGACTTAAACCTGTGGAGAAGACAGTCATTGACCGCTGCATTCATCAGATTTATCAAAGGTATTTTGAGCATCCGGGAAAAGAGAACATGCCGATCTTACAAGATCTCTTTGAAGCATTGCTTAGACAGAAGGAACCGGAGGCAAAGACAGTTGCGACGGCTTTGGAAATTTATGTCACAGGTTCGCTCAATGTGTTTAATCATCGGACCAATGTAGATATCAATAATCGTTTGGTTTGCTATGACATCAAAGATCTCGGAAAACAGTTGAAAAAGATTGGAATGTTGGTTGTACAGGATCAGGTGTGGGGGAGAGTGACCGAGAATCGGAACGCGGGTAAATCCACACGTTACTACATGGATGAGATGCATCTTCTGCTTCGCGAAGAACAAACTGCCGCTTATACCGTTGAAATTTGGAAGCGTTTCCGTAAATGGGGAGGTATTCCGACGGGAATTACGCAAAACGTTAAGGATCTTCTGGCGTCGAAAGAAGTCGAGAACATTTTTGAAAACTCCGATTTCATCTATATGTTGAATCAAGCAGTCGGAGATCGTGCAATCTTAGCGAAGCAGCTCAATATCAGTCCCCATCAGCTGTCTTATGTGACTCATTCCGGAGAAGGTGAAGGCCTTTTGTTTTACGGCAATGTCATCTTGCCGTTTGTGGATCGATTCCCGAAAGATTCGGAACTCTATGAAATCATGACGACCAAACTCTCGGAGACATCAAAACAGAAGGCAGAAGTGCGGGAGGTGTAGTATGCGGGACGTGGCGGGAAAAGTACCGAACGGAGAGGAAGATAAACGATATCAGCTGAGCGACTCAAGACGCGCAGTCAGCAACAAATTTCGTAGAAGCGAAAAGAACAAGTCGTTCATCGACAAGAGAAAGGCAACACTTCCCCCAAGAACGTCCGGGTATAGGGGCAGAACAAGGAAGAAGATTCCGATTGCAGCGATGCTTCACCGACAGATAGAGGCCGAGATAGAAGACCGTAACGCCGGTACCGACGCTTTAAATACAGGAAGCGAGTTGGGTGAGTATTTTGTCGGAGGAAGAGGTTCAAAGCGTTATGGTCAAAAGCTGAAGCAGGTTTGCGGAGTGAGAAAGGAGCTTGGAAGGGCTGGATCGAAACAAGGTCACTGTAGTGAGGAATCCTGTCACGGAAAAACATTCACCGGGGGGTATGCGGATAAAACAAAAAATGAACCCGGGAAAACACTGATAAAGATTGAAGACACTTCCAGAGTCGAAACAAAGGCGTATCAAAAGGGAATCGTAAAAAAGGAAGCGCAACGGTCGGCGCGCCGAAGGTATGAGAAAGAGCTCGGAAGGAATGCGTTTGAAGGAGTTCGACGAAAACTTACGGGCGGCGCAGAAGATATTTGGGAAAAGGTCCGGGAATGGTTCATCGAACATATCCAAGAAAACCCGGCTCTGTTCTTTGTACTTCTTTCTGTCATGGTTATATTTCCTTTGCTCATTGGAAGTGCAGGGAGCGGTAATCTGCTCGCAAATCTTCTGAGCGGTTCAGGTGTCCTCAGCTCATATACAGCTGAGGATGCTGCTATCTTAGCGGCCAATGAACGTTACGCCGCGCTCGAAAGAGAACTGAACGAGAGGGTTCAGAATATTGAGAATGAGTATCCCGGATATGATGAGTATCGTTACAGTCTTGCAGAGACAGGGCATAATCCGTATGCGCTTGCCGCGCTTCTTACGGTCCTTTATGAGGATTATTCGCAGGAAGAGGTGCAGGATCGGCTTAGTCAACTTTTCGATTTACAGTATACCGTCAGCTTGACGCCTGAGGTGGAGCTGCGAACGAGGACAGAGCAGAGGACCGGTACCAGAACGGTAAGGAATCCGGATGGTACGACCGATACCGAGGAGTATGAGTATGAGGTCGAAGTGCAGTATGAGTATAAAATCCTAACGATTACGGTTATTAACCGTGCATTGGATGAAGCTTTCGCAGAGGCACATTTAAACGAGGAGCAGTTAGAACGTTACCGGTTGCTTATGGAGACCAAAGGCAACAAGGAGTACCTCTTTGCGGAGGATGTTTACACTGATTCCGGTGTGGATCCCGGAATCGGAAGTACGGTAGAAATGGCGGACGGTCCTACGGGAGAGGCATTGACAGATTCCGAATTTGCCGCCATGTGGCAAGAGGCAAGCAAATACCTAGGCAGGCGTTATGTTTGGGGTGGTTCCGATCCCCATACAGGTTTTGACTGTAGTGGATTCGTTTGCTGGGTTATCAATCACTCGGGTGTGGGAAATGTCGGAAGAACGACTGCGGAGGGACTTAGGCAGAAGTGCAGAACAGTGTCCGTGGAAAATCGAAAGCCCGGAGATTTGGTTTTCTTTCAAGGTACTTATCGCACCTCGGGGGCCAGCCATGTCGGAATCTATATAGGTGAGGGGAGAATGATCCATTGCGGAGATCCGATTAAGATATCCGGAGTTGACAGCGGCTATTTTGCACAGCACTTTTTGAGCTACGGAAGGCTGAAATGAGGAGCTGGGGGAATCAACAAGATAAGAAAGAGAGGGCTTGGCATGTATGAAAGACTTGATAAGCTCCGTGAGGAGTTAAAACGTGCACAAAAACGAAAGCACAGTGCAGATAAGAAGCTTAAGCTTGCGGAGGAGAGACTACGGGAAGCTGAGAATTCCCAGATCCTATCCGATGTGGGGGCGCTCAATTTGACGCCGGAGCAAGTGTCACAGTTTCTGCGACTTGCCGCAACCGGGCAACTCTCTGAAGTATGTACGCTTGTAAGCGGCAGCTCTGAGATAAGTGAGGTGTGTGAAACAAAGGAGGGTGAAGATGCGAATCGGGAGCTTCTTGACAATTCGGGAAGGGCGGATGAGGCAGATGAATGATTTGATTGCAACAAAAAAGAGAGAAAAGCAGAAGAAAATCGGAATTCCGTGCGTTTTGATGAGCGCGTGTCTCATTCTGATTGTGATGTGGATGTTTCCGTTTATAGCCTTCGGTAATACGGTAAATGAGGGTGAATCAGAAATTTCGGTGCAATATACGGACGAAGAAACGGAGGAGGGATACGAGCAAAAAGAAGCAACTTCTGAGGGAGCGCTTACGCCGGAAGGCAATATGAAGCTTGTCGACGACTATGGCTCGGGAGATAAGAGCGGTAAGCAGTTCATCACCCTCACCACAAAAAACGGTAACTACTTTTATCTCATCATAGACCGAGATAGCCGTGGAAACGAGAAGGTTCATTTTTTAAACCAAGTGGAAGAAGCGGACCTCCTTTCGTTGATGGATAAGGAGGAAGCGAAACAATACAGAGATTCGCTGTCGGAAAGAGCAAGCAATTCAAACTCCGATCAAATCGAATTTAAAAGCAATAAGACAGAGGGAGAGGTCGAGGAACCGAACAAAAAGAGTGGAACTTCGGAAAAGAAGTCGCCCAAGGTACCTTTAAGCGCAATGGTGTTGTTTCCTGTGCTTGGAATCGGTTGCATGGGAGCTTATGTTTACCTGAAGTTCGGTGCAAAGCGGATTAGGAAGACCATTCCCGATCCGGATGCCGACTACAGTGAAGATGAGGAGTCTGATTATTTGGAGACGATTGCAGGAGAGAGAGAAGAAAATAGCGAGGAACCAGATGGAGCGAAAGGTGAATAAGAAGCGGACTGACAAAAGGGACTCCCGATACAGTCGATATTTGAGTTTCATAACGGAGCACACAAAAACAAAAGTGTGGGCACGAGCCGGGAAACTCAATCCGAAAAAACGGGGCTCGGAAAGCACATCTGTTTTAAAGAAACTGGTGACATTGAAGAATAGCGGCGCGTGCAGGGAGGGCTAAGAACCCTAAGACGAGGAGATGCAATGAAACAGGAAAAAACAAGGCGAGACTTTATAGCACCGGAAGAATTGGCGGAGTATTTGAATCACTGTGAAGACGGTGTGTTGCTGCGAGTGGTCCTTTTGGCCGGGGGAGGAGGTGAAGAGAGTGACGGGAAGGAAGAATGTGAGCGGACAACTTGAACTTGGGGATTATCAGCTTAAGGAAGTGGATGTTAGGTTAAAGTTGATGGATGGTCCCACCTACTACAGCCAAACTCCGATTTCGACGCCTGCGGATGCAGCACAAGTTATGAGAGATGTCTTAAAGGGGCTTGACAGAGAGTGGTTGGTCGTGGTGAATATGGACAGCCATTTAAAACCCGTGAATGTGAATGTGGTTTCCATCGGTAGCCTTGACGGTTCTTTGGCACCGATCCAGAACATTTTGAAGAGCACCATACTCAGTAATTGCAATCGGTTCTTGCTCATGCACAATCATCCGAGTGGAGAGGTAGCGCCAAGTCAGGATGATATGAAGGTCACAAAATTCGTCGCAGCCGCAGCCAAGCTTATGGATATGAGTTTGGAAGATCATCTGATTGTGGGAGGACAGACCGGGGGCTTATACAGCTTTAGAGAAGAATACCCTTCTCTGTTTAGCGGAAGCAAAATGGATTTTGATCTTATTCGTCAAATGACGGAGAAAGATGCGGAAGCCCCTGACAAAAAGCCAGGTCATTCAAAGAAAAAGACCAAGGATTCCGTTCGAGAAAAACTGACCGTAGTAAAAAATACGGTTTGCAGAACTGAGGGAAGTGGCAGACAAATGAGAGAAAAAAGTCAAGAAGCCCTTTAATTGGATGTGAGTACTCAAGGAATGCAATCATAATCAGAAAGGGAAAAACGGTAATGAGTGAAATGCGTAGAGTGAAAGATGAACACGGTTCGGAATGCGGAAACAAAGAGGTAAACAAAGTCCCTGTCAGATCTACCTGCGAATGGAATATAGGATATGAGAACTGAGGAGAGGAGCTTTTGCTGAAATGGTAGCAAAACGTGTAATTCAGTATCATTTCTTCGCAACAGAAGAAGAGGCTGCCGAAATTGAGGCTAAGCAAAAGGCGACGGGAATTCGGAACAAGTGTGCATTCCTCCGCAAAATGGCAATTGACGGATATTGTATTCGAATGGATCTTTCCGGAATCGAAGAGCTCATTCGCTTGCTGCGGATTAACTCGAACAACCTGAATCAGTACGCGAAAAAGGCAAACGAAAGCGGGAATGTTTATCTTGAAGATATCAGGAAATTACAGGAACAGCAGAAGGTACTTTGGGTAGAGCTGCGTTCCGTTCTCGATCGTCTCGGAGAAATCGGCGGCAGATAACATACAAGGGAGGTGAGTCTTCTGGCGGCGACAAGACTGATCGCACTCCATAGAAACAAAGGGAAGAGCATAGCTCGCTGCCTCAAGGATAGGATTGACTATGCTCAGAACGGAGAAAAAACGGAAGACGGAAGGTTCATCTCTACTTATGCTTGTACGCCTGAAACTGCAGACCGGGAGTTTCTTTTATCCAGGCAAGAGTACCTTCGTATCACCGGACGTCAGGTCCCCGGTGATATCATTGCGTATCAGATTCGGCAATCGTTTAAGCCCGGAGAGATTTCTCCGGAGGAAGCTAATCAAGTCGGCTATGAAACGGCTATCCGATTTACGAAGGGAAATCATGCTTTTCTTGTAGCGACTCATACGGACCGAGAGCACATCCACAACCACATTATTTTTAATTCCACCAATCTTACATGCGACAGGAAGTTCAGGGACGCTTGGTTTGTCGCGCTGGCATTGCAGCGCCTCAGCGATATCGTTTGTCTTGAGCACTGTCTGTCGATAATCACACCCCGAAAGCCCGGGGAGCGCGACAACTACTCACCGTATCACAGAACATCCTTTCGAAGCATGTTGCGGGAAGAGATTAATCGGATTATGTTGCAGAAGCCGAAGACATATGAGGACTTTCTGCGAGAACTGCAAAATGCAGGATATGAACTGAAAAGAGGAAAGCACATTTCTGTTTGCGGAAAGGGACAGAAACGCTTCATTCGATTTAGTTCGTTGGGGGAATATTATTGCGAGGAGAGCCTTCGACAGAGAATCGAAGGAGGAACCGCGCTTGATGCGACTGCTCTAAAATATGCCGAAATTAGGGAGTCTTCTCTGCCAAGCGCGGATTGTAAAAAGTTTGACAAAGGGCATAGTGCAACAATAAGACAAGAGATCGATCTCCTAATAGATATCAATCGGGAGCTTATCGAGGGTAAGGGAAAGGGTTACGAGCTATGGGCGAAGAAATTCAATCTGCAGCAGATGGCAAAGGTGCTCAAATTTCTGCAGGAGCATGAAATTCGTGACTATACAGTTCTTGCCGAGAAGGCCGACAGCACTGCAGCAGCATTTCACCAATTGCTGGACGCGATAAAAGCGCGTGAGAGTAAGCTGAGGGATATCGCAGAACTGAAGATGCAGATAGTCCGATACGTCAAGACGAGAGAAATCTACAAAGCGTACCGTACTTCAGGATACAGCAAACGGTATTTTGAAGAGCATCGAGACGAAATTTCGCTTCATAAAGCGGCAAAGGAGTACTTCAATCGCAAGGGACTGAGCAAGTTCCCGGCAATGAAAGAACTTTCTTTTGAATACGGACAAATACTCAAAGAGAAGCAAGCTCTCTATGCCGATTTTCACGCGGCCAAGAAGGAGATGATGGCATACCGAGTCGCAAAGCACAATATCGATTTGATTCTGCAACAAGGGGATACGAAGAAGGCAAAGAGAAGGGAGAAAGAACTGAACTTAGAGAGAAGGTGACAAATTGAGCAGCCGACATTCACAAGATGTCGGCTGCTTCTTTTTTTGTCGGAAGAAACTACATACGAGTGCTCGTCTCTAGCGGCAAGCGTGGTCTGACCGTAAGGGAAGTTCCGGGGGATTGGGGGATACTCCCCCAACAAGCAAGCCCTCTTGTACAAGAGAGCACTGCTTGCCAGGAATTGACTTTTAGGAAGTTGGTTGTAGCACGATACTAGTATTGATGGTACACTGAGTTAAAATTGCATTCGAGTGTAGGGCTGAGAGAGGGTACGGTCATAAGACAAATAAACTTTGGAAGCTAGTTTGGATCACTAATTTACGACCATATAGGAAGGATGCCGAAGAATGGATACCACACGATATGTGGATTCAGAACTGTTAAATAAGTTTGAGTTTCGCAATTACGGACACGCGTTAGAAATCTTGTCTGATTCGTTTCCTGAAGAATGGGGCGAGTTACAGGACTGTTTTAGAAGATTAGAATTATCATTGGATGATATCAAAAAGGCAGGAGGTAATGAATCACCTATTCCTAAAAAATTTGATGATATTCTGTACCCTTATGGATGGAGAGAAATTCGAATATCTGGAGACCTGATTGTCAAAAAATATCCAAGACAAACCTCTCAACGGAGAGGAAGGTTTGCGGATGAGCCATATGAGACAGAAACGATTTCAGGCTATATAGATGGACATAATATTGATTTTTTGAAAAATAAAGTAGCTTTCGATTTGGAATGGAACAGTAAAGATCAGACATTTGATCGAGATTTACTTGCGATGAGGACATATTTTGATTGTGGACTTATTGATGTAGGAGTAATTGTGACAAGAGCGGAAGAACTCAATGACATATTTCGTAAGGAAAAGGATGCCCAGGGACTGCTTTTGATGAAGAAATATGGGGCAAGTACTACGTGGATGGGAAAGTTAACATATAGGCTTGATTCAAGAAGAAATGGGGGATGCCCTATTCTTGCGGTAGGTATCAGAAAGGAATGTGTAGAAGGCTATGGGAGACTTGCAAGTTACAATTCAAGACTTGAGAACCTTCACGAAGGGAAAGAAATATAATACTATTTATGCGGACCCGCCGTGGCAGTTTCAAAATAGAACAGGTAAAGTGGCACCAGAGAATAAACGTCTAACACGTTATGGCACTATGACGATCGATGAAATTAAAGCGTTGCCGATTCAAGAATTTTCTGGTGATAAAGCACAGTTGTATCTTTGGGTGCCTAATGCACTGCTTCCTGAGGGCCTTGCTGTTATGGATGCTTGGGGATTTGAATATAAGACTAATTTTATCTGGGAAAAAGTCCGAAAGGATGGACAACCAGATGGGCGAGGAGTGGGATTTTACTTTAGGAACGTTACAGAGATTATTCTATTTGGAATTAAAAAGAAGAGCGGTCCCAATAGAACGCTCCCACCAGCCAGATCGCAAGTGAACATCTTACGCACAATGAAAAGAGAACACAGTCGAAAGCCGGATGAAATAATTCCTATAATCGAGGCTTGTAGCGCTGAACCACGGATAGAGTTGTTTGCAAGAGGGGACCGTGATGGTTGGGATATGTGGGGGGATCAGGCAGATGCCTCTTATGAACCAACATGGAGCACATATGCGAATCATACGGTCTCGAGAAAAAATCAGTGATTTGAAGGGTTTTAATGCTGCTGTTGTTGAATAAAGATAAATGAAGTGATTAGCGTTGGGCTAGTTAGACCAATTAAAATTGGGAAGAGACAATGCGGCTTTCTTGAAGGTAGAATATCGGCGCTCATCGTGCACTGGCTTAGGAACATTTTAAAATATATGGCATACAAAGACCGCATGGCCTTTGCCAAGGACTTCAAAACGATCCGTAATGCTCCCAACGAGGAACGGGGACGCGTGAATCGGGACTGGATCATAGAAAAGCGGTCAGAGAAATATTCAAACGCCATGAAACGCTGAGAAGACGGCCGGGATGTCATCACTCCGATCTTCAAGTTTTCCGCAAATGTGAGAGCTGTCTTGGACACAAGGAATGCAATCGAGAGTCTGAACGCCACATACCGCAAGCTGAACTGTCAAAGATGCGTTTTCCCCAGTGCCAAGCTCTTATGAAGTCCATGTATATGGCCATATTCGGAGCTACGGAAAAAGGGGGCATGACAATCTATTTTTTAGCAGCAAGCAAGAACTCGAGGCCATTTCTGACCTCGAGTTCTTGCTTGCTGCTGTTTTTTTGATTTTATGTAGAGTATAGATTACATAGAACTCACATGGAGTTTGAGGAAGGGGAGGACCTTTAGTTCATCTTTGAAATGTTAAAAGTTTATTTGTTGAGAGGTCATCAAAAGAACGCCCACTTGGAAATAGTGTCGTTATTGACAATCGAAACATAGTATAGGCTCATTCTAAAGGGAATAGTTCAAGAACAGAGGCTTGGTAGTACTCTGCCAGCCGAATCGCCGTGTAAACATTAGGACAGCGTACGCCGTATTCATATCGATAGAGTGTTTTGATGTCAACACATAGCTCTGTTGCGGCCCGACTTCGGGAAATTCCGGCTTCTTTTCGGTATTTCATAAGGTTATTTTTCATTTCAGCCATTGTGGCGTTCCCCCTTTCAGCGCATAATGTCTATTCACATGGTTCGGCAAACTTTTCCGAAGATACGGAAGGAGTCGCGGTTCGGGTCGATCGGAATCGGCAGATAGCTCGGATTTAAGGAAACGAGGAAGGTGCCAGACCTAGTATCCTTGAATTTTTTGATGTAAGCCATGTTATTAAGGGAGAAGATTCCGATTTCTCCGTCTTCCAATGTTTCTTGTCGATGTACATAGACCATGTCATGGTCCTGAAAGACAGGTTCCATGCTGTCTCCACTGATGGTTACGGCAAAATCAGCCCCTCGAGCATCATTTTCGGGCACTTCAATTGTAGTGTAATAATCTGAATCCAGAAAATCTCCGATTCCGGCGGAAACTCTTGCGTCGTAGAGTCGGAGTTTTTTTGTTTTATCCCTTTCCAGTGTTGCTGCCGTGTACAACGCAATCTTTTGTTCCTTCACGTAGCTCATTGGATGAATCAGTAAATCAATGTAGGAGAGCACCTTTTTCTTTCCCTCATCGTTCAGTAGGGCGAGCGGATTGCTTGGATTCGCTCCGAAGTATTCCTCGAGGCAATCGGGAATTTGCAGAATTCGACACACATGAAGAAAAACCCGCGCGGGGATTTCGTTTCTTCCGGTCTCCCAGGCGGAGACGCTTTTTGAATGGACCTCTATTCCGTCTGCTTGCAGTCGAGCAGCAAGATCGATCTGGGACATTTGCGCCTTCTTTCTGTACCGAGCAATAATTGCGCCGATGTTTTCCATATGCCACCTCTTTCTATTGACTATCGCTCATACAGCAGATTACCTGCCGCGTTAATCTCTCTTATCCACGTCTATATAGTATCATCCGAGCCTTCAGAAAACAATGGGCAATCTGTTTAAAAACGAAATACGGGCCAAATAGACTATTTAAATCTACGGTAAATAGTCTTATACTGCTCATACAGAGAAAGGCAATGGTGCCGAGCTGCTTTCAAGGCGATCTGTGATCAGCAAAAAACGGAACACCCATCGAAGATTGTTTGGCGGAATACTAGAGATTCTCATCATCGGTTCTTTTCCCTTTCCGAAATGAGACAGAAAAAAATGAAAGTGAGGGTATTGTGGATGATGAAAATGAGACCGATTCTTCAGAAAAGTAACAAGGGCTTTCTCGTGCATTGCCCGCAGTGCGGTAATCTTCTTATGATTCTGTCAAAGGGAGAGGCTGTGATTCACTGTGAGGAATGTGACAGGGACAAAAAGGCCATCATCCGAGGCGGAAGGGTAACTGTTTTCGAATTGAGGGATACTGCGGAGCCGGAGCTTCCAGAACACGGAAGCGTTGGGAAAAAGAAAGAGTGAGACTTATGGCAGATCGAATCATTTTACATGTAGACTGCAATTGCTTTTACGCTGCGGTGGAGATGCTGTACCATCCGGAATTTGCCGGAAAGCCTCTCGCAGTTGGCGGGGATGCGGAGAAGCGGCACGGGATTGTACTGACGGCCAACTACATTGCGAAGCGAAGGGGTGTTAAGACCGGTATGGCGCTCTGGCAGGCGCGGCAGTGTTGTCCCGATTTAATTTTTGTTCCGCCGAGAATGTATCTCTATCTCCGTTTTTCTCGCATGGCCAGAGCAATTTACTTGGATTACTCGGACAAGGTAGAGAGTTTCGGACTTGATGAATGTTGGATCGATTTGACAGATTGCTGTGAAATTTTGGGAGATAGGACAAAGACCATAGAGAACGGCCGCCGCATTGCGGAGGAAATCAGCTGGAGAATACGTCGAGAGCTCGGTATTACGGTTAGCATAGGTGTGTCATGGAATAAGATTTACGCAAAGCTTGGAAGCGACTATAAAAAGCCGGATGCGATTACGGTTTTTGATCGTTACAATTACAGGAAACTTATTTTTCCGCTTCCTGCATCGGAGCTTCTGTATGTAGGAAGACAAACGAGCAAAAAGTTGGCGAGCTGCGGGATACACACGATAGGGGAACTTGCGGCTGCAAATCCGTCCTATTTGCACAGTCTTTTTGGTAAGGTTGGGTTGATGCTCTCCGTGTTTGCACGGGGAGAGGATCAAACTCCGGTGAACGATCTCGGTGTGGAGGCACCGATTAAAAGTGTCGGAAACAGCACAACGACTCCGCGGGATTTGGTGAACAATGAGGATGTGCGTTTGGTCTTATATCTGCTCGCGGAAAGTGTCTCGGAACGCTTGCGCAGGAACGGCTTTGAAGGGCAGCTCATTTCCATCTACGTGCGGGACACAGAGCTCATGGGAGTTCATCGACAGAAAAAACTCACGGCGGCGACCAATATTTCCGAGGAGATAGCAGCGGAGGCTTTCTCCGTTTTCCGGGAACTATATCGCTGGGAAAAGCCGATTCGAAGCATCGGAATCAGCGTAGGGGATTTGCAGGCAGAGAACCGGCCGCGACAGCTCTCCCTCTTTGTCAATGAGAGGCGGCGGGAGCGGCAGATGTTGGCAGACCGTATGGTGAGCACAATCCGAAGTCGTTACGGTTATTTTGCCATTCAACGCGGAATCATGCATGAAGACAAATACCTTTCTTCTTTGAATGCGACGGCAGAGGATCACATGATTCATCCGCATTCCTATCTGGAATACGGCAACAGAAGCGGGTGTGAAAGCCTGCTTCTTACAGAAGGCAGGTGAAAGGAATGGGGGTCTACGATTATCACAGGGATCGAAAGCGGCCGGATGAATTTGGTGTTTCCGTTGCGGATAATGTGCAGGAAATTTGTCGGGTCAGTCCAAGCAAAGCCTATGTCGAGGTAATTGCGAATTTTTCCGCGGAAGGGACAATGATGCCGATGCAACTCGTCTGGGAAGACGGTAAATCGTATGAGATTGATCGCATTCTTCGCGTGGATCGATGTGCGAGCTTAAAGGCAGGTGGGGTGGGAATCCGCTATGTCTGTCGAATACGCGGGCAGCGGGTGGAGCTTTATTATGAAGAGAATGGGTTTTGGTTTGTGAACCGTAAGATACCGAGGCGATAAGATACAACAATCTCACCTTGGAAGTTAAACGGTTAATTCATCGGCAACAAAAAATCAAGCGCAATTTTGAAAATTGAATTACAAAGGAGATATTCCGTCAATCGGTAGCCGAATTGGTAACCGGCTGAAATGACCGGAGTCCTGTGCAGATAACACAGAACAAAACGGGACGTTGAGTGCCGGAAGGTAAACAAAGGGGTGAAACACGGAGTATCGGTCATTTGCGAAGAGCTGGACTTATCGGTACATGGCAGGTATACGAGATGAATCTCATATAGACATACGCTTGCCGGAAGAAGATGTACTTAAAAATGGATAAGAGGAGCCTGCAAAACGGGAGCTGGTCATCGGCAAGACAGCGTAGCTATGTGCTGTCGGCGGAAGATGATATCAGTCATGTTTTGCGGGCTCTTTTTGTATTTTTGAAATTCGGATGAAACAGCCCGGGCTGAAGGGAGATAATTTTCCAACTTCCGTTTTACATGGCAGCAGAGAAGGAAAACATGAGACGAGAAGACAGAGGACAATCGGAAGAGCGAATCGGAGGTAGAATTCGAGAATTACGCAGAAAAAACGGTGTGAGTCAAGAGAAACTCGCACGATTGCTTCACTTTGAAAATAAAGCGACCATATCGTCTTATGAGACGGAGCGCAGAGCCGTACCGACAGATGTGGTGATTCAACTTGCCGAGATCTTTAATACGACAACAGACTATATCTTATGCGGAAGATATCCGGAAACGGATGTGATGGGACAAAATTCAGAGTTACGGGAGTTGATGGAGGTATTGCTGACGCTTAAGACTTGTGCGGGCAGGAAGGCTGCTTTAGAGCAGATGAGGACATTGCTAGCTTTGGAAAGAGAGATGCTGAAGCAGAAGCTTGAATAGATATAGTTTTGACGGGGTAAATCATAGGTAGCCAATTTGACAACTTTGAGCCTCAATGTTGTCAGTTTGATCAACGAATTACAAAGCACAGTACATTATTCTAAATGATGTCAGGACAAGAGAAGCGGCGCTGTTTCAATCGGAAAAGCATCATTGGAGGAATTATGGTAACCGGAGAGAACATCACGGAACAATACAGAAAGGCAACAGTACGCGAAAAAATCGATATCATTCTGAACTATTACCCGGGATTCGAGGAGTTACTTCAAGGACTGAGAGAGCTTCTTTGCATTCATATCGAAGCGGAGAAGAAGCAGAGAAGGAGAAGAGAGTTCGAAGATACGGGTGTGCGTATTAATCGATCTCGATACGCGGATCCCACAGCAGAAACGGCTGTCGATCGGATTATGATTTTGGATGCGATTGAGGCCGGAAATCTGAATCAAGAGTTAAGGAATACCGAATGCCCCGAAGAATACCGTTTGGAGGCGAGAACCATAGCGGGGATGCGGGAAGATTACTTTGTGGTTCGGGCGTGCATCAAGATTTTGCCGCGCGAGAAGGCGAGTCTTTTGGAAAGCTATTATGAGTGTAAGACGAAAGCAGAGCTGATGAATGGGCAGGAGTGTTTCACACCATCGTTCTATACGAGAATTTATAGGATTCGAAAACAGGTCAAGGATACAGCGGAGCAGACATTGGAAGCAAAGTATGGGAGAGAGGATTGATATGATGGAGAGAAGAACGAAAATTGCAGATACGAAACAACTGTCAAAGAAGTTCGTCCGCTACAAGGAAGGTGCGGTGCTTTACAGTATGGGGATCAGCAAATTTCAGCAGATGGCACACGATGCCGGTGCAACCTATAAAGTTGACAAGCTGGTATTGGTGAATCTTGAAAAATTTGAACAGTATCTGGAAACATTTGCGGAAGAAGTTTAATCCGAAACATCGATTTGTGTCAGAAATACTGACACGAAAGTTTAACGTTTTATCTCTCGCGCTTCGTATAATTGAAACAGTAAACAGTTCGGAACATAGAATGACATGCTACATAGAATCGGGGCGTTGGGAGGAATGTCATGGTAAAAGCAAGAAAAGACAGTAAGGGACGAGTGCTGAAACCGGGTGAAGTACAACGTAAATCAGACGGTCGCTATTTGTACAATTATACTGATCCACTCGGAAGAAGGAGATTCATTTACGCAACGGATTTGACGGAGCTCAGAGAAAAGGAGAAAGCCCTGACCAGAGATCAGCTGGATGGGATAAAGCTCTATACGTCCGGTAAGGCAACAGTCAACGATACTTTCGATCGCTATATCAGCACAAAACCGAATATTCGCGACAGCACACGAAGCAATTACATTTATATGTATGATCGATTTGTGCGAAATGAATTCGGCAGAAAAAAACTGATCGATGTAAAATATTCGGATATTCTGCAGTATTACCTACAGCTCATCAACGAACAGAAGCTGGCCATTACAACGGTGGGGGGCATTCACACACTTTTACACCCAACGTTTCAGCTGGCGGTTCGAGATGATATTATCCGGAAAAATCCGACCGATGGGGTGATGGTAGAGCTGGCCAAAAAGGCAGCGATCAAGCGAGGCATCAGGCATGCTTTGACGGAGAGAGAACAGAAGGTTTTCATGAGCTATATCGCAAATCATCCTGTGTATGTTCACTGGTGGCCGCTCTTTACCGTTCTGCTCGGCACAGGGTGCCGTATTGGTGAGATGCTGGGGCTGAGGTGGCAGGACATTGATTTTGACAGGAACGTTGTCAGTATCAATCATAATCTGACTTATTACCCAACGTCGGAAAACCGAAGCTCAGAGTTCCATATTCATAAACCGAAAACCGAAGCGGGAATACGCTCAATCCCGCTTCTGGATTCTGTCAGAGATGCACTTGAGATACTCAAGGAAGAAGAGAATTCATACGGAAGTAACCTGCAAGAAGTTGACGGTTACTCGGGGTTCATTTTTCAGAATCGTTTCGGGACTCTTCCGAATCCCGCAGGTGTTAACCGAGCAATTAAGCGTATTGTGAATAGCTACAACGCAGAGGAACGATTGAATGCTGCGAGAGAGAATCGAGAACCGGTAATGTTACCGGAGTTCTCTTGTCATCACTTAAGACATACCTTTGCGACCCGACTTTGCGAAGTAGAGAGTAATCTCAAGGTGATTCAAGCCATCATGGGACATAAGAATATTGAGACTACCATGGATATCTACGCGGAAGCCACCGATCGTAAGAAAGAAGAGACCTTTGAGACATTGGCGGCAAAGCTGGATGAATTGTTTTAATATTGAGTGGAAGAAAGTTTGACTGTGTTTCGGAATAAGGCGTGTGAAGGAAAGGTATGTTTCCTTCACATGCTTTTTGAATAGAAGAAAAGAGGCTCCTGAAAGAAGGATCACCACTGAGTTATGACTTGTTCACAGGACATGGAACCGGAAAATCAGAAAATTCTAAAATAACGAGTTGACAAAATAACGATATTGCGATATTATCAAATTACGCAATATTGGTATTGGCGGCGAAGAGAATTTAACAGCCCAATAAAATCGATTCGAAAGGAGTCGTTATGATTACAAAGACATTTAAGGTTAAGGCGAACACATTCAGAAAGTTGGAGGATCCGTTCGATAACGGAAAATCCAAGAAGTATGTATTTTTCTGTAAGGTTGGAGATGTTCCGGAAGGAATTCCGATGGCAACTAATCCCCGTGAACAGAAGCTTACATCAGCAGTGGCAAAAGCTATCGAGGATTCCCTTTGTAGCAATGATCGGAATTTCCACCTCAAGAATCGTGGCATCGTTGTATCTGCAGGTAAGGTTGTATTCAAGGATCAGAGAGTAACGATTGAGTTTGATGACACTGCGCTTCATGGCAATATCGATGGTGGTCACACATATAAGATTGTTTGCAAGCATAAAGATGATAATCTTGATCAATATGTGCAGTTTGAAGTAATGACCGGTGTTGAGGACATTATCGAAGATCTTGCACGGGCGCGAAATACTTCTGTACAGGTTGATGAAAAATCTATGGCAGAGCTGGCAAACAAATTTGATCCGATTAAGGAAGGGCTTGAGGGAATGCCTTTCTATCAGAGAATTGCGTTTAAGCAGAATCAGGTTGAGACAGATGATGAAAGCGGCAAAAACTTGAAGATGATTGATGCAAGAGAAGTTGTTGCAATCATTGGGATGTTTGATACTGAAAAATTCGACGACAAGTCACAGCCTACCCAGGCATATTCTTCTAAAGCCAAGATGCTTTCAATGTACCTGGAAGATCCGGAACGTTATCGCAAATTTGTTAATATCACTCCGGATATTTTTGACCTTTACGATGCGATTGAAACAGAATTTGCAGATGCTTACAATAGCATGGGAGGGCGTTATGGTCGTAAGAAATATGCGGGCTATAAGGATGGAGCAGTGATAGGGAAGAGCAAGTTTTGCCAAAAAGATATGACTTATAAGGTACCGGATGGTTTGATGTATCCTGTACTTGCAGCATTTAGATCACGTGTGGTATATAATTCAGATACTGAAAAATATGAGTGGAAGAACGGCGAAGAGCCAGTTAAAGTTTGGGAGAGATGCAAGAGGGAACTTACGAACAAGGTTATGACCTTTGCAGGATCCATTGGTGATAATCCTAATGCAGTAGGTAAGGATACAAATATCTGGGACTTGGCATATATGACAGTCATGCTTCAGAAGTGAGGTGGACGTATGAGTTATATTATCAGGATAAGATTGAAAGACATATTAGAAGAGCGGAAACTGAAGCAAAAAGAGCTTGCAGAAATGACAGGAATTCGGGAATCTACGATCAGCGATATTTGTCGTGGATCACGAACTGTAATGAATTTTGATCATATTGCGAAAATTGCAGAGGCATTGGAAATCTCGGATATTAGAGAACTGATTGAGCTGGAAGTATAAATTCAAATGATGGATTTTGTCGATGGCGAATTATGTCGGGAAATCTGGCCCAAAAGTGCTCTGAGGTACCGGGCGTTGCTCTTATGATGTATACTGAGCAAGCAAACGCATCAGAAGCAGGGACATTATTGAGCGTGTAGCTATTTTTAGTTTTGTTTACCTTGCGGAGTAATGATCGCTAAGAATAGGAGGATGGGCAGAGATCAGGAACCGCTGTAACAACTCTAGAAAGTTACAACAAATTCTTATAACACGTGGTCTAAGCTGACATTGTTTGCTGTATCGGCAGTGTGCCTTTTCCTTCTTGTACTTACGGCACTTTTAGGACTGTACAGTATTCTGGGAGAAGACGCTTCCTCTGGACTACCGGACAATTTAATCTTTTGCCATATCGAAGCGAGGCTAATGGGTAATGCCATTGGCTTCGCTTTTTACGAATGATACATAAGAGCGAGGAAGCTCACATACGTAGCCATAACATGGGAAAGAGATTCAGCCTCATCCACATGTTTTGAAACTTACAAGGGTACTAAACCTTCAGGTGACAATACGGAAGCCGAGGTCAGAAATCCTAACATGAAAACGTTCGGATTTCGGCTGGTTTTTTTCTATAATAATAGGAGATTGGGGCATGGGATGGCGTTTCCGATGTGTTTGGTTTTGTAGCGATTGTAATTGTCAGTGATATTGGCCATGATTTGTCCCGGTTGACGACGATTGCGCATGAATGGGAGGATAAGTCGAAAATCAGATTACCTCTGTAACAACTTTGAAAAGTTACAACAAATTGACAACAAATCCATTGGGCGTGGCACGTTATAACAAGCCTCAACACAGCCGGGGAACACAGATCAGAGTCCTGAGAATCCTTATAACAAACGGTTTTAGGTAATATTAAAGGAATCGGGAGTATATTCCCCACCATGAAGACCATGAAGGCCGAGAACAAAGAAGCACATGGCGAGAGCGAAGGCAAGGCGGAAGAGGCAAGCGGCTTCTTTACCCCGAACGAGAAGATCGATTTCAGCGGGGT
>ERZ772960.645-NODE-645-length-30239-cov-6.781242_pt1 | contig 30239 bp, 27 predicted proteins | sample MGYA00580678_ERZ772960 | MGnify/ENA primary metagenome ERZ772960 (study PRJEB29015, sample SAMEA2737930) | human oral metagenome | biome: human oral; feature: human-associated habitat; material: dental | place: China | collected 2059 ... | reverse complement strand
AGAGAAGATATAAATTTATCAAAAAAATTTTGTTTATGTCCTTGACAAATCTTCCCAAACGGGATAATAGATACAATTAAGTCTAAAAATGATAAATCAAAATCAATGTAGATAACCCCAGGAGCAAAGGAATTCTTGTCTTTTGGACTTACTCCCATTCGGGAACCCAGCTTTATCCTTCTCAAGTTATCTAATATTATAATAACATAATTTATTGTAGTTATTTGATACCTAGATATTTTTGTAAAGCATAACCTGAATTGATACAATAAAAATAGCGATATTTATATTTCGTGAGGGGTATGAAAAGAAATAAGCAAAGAAATAATTATGGCTTATCTTTGCATTCAAAGCAAAAGAGGCTGTTTATTTTAGCAACTCCAATTTTTGCTAGTTTTTTAATTGTCTTTGGTGCTATTTACTATTTTTTGAATTCTAATCAAGCAAATGCTTTGGTTACGAAAGCTATATACATTTCCGCTGGTAGCTACCACTCAATAGCGGTTAATTCAAATGGTGATCTTTATTCTTGGGGTTGGAATGGTCAAGGACAACTTGGTAATGGAACTAATACGGATTCCAATGTTCCTCTTCCTGTTAGAGCTGCAGGCACGCCAATGGCCGGTAAGAAGATTGTCCACGTATCTACAGGAGGCAACTTTTATAAAGGTAGTTCTCTAGCTTTATCTTCAGAGGGTAAGGTTTATTCTTGGGGAGCTAATGATCAAGGCCAATTAGGCAATGGGACTGCTACTAATAGTAATCTTCCAGTTGAGGTTAAGACTGAAGGTACGCCAATGGCTGGCAAGAAGATTATCCAGACTGCAATTGGTGTAACGCATTCTATGGCATTAGATTCAGAAGGTAATATTTACGCCTGGAGATGGGGCGGAGAAGGTCAGCTTGGTGATGGTGCGGATAATAATAGCACTGTTCCAGTATTAGTGAAAAAAGAGTACACTGGCCTAGAAGGTAAAACCATTAAAAAAGTGATGGCTGGTGGAATGTTTAGTATGGTTCTTACTTCAGATGGTAGTTTATATAGCTGGGGAAAAAATAACTATGGACAAATAGGGGATGGAACCACTAATAACTACAATCTTGCGGTTGTAGTTAAAACTGCAGGTACACCTTTTGCTGGTAAAAAAGCAGTGCAGGTAGTAGCTGGTGGTTGGGAAGGTGCACATTCTTTAGCACTTGGAACAGATGGCACGGTTTATTCTTGGGGTAGAAATTTAAATGGTCAGTTGGGTGACCAGACGACAAATGATACTACGATAGTTACTTTTGCGAAGATAAGCTTTAATTCTTCACCAACACCACCTCTTAAAGCAATGGCGATCTCTGGAGAATCTTCTGCAGAAGTTAGATGGAGCACCCCAATATTTAATGGAACTTTTACGATTTCAGATTATGTAATTCAATATCGAAGAAAGACTGGTACAGATACTTGGAGTGAAGTGACGGCGTCAGGAAGTGATACAAGCAAGCAGATTACAGATCTTACTAATAAGAAGATTTACCAATTTAGGGTGGCGGCTAAAACTAATGCAGGAGTTGGTGATTATAGTTCAATTGTTCTTGCTATGCCTCATAAAAAGCCAACTATTATTTCTGTAACGCCAGTTATTGGACTAACAGAAGGTAATCAGGAGGTAGTTATTAATGGTACTGATTTTGCTTTAAAAACTAATAAGCTGAATCAAGTATCTGTTTGTGCCAATTGTTCTATCACATTATCTATGGATGGGAAAGTTTTTTCTTGGGGTTCTAATCAGGATGGAGGACTAGGAAATGGTAATTCAACCGGTGGTGTAAATGTTCCAGTTGCAGTTAAAACCGAAGGTACGCCAATGGCTGGTAAAACAATTTCACAAATTTCTTCAGGAGGTATTCATAACCTTGCACTATCTATGGACGGCAAGGTCTACGCTTGGGGAAATAATTCTAGTGGCCAACTAGGAGACGAAACAGTTAGTCATAGTAATGTTCCTGTTGCTGTGAAGACTGCTGGCACGGATATGGATGGTAAGACGATTGTTCAGGTGTCGGCAGGAGAAAAACATACTATTGCACTAGATACAGAAGGCAATATTTATGAATGGGGGGGGATTATATGTGGAATTGATTCTGGAAATACACCACAGTTATTAAATGTGGCTGGTACGGTAATAGCTAATAAGATAATAACTAAGGTTGTAGCCGGTAGTTGTTATTTTGCAGCAATAGCTTCGGACGGCACGGTTTATGCTTGGGGCAATAACAGTAATTTTGGTATTAATAGTAAAACTCCGGTTAAATTAGACTTTTTTGGTAAGAATATTGAAAGTATTAGTCTTGGTGAATCACATGCTCTAGCAATAGCCTCGGACGGTACGGTCTATGCTTGGGGCAATAATTCACACGGACAGCTTGGTAATGGCACGAATGTTTATTCTACCGTCCCAGTGAAAGTGAGTATCATAGGGGACTTGCCTACTAATAAAGCTCTTAAAGTAGATGCTGGTTCTTATCACTCTATAGTAGTAACAACTAATGGTGAGGTCTATGCTTGGGGAAGTAATATTGATGGCCAGCTTGGTAATGGCACGAATGTTGGATCTAGTACGACGCCGGTTCTTGTCAAAACAGAATTGCCTTCGGCATTTGCTTCATCTAATGTAAAAGCCACTTTTGATGGTTTGTCCGCAACAGATGTAACCTTAGTAGATAGCACAAAGATAACAGTAAAAACCCCAGCACATAATATGGGGCTTGTGGATGTTTCTGTCGATCTTGGAGATGGAGATGACATTTATAAGGCAACTAAAGTTTCGTCTTACACTTATGCTAAAGTACCATCTAAGCCAATTAATTTAATAATTACTCCTCTTGAAAATGGTATTCAGACTAACTGGGATCAGCCCCTTGACGATGGTGGTAATCCAATTACTGGTTATACTCTAGAATATTCAGAAGATAATGGTTTAACTTGGCAAACGGTTTCTCAGGTCATTACTGGTACTAATTATGCAATTTCAACTCCTACAATTGATCCAGCTAAAAAATACGTATTTAGAGTAGCTGCTTCAAATATTGTAGATCGAGGTCCATATTCAGATACCGCCGAAGGACAAGTTAGATATATTACTTTAAATGCTCCAAACTCGGTAGATATAGATGTTACACCAGCAAATGGTGCTAGGATGTCTAGTAATTTAACTCAGGTAAATACTAAAACAAATTCTCCTTCTGGTCATAAGCTAGCTTTATCTATGGATGGTGCAGAACAAAAGCTTCTAAATGGATCACATTTTATATCTCCAACTTCTGGTACTTTTGTATCCCCTATAATCTTAAACGGGTCTTCTTGGGGATATCGGGTGGCTAGTGTTGGTGGCTTTGGTAGTGGTGGATCGGTTGAACTAAATGTTGTGACTTCAGCTCATAAATGGGCTGGCGTACCAGTAAAAGCTACACCGCATGTGATTAAGACGAAAAATACTGCAAATACTACGCTTGAACAGACAACAGTTTATTATGGTGCAAGTGTAGACGCAGACCAGAGAAGTGGTAGTTATAAAGCGACTGTTCTTTATACAGCAATTAATAATTAAGGAGGGTGGAGGTTAATATGTGAAAGTTAACTGAAACAAAAATAATAAATTAATAACAAATAAGGAGAAAACAATGAAATTACCTATATCTAAGGTAGTTGCAGGTAGCACACTTGCTTTAGCAGTTGCAGTTTTGCCATTTACAAGTGCTTTTGCTGCATCGCAATCTAAAAATGCAACAGTTAATGTTGTTGTTGGTTCATCTATCTCACTAGATGTATCTGGTGGAACAGGCGGAACTGGTACTGTAGATATCAACGTAACCCCAACTGCAGCTGGTGCTGTTGGTACAGCTTCACATAATGTTGCAGTTAGTACAAACAATACTACTGGTTATAAGCTACAACTAAACTCTAGTACAGCTGATACAACTCTAGCTAAGGGAGCAGATACTTTAGCTGCTACTAGTGGAACTAAAGCAGCTCCAGCAAATCTAGACACAAACTCATGGGGATACTCAATTCCTGGATTTGCTGCTAATACATATGCTGGTGTTACACCAACTGGAAACCCTGTAGTGCTAAAAACTACTACAACTCCAGCAACTAATGATTCAACAACCGTAACTTGGGGTGCTAAGGTAGACACAAGCAAACCAAATGGTACATATACTCGACAAGTAACTTACACGGCGGTAACAAACTAGTATGAAAATGTTCGGAAGTTGGTTTAAGTTTTTTGTAGTTGGTTTATTAATGGGGGTAGTTGGCGTTATGCCCGTTACCAATTCTTATGCAACCGATGGATCGTCTGGCGATAATATACAGATTACTTTATCGCCAACTTCCGTACATGAAGAATTAAAACCTGGTGAAACAAAAACGGGAACATTTAAGTTAATTAATAGTGGGGCACGTCCTTTTAATGCAAAGGTATATGCTTCGCCTTATCAGGTGAATGGGGAAGATTATGAACCGGTTTTTGGTAGTGATATTCCACAAACACAGGTATCTAGATGGGTAAAGTTCAGTCAAGAGACTTTTTCCCTAAAACCTAATCAGACGGTTGAAGTTAAATATGAGATTAATGTTCCTAAAGATATTCCAGCAGTAGGACAATATGCTGCTTTATTTGCTGAGACAACTGGTGAAGAAGACAATGGTGGCGCAGTTATTACTAAAAAACGTGTTGGTATGATTTTGTACGGTAAGGTTAGCGGCGGTGATACACGTCAGAGTGGGGAATTAATTTCTAGTGACGTGGCTTTTTGGCAACAAAATAGACCTTTAAGCTCTAAGATTAGAGTAAAGAATACTGGTAATACTGATTTTATGAGCTATTCTAAGTTCAAAGTAAAGAACTTTTTTGGCGGAAAAGTAAGATATGAATCGCAGAATTTAGACCACGCAGTCTTACCAGATACTGTAAGAGCGATTAATTTAGAGTGGAATGACGCAACAATTGGACTTTATAAAGTAGAGATTGAATCACAAATCTTAGGTAAAACTGAAATTATTGAAAAAACGGTTTTAATGGCGCCGTTTTGGCTATTAGCCATTATTTTGATTTTATTATTAATAATTATTGGAGGTATAGTTTATGCGATTTTTAGAAAACGTCGCACAAAAACTCCTCAAGAATAAGAAAATATTACTTTTTCTAGCGGTACTTGGCACGTCATTTGCTTTTTTTACGGAGCAAATGACTCCTGTATTTTCCTATAATCGGGATTATACAGTTAATGTAAATATTTACCGGCCAACATCTAGCTTAGATAGTGTAAAAGTTACTTACTATAAAGTGGGTGAGCAAAGATACGCTAAAGTTGAATTTAGAGTTAGAAGTTCATCTTCGTATTCGTACACATTAGATGGTGGTACTAAGATAACAGAAGCTATTACTTATAGCGATGATTGGAGCCCAGTTGTTATCAATTTGCCATTAAATGATAATAATGAACACAACCTAAAATTAGAAGCTACAGGTGGACCATATTTTGGCGTAGCTGAAGCAACCGCTAAATTACGGTTTAAAGAAGATAAGAAGCCTGGTGGGGGTCCATCGGATAGTAATAAAGGCAAGAATGAAGCTAGAAGTGAAATCTTATCTAAGCTTTCGAGTACTGGACATAATCTATGGGGTATCGGGGGACTATCTTTAGTTGTCTTAATACTTAGTGTCTTGATATTAAAACGAATATTTAAAAAGAAGTCCGATCGTTAAATAGAAATTAAATAGTTTTTAAAAATAGCTTTTATTCGTGTTTATAGTTATAAACATTTATTTATATTGTTTAACTATACACTTAGTGTATAGTTAAAGTATGAATGCTAATTATGCACTTTTAGGTTTTTTAGACTATGGTCCTAATTACGGCTATGAGCTTAAAAAACTCTATGACAATTATTTTGGTCAGGAGAAACCAATTTTATCTGGTCAGATATATTCAATTCTCTCAAGGCTTAAAAGAGATAATAAAATAAAGGAGATCAAAGAAAAATCCGATTCTAATGGTCCAGAACGAATTAAATATGAGATTACTAAGTTTGGTAAAGAAGATTTAGAGAAATGGTTAAATACGCCTGAAAATCCATCGCGGAATTTGCAAGTGAATTTGTATGTTAAGACAGTGATTGCCTTATTACGCGAGGGAGATGCTGCTAAGTATTTAGATGAGCAAAAGAAAGCACATATTGCTAGAATGCGTGAACTTATAAAGATTAAAAATAGTGTAGACCTTTCGAAGAAACTTTTAATAGATCACGCGTTATTTCATATTGAAGCAGATTTAAGATGGATTGATTTAACCAGTTCAAGACTTGTTAGTTTAAAAAAGGAGATTTTATAGTGGACGAAGTAATTATTAGCGCTAAGGATATTAAGAAGGCATATGGTAAGACGCATGCTTTAAGAGGCGCTTCTTTGAGAGTCAAAAAAGGCGAAGTTTTAGCAATCATGGGACCTAGTGGTTCTGGTAAATCAACCTTACTTCATAGTTTAGCTGCGATCATTAGTGTAGATAGTGGTGAAATAAGATTAAACGGTAAAAGAATCGATAAACTACCCGACGACAAAAGAAGTATTCTAAGACGAACAATGTTTGGTTTTGTTTTTCAGTTTGGTCAATTAGTGCCAGAACTAACCGTTGAAGATAATGTTGCTTTACCATTACTTTTAAACAAGAAGGATAAAAAAGAAGCTTATAAAAAGGCAAAAAGATGGATTGCTGAAGTTGGATTAAGTGGAAAAGAAAATAATTTGCCAGGTGAATTATCTGGAGGGCAAGCACAGCGTATTGCAATTGCTAGAGCAATGGTGATTGAACCTCAGATTTTATTTGCAGACGAACCAACTGGATCACTAGATACATTTAATTCAGAAAAGGTGATGGAACTTTTCATAAAGACAGCAAAAGAACATGGAACTACTGTAATTATGGTGACACACGAACCAAGTATTGCTGCTTACGCAGATCGGGAGATTGTAGTAAGAGATGGAAAGATTGTAGGGGAATAAGATGAAAATAGCTTGGTTTTTATTTTGGAGGTTGGATAAGCAGTCGATAAAAAGATTGGTTTTAACTTCTTTTGCTATTGCTTTAGGGGTAATGACTTTACTTGTGCTGCTATCTGGAACAAATGGTCTTTATAACCGGTTTAATCAGGGTGGATTATTTTATACGATATATTCTGGTAAAGGAGCTAAAAGTGATAAAGATGCTTTAAAAATAGCATGGTTCACTCATGATAACTTAAATCGTTGGCAGAATAATGAGATTAAGGTCTTAGAGTTCGCTAAGACATCTAGTAATGCTCCAGATCTTCCGAATTTAAGAGCACCTCAGCCTGGAGAATACTATTTATCTCCAAAGCTTGCTTCAATCATGAAGACTAATCCTAATAGCGGTTTAGATAAACGTTATGGTAATAAGTACATAGGTGAATTACCAAAAGAATACTTAAGTTCTCCAGATGATCTGATTGCATTCTCAGGCGTTAAGAAAGAAGATCTTTTAGCTTCAAATGCTCCAACATTTAATTACACTGATCCAAAAATGTTAGAAAGTAGTAAAGACTTTGGTATCAAGGGAAGTTTACTGGTTATCTTTGCTTTTGGTGCGGTTATACTACTTTTCCCGGTTGCTATGCTAGTATCGATAGCTACTCAATTAGGTAGTACTCAACGTGAACGAAAATATGCTGCTATTCGTTTAATCGGCGGAACTAAAAAGCAAGTTAGAAATATTTTGTTATTTGAATCATTAGTTACGACTTTAGTAGGAATTTTAGGGGGTATTTTACTTCACTTAATGATCTTACCGTTAATTAGTAATTACTCTTTCGATGGCTTAAGATTCTTCCCAGAACAATTAAGGCTAGATTTATCTCAATACTTTTATGTTGCAATTATTATTTTGGTATTAAGTTTAGTTGTAAATCTATGGCAGATGAAGAAGGTACAAACTTCGCCACTAGGTATTGTGATGCGACACAAAAAGAATAAAAAGCCACGAATTTTTAGATTAATTCCGTTTTTAATAACTTTTAGTTTCTTTTGCTTCTTATATACAGATCTTGGTAAGAAATGGCTGAAAGATGGATCGCAGATTTCTATGATATTACTTCTTTTAGCGATCTTAGGCCTGATGTTTAGTATTGTACTAGCTGGCTCTTATATTACTTATTGGTTATCCAAATTAATCTCAAAGAACACTAAAAGAGCAACAACTTTAATTGCTAGTAAACGTATTAAAACACAATCTAAACAAGTCTTTAGAAGTGTTGGCGGAGTAGTGCTTGCTCTTTTTGCTGGTAGTTTCTTTCTAACGGCAGTTAGTGGTATAGATAAAGTTGAACAAGATTCAATCTCTGGAAATATGTATTCTAGGTTAAAGACAGATACAGTACTTATCTCTACTGCACAAAATTATGATCTTGATCAGGTGATTAAAAATAAAAGTTACATTAAATCTTATATAAAAATTGGTATAGATCTAGAAAGTGAAGAAGAAGGATTGTTTACCATATCTTGTAAGGATTTAGCTACTTATATTAAGACGGATTGTAGAGACAAGGGTGTAGTTAAATATAATCTAGCAACTAATAAAATACTTGGTGATGTTTCTAGTTTTGATTTTAATAAAGAACACCAATATCTAGTAACTTTAAAATCTATGGATTATATTGATACCTTAAGATCTGACGTCTTAACAAATATTAAAAGAGATACTATTGCTTATGTAATTAGTGGGAAATATGCTAATCAGCCAATTGTTAGTAAGCTAATAAAAAGCCTGTCTGAAGTAACTTATGCTGGTATTTTATTTACGATGTTAGTTGCAATTTTTAGTCTTTTTGTTTCGACTGTTGGTGGTCTTTTTGAAAGAAAACGTTCGCTATTTACCTTGAGCTTAGGAGGAATGGATTTCAAACAAATGAAGCGAATGGTTTTAGTTGAATCGTTAATTCCATTAATATCTGTATCGGTATTTGCTTCAATACTTGGTGTTTGGGTTGGCGCGATATTTATGTCTATTTATTCGTCGTCGGTAAAGCCAACAATTACGCCATTGTATCTTGTTATAACCCTAGGATGTTTAGCTTTTGCAATAATCGGTATAAACATGATTTTGCCTGTAATTAAGAGAATTACTTCGTTAGAGGAAAACCAGTCTGAATAGTATAAATTAGCAAGTGATGAACAAAAATAATGGCACGCTTAGCGTGCTGTTATTTTATATAAAAGCTTAAGTGATATGCTTAAAAGAGATGAAACTAAAAAATATTTTAAAGAAAATTAAATCAGTTAAATCAAAGAGCAGTTTAGTTGTTTATTTGTTTTTAGCTTTTAGCAACTTTGTTATTTTATCTTTAATTGGCACAGATCCTGCTTCTTTGTTGCAGACAGAGATGGCATTAGCTTTTCTTGATGTAATCGTCTTAATAGTATTTTGGTTTGGCAGATATTTAATAAGAGGCTTAAAAACAAAGAGCTTTAAATTGAGTTTTAAAGGTACTTTTTTAAAGATTTTCATTTTGCTGTTTTTAATTGCTACTTCTTTTACGTCATATGCGTTATATAGAAGTGTTTTAAAAGAAGATAGCAAACAACTTAAAGAAATTACTAGATTAGATGAATTAAATAAAGAAACTAAAAAGAAAGCTGATATCCTAACGGATATCTCAAAAGAATTAAATCTAAAAAGCAAAGAAGAGTTAAAGACCTTAAGGAAAGAAAAAGTTAAGCGTGTTATAGATGGTGACACTTTAGAGATGGAATTTGGTAAAGTGAGAATCATTGGGCTTAATACGCCAGAGACTGTTGATCCAAGACGAAAAGTTGAATGTTTTGGCAAGGAAGCTTCAAGTAAGGCTAAGGAACTACTAGATAGTAAAGAGGTCTATTTAGAAAGTGATCCTTCTCAAGGTGAAGTAGATAAATATGGTAGATATTTATTTCATGTCTTTACCGAAAATGGCATTAATTATGCTAATTATCTAATTGCTAATGGTTATGGCTATGAATATACGTATCGGGTACCATATAAGTATAAGAAGGCTTATAAGGAGGCGGAAAAGCTTGCGAGAGACAAGAAACGTGGGCTTTGGGCAGACGATACTTGTAAGGGCATAAAATAAAACTTATGTTAGCACTCTTGACCTTAGAGTGCTAAAAGTCTATAATTCTAATTACTAGAAGGAGAATTAGAATTTTATGATGCCAAATCAAGAAGAATTAAAACCGCTTGAGCAGTATGGACAAGACTTTACTGCTTTAGCAAGAGAAGGAAAATTAGATCCGGTTATTGGACGAGACGAAGAGATTCGTCGGGTTATGCAGGTCCTTACAAGACGAAATAAAAATAACCCGGTGCTAATTGGTGAACCGGGAGTTGGAAAAACAGCCATTGTTGAAGGATTAGCTGAAAGAATTGTAAAAAATGATGTGCCGTCTAGCTTACTAAAGAAGCGAGTAATTGGAATTGAGATTTCCTCTTTACTTGCTGGTGCTAGCTTTAGAGGGCAATTTGAAGAGCGAATTAAAGCACTATTAAAAGAAGTGGAAGAGGCTTCTGGTGAGATAATTCTATTTATTGACGAGATTCATACAATTGTCGGAGCTGGTAAATCGGAAGGTTCAATGGACGTTGCTAATATGCTAAAGCCCATGATGGCTAGAGGTCAATTACACCTAATTGGGGCAACTACCTTAAATGAGTATCGGGAAAATATTGAAAAAGATGCAGCTCTAGAACGCCGATTACAGCCTGTTTATGTAGGTGAGCCATCCATAGATGATACGATAGCGATATTAAGGGGTCTACAAGAAAAGTACGAAGTACACCACGGAGTAAAGATTAAGGATGATGCAATTGTGGCGGCTGCAAAACTTAGTAACCGTTATATTAGTGATCGGTTCTTACCAGATAAGGCAGTTGATCTAATAGATGAAGCTACATCGGCACTTAAAATGCAATTAGACTCTAAGCCAATTGATGTTGATAGACTAGATCGTAAGATTATGCAACTTCAGATTGAAGATCGGGCTTTAAAGAAAGATAATTCAGATCAGGCTAATTTGCGTAAAAAAGAAATTGAGACTGAGATTAATGAATTAAAACAGAAAGCTAGTGATTTAGATAATAAATGGCAAAAAGAAAAAGATCTTATTTCTAAAGTAAATGAAGTTAGTGCTTTGATTGAATCACAAAAAGCAGAACTTGATCGAGCTTCTAGTGAAGGTGATCTTGCAAGAGCGGCAAAATTACAATATGGAGATATTCCAGAGAATGAAAAGAAGCTAGCTGCTTTAAGAGAAGAGATTAATAAGATTCCAGAAAAGGATCGTTTGCTTAAAGATGAAGTAGATGTAGATGATATTGCTTCTGTCGTTGCACGTTGGACAGGGATTCCAGTTAATAGATTAATGGAGAGTGAAACCAAGAGGCTACTTAATTTAGAAAATGAATTAAGAAAACGAGTTGTTGGCCAGGATCGGGCAGTTGAACTAGTGTCTGATGCTATTAGAAGATCTAGAGCAGGAATCGGTGACCAGAATCGTCCAATTGGTTCATTCTTATTCTTAGGTCCAACTGGAGTTGGAAAAACGGAACTTGCTAAAAGTCTAGCTGAGGCTTTGTTTGATGACGAACGCTCGATGGTAAGAATTGATATGAGTGAATATATGGAAGCTCATTCAGTTGCTAGATTAATTGGATCGCCTCCAGGATACATTGGTTTTGATAAAGGTGGTCAGCTAACTGAAGCAGTCAGGAGACGTCCATATAGTATAGTCTTATTAGATGAGATTGAAAAAGCTCATCAGGATGTCTTTAATGTTTTACTTCAGGTCCTAGATGATGGTCGGTTAACGGATGGCCAGGGAAGGACAGTAAACTTTACTAATACAATTATTATCATGACCAGCAATGTTGGTTCTGAGAAAATTATTGAAAGCAAAGAGATTAATAAAGACTTAGAGCAAAAGCTCTTAGATGATTTACGTCATTACTTTAGGCCAGAATTTATTAACCGTGTTGATGACATTATCGTCTTTAATAAGATTTCTAAAGGCAATATGAAGTTAATAGTTGATACCCAGCTTCAGAAACTTGTCGATGAGCTAAAAGCTACAAAAAATATTACCTTAGAAATTACTGATAATGCTAAGAATGCTTTAATGGATCAGGGTTTTGATACTAACTTTGGTGCTAGACCTTTGAAGCGGTTAATTCAAAAAGAAATCTTAAATAAGTTAGCAAAAGAATTAATCAAAGGTGATATTAAAGAACAGTCAAAAGTAACTGTGGATTATAAGGATAATACTTTTGTTGTTTTAAATTAATCTAACTTTAGGGTATAAAATAATAGCAGGTTATCCCTGCTATTATTTTTTTGTTTAGAGATAACAAAGAATAAAAGTTAAAAACTTGCTAGAAAAGAAAATAGCTAAGAATAGAAAATAAAAACTAAAAAGTAAAAATTAAAGAAACTAAATAAGTAAAAAACTAGAATAAATAGTTAAGAGAGCTTTTATTATGATTAGTCTTTTAAGATCGACAAGTACTAAACCTAAAATTACTAGAATAGATAGCTTTATGCGAGGCTGTTGGGTTAGGTCGGAAAATCCTACAGAAGTAGAGCTAAATTCTTTAGAATCTTTAGGGGCAGATCCTGATGTACTTCGTGATGCCTTGGATCCACATGAGGTGCCACGTGTTGAACAAGATGATGATTGGACATATTTCTTTACTAGAGTTCCAGCAAGAGAAGATCGGGATAATGATTTTACTACACCGGTCATGATAGGGCTTGGCAAGAGTTCGGTGCTTACAGTGTCTAAGACTTCTTTAGGCCAAATTTGGGAACCATTTATTAGTAAATCGGAAGTTGCAACAACGCAAAAAATGAAGCTGTTTATGTTAATGGTTGAGGGAATATCTTCGGAGTATCAGTCGAGAATCGCTGCAATTAATAGACAAGTTAGGGCTATTACCAAATCGGTTAAGGAGCTAAGGTCAGAAGACATTATTTATTTTGTTGAATATGAACGAAAATTAAATGATTTTATGGATGCACTAATTCCAACTAATGTGGCATTAGAAAAGATTTTGAGTGGTAAATACGTCTCACTTCACAAGGAAGATGAAGAATTGGTGGAAGATTTATCTATTGATTTTGAACAGTTAATCTCTAGGTGTAAGAGTTTGTTGCGTACAATTACTAATATTCGGGATTCTTATCGGACAGTGATGGATATTCGTCTTAACGCTACAATGCGAACTCTAACTATAGCTACTCTTGCTATTTCAATACCAACAATGGTTGCTGGTATCTATGGCATGAATGTGACTCTACCAGGTCCTGTAGAGGATGGCTATTTTTCTTATCTATTAATGGGTGGTAGTGTTATAGCTTCACTTCTAATAATCCTTTACTTTACACGTAAGAAATAACTTATTTGAAAATAAACAAAGAAAATAAGGATAAAACTAAAACTATAAAGTAACGAACAATAAAAAATCCTCCTAGACAGGAGGTCGAACAATCTAATATTTTGTTTAATGCTTTTATAAAAAGTGTTTTATTTGCGGGTACCTCTTTTTGAGGTACCCGCTTTTGTATCGGCAGAATGAGTGTCAGGAGGAGCTAAGGCTCTACTCTACTGACACTCCCAATGACTACCGTGACCATTCTTCCAGGCCCAAGCAGCAACGTTTGCGTTTGCTACTGGATCCCAGACACTTGCCCCTTGATAGCCAGCTTCAGCTGACATCCAGGCCCAAGTGGATGGAATAAATTGAAACAAGCCTTGAGCATGTCCCAGATTTTTTCCGTTATAGATCACGGGATTGGGATTCTGCGAGAGTGGGTTAAAAGACGACTCACATTTTGCAATTTTTGCAAAATGATTTTCGTCTACACCATACTTTCTAGCCGTATCTCGAACGAGTTGTTTCATACTTGAAACGCTTCGTGAGTCATAGCTAGAAGTTACGCTCTCTTTCGATACAGCCCTTACTAGGGCTGTTTTTATTTTTTGTGGTGGCCGTGGATCTGCTTGAGGTTTTTTATCCTCAATCTTGATCGACGACCGATCTATTTTTTTACGATGTTTTTTTCATCGCTTTTTAGAGTTTTTACAGCTTCAGTTATTGCTGAAGCGGTAGCTTCGGTATTATTTTTAGCAAAGTCGTATCCGACTTTGATTCCAATAACTCCAGAAACAATTGAAGTAATGATGACTATTAAGAAAAAAGTCTTCATTTTTTCAACAAAACTCTTAAGGTTTTTATTTTTAACTGACGGAATATTTAACATTTTTGTTTCCCTTTCTTTCTTTTTTGAAAACATTTTTATGTTTTTTTGTTTTATTCTTTTTTGTTTGTTTTTAAAAAAAGAATACCCCTCCGTCATTGGGTATTGTAGGCCGATACTACAATACAAACTATTAACAAAGTAAATTATTAACAGATTGTATTGTAGTAAGAACCTAAATATCTAACGAAGGTCTAAGGAAAACTTTATCCGTTTGTACCACAAAATATCTAAGGTACAATTGGCTGTATATAGTCAGCCAACTTATTGGATATTACCATAAAATGACCATTTTGTCAATATGCTTATGTAATATAGCAAAGTAATTGTGGTAAAAAATATTTTGACTGGTGAAGGATAGTATACAATATAATAAAAGCTATAAAAATGAGGTACTGTTTTGACAGAGAAAGTTAGTAAACGTAAAGTTAAAATTATTATTGATGGCAAAGCATTAGTCGATGATCACTTTAGTGGTGTTGGCCACTATGCAAAAGGTATCTGTGAAGGTTTAGATGAAATTATGGAAACAGACCATAATTTAGATGTAAGAATTGCTGTACCTTTTAAGAGAGCAGATCGGTTGCCAAAATTTGGATTTAAGAATATTAAAGTTGCGCCAATTCCTCTACCAATGCGAGTTTTTAGAAGATTGACTACTAAGGGGGCCTTACCACCTATGGATTTAGTAGTGGGTAGAGGTGTTTACTTTTTCCCAGATTATGTTCGCTGGCCACTTGCAAATTCAAGGTCTATTACTACTATTCATGACCTTTCTTTTGAAGAGGTTCCACAATTCGTGGATGACAATAACGCTAGGTTCTTAAGAAAAACTACAAGAAACTCAGTTGCTAAATCAGACAAGGTTGCAACAGTAACTAATACTATGAAGGAAATTATAGAGAAGTTTTATAAACTTGATCCTTCTAGAGTAATGGTGACTCATAACGCTGCTAATTTAGCTGTTTTTTATAAGCACAATGAAAAAGATATTGAGCGAGTTAAATTGAAATACAAGATTTTTGGTAAATATATTTTTACGGTTGGTAACATTGAACCACGTAAGAACCAGGTTTCAATTGTCGAAGCTTTCATGAAATTACCTAAAGAGATTGCTGATGAATATACTTTAGTTCTAGCTGGTGCTGGTGCTTGGAAAGATGAGAAGATTCACGAGGTCGTTAATAAGGCTATTAAGAAAGGCTATCGGGTTACGATGCTTCTTGGTGTAGTTACTGATGAAGAGATGCCAATTCTTTACAGTGGAGCTTCTATGATGATTTACGCTAGCTTTTATGAAGGCTATGGCATGCCAATTGTTGAAGCAATGGCTTGTCGTACACCAGTAATTTGTTCTAATGCTTCTGTAATGCCAGAAGTCGCCGGAGATGCTGCATTAATGATTGATCCACATAAAGTATCAGACATTAAAAATGCAATTATTAAGCTTCATGATAATCCAGAGCTTGCTAAAGAGATGGTTGAAAAAGGTATCGAGAATGTTAAGCGATATGACTGGAAAAAAGAAGCGCAAAAACTAGTAGATGTAGCGAGGGAATTTTAATGACAAGAGTTGGTATTGATTATCGGGCAATGCAAATTGGCCATCAGTTTAGAGGCATTGGTTCGGTACTTAGAAATGTATGTGCTGGTATTGCTGTATCTAATAAAGTAGAAGATACTGAATTTATCTTATTTACAGAAGGTCCAGTCGATGGTTGTGCTGATAGGGAGGCTAAAAGTATTTTTAAAGGTGCTAACTATAGATATTGTTCCTTGGGTGACTCAAGATCACGAAATGAAAAGATTCTTTATTCTTTGCCAAAAAGACAAGAGAAGATTATTGAACGTTCTTGTGATAAATTTATTCAGTTTGATTTTTCTTTAGGATTACCTAAAAAAGTTGAATCACTACTTGTAATGCATGACTTTATTCCATATGAGTTAGGTAATAGATATCCTAATACTTACTTACCAGAGTATCGTAAAGCTAGAAGAGCGGGATTACATCGCAAACATGCCTTACAACAAAAGATCCGACGAGAAGTATATATTCGTAACGTCAAGGATGCCTTACGTCGAGCAGATCGTATTATTACAGTATCTGGGTTTACAGCTAAACGTGTAAAAGAGATCGCCAAAGAATTTAATATTGACCTTGATCCTAATATTATTATTAGTAGTTTCCTTGGTGCTTCATCTGTTAAGGGTAATAAAAAAGAAATGGATCATTTTGAGAAGCACATTATTAGAGGCTATGGTTTAGACAAAAGTCCATTTATCTTCTGGATCGGTGGTGCTGACGATAGGCGTCGAATTGACTTGCTTGTTCAGGCATTTAACCGTATTAGGGCCACAGGCAAAGAACTAAAGTTAGTATTAGCTGGTCTTGATTTTATTTCAATTGATTCGATTTATAACATAAAGGCAAAAGAAGCAATTTTAAAGTCTTCTTATAAAGAGGATATTATCTTGCTGGGTTATATTTCAGATGAGCAACGCAACTTCTTATATGAAAAAGCTGAAGCTTTTGTGTTCCCAACTGAATCAGAAGGATTTGGTTTGCCACTAGTTGAAGCTTTACTTCTTGGAACAAGTGTAGTTTGTTTTAAAAATACTTCACTTGTTGAATTGATTGGTGATAACTGCTTCCCTTGTAAGGAATCTGCTATAGGGCTTAGTGAAGCAATTATTAATTGTTTAGAGCGTTCTGATGAAAAGAAGCAAAAAGATAAAGAAGCTGGTATTTTGTGGGCAAAGAAGTTTACTTATGCAGACTTTGTTGAAAAAGTTAATGAATTTATTAAGCATAGATAAGGTTTAGTAAGTTTTTTATAAGAATGTTAGTGTAGCTTTAGGGTTAAATATTGCTACAAAATAGGAGAATATAATGATTACTGTGATTATAGCTGGTGGATCGGGTACAAGATTATGGCCACTATCTACTCCAAGCTATCCAAAACAACTACTTAGACTGACTTCAGATCGTACAATGATCCAAATGGCTTATGATAGAGCTGCACTACTTGGTGATAAGGTTTACATTGTTACTGAAGCATCTCATGCTGACGCTTTAAAGAGTCAACTTCCAGAATTAACGGATGATAGATTTATCATTGAACCAGGACGTCGTGGTACTGGTAACTGTATAGTTATGGCGTTAGATTACTTATCTCGTATTGAACCAATGGATGAACCAATTGCTTTTATCCATGCGGATCACCAGGTAAGAGATAAGAAAGGTTTTGCTGCATCCTTTAAGGTGGCAGCTGAAACTTCCAAAGAAAATAATTCCATAACCTTAATTGGAGTTGAACCAACCTTCCCATCTACTGGTTTTGGCTACATTAAAAAAGGTGAGCCTGTAGCTAATGATTCTAGAATTTGTTATGTTGCTAGTTTTAAGGAAAAACCAGATTTTGAGACAGCTAAAGAATATGTTGAATCAGGTGATTATTACTGGAACTGTGGATACTTTGTTGGATCATCTAATGTTTTCTTAAACGAAATGAAAGAGTCAGCTCCAGATTTACTTAATAGTTATGAAATGCTTCACAAGATTTCTGATACTAAGTCTAAAGAGTATAACGATGCTTACCTAAGCCTAAAAGACGCCGTTATTGATACAGCTTTAATTGAAAAAGCAAAGAACTTAAATGTTGTATCTGCTAATTTCGACTGGATGGATGTTGGATCATTTAAGGATCTACATGATGTTATTGGTCAGGATGAAAACGGTAATTATGAAGAAGGTGATAATGTCTACGCCTTAGATACAGCAAACTCTTATATCCGTAATGACGATGGTCGGCCAATTGCTGTGATTGGACTAGATAATATTGTAGTAGTAAATACTAAAGATGGTATTTTGATATCTAGAAAAGATGTGTCGCATCGTACGGGAGAAGTTGCTAAAGCTCTTATAAAGAAAGGTCAGATTAAGTAGTTTTAGACTAGCTAGTTTTGATTAAAATAAACGCTCTAATAAACGATTTAGGGCGTTTATTTATTTTTATGGGATAATGAAGATATGGAGGAAGAAACCGCCAAAATATATTATTGTTCGTCTTGCAAGGAAAGATTAAGGAGAAGCTTTTCTGGCAATTATTTGTTTTGTGATACAGAAAAATATCCAGCTTGTAAAAGAATCAAGATCTCTTTAAGGAGTGATGATGTTTTTATAGATAGCAGGCTAAGGGTTGCTTATTTAAATAAAGAAAAATCATATTGCTTAGATGACAGTTTGTATGATCGGGTAGTAAATAATAGCGTTTTATCTAGAGACGCTATTAAAGAACAGACTTCACAAATACCTAGACCATCTTATCTAAGAACCAGAGTGCTGTTAAAGGGAGAAAAGATTCCTTTAGAAGACAAAACAAAAGCTGTCTTTAGAGTACTAGAGAATTTATATAAAAGAGGTGTAAGAACAAGTCTTAGTTATTCTTTGGAAGAATTAATTTCTAGATATGCGCTTAATGAAGAATCAAAACTAAGAGAATGTATTTTGCCAAAAGTAACCTGTGTGGATGATGGGTCTAATAATCCTAATAAGCATTCAGATAATTTAGTAATTAAAAAGTTGAAAGAGGATCTAAGAGAAAATGAGGCTCTTTTATCTAACTATCTGTTCGGACTTACGGTTGGAGATTTAATATCACTATTAAAAGATGAGGTTTCTGTTGAGACTAATTATTTACTGAGTGTAAAAATTAATATTCTACTAATTGGTGAATCTGGGGTGGCTAATGAAGCGGTAATATTAGATGAAAACGAAAGCTTAACCGCTTTAGATAAGGACATAATTGGTAATTTGCTTTATCGGGTGGATATTAGAACGGTCTTTTTGTCTAAAAGTGATTTAGATGATGAAAGCCAAAAGTACCAAAGAGTCTTACAATTAGCATCTAGAGAAAAGATGTTTATCGGTAAGATTTCAGATAAGGATTTAGTTTTTAATATTGTTTATAAATACCAAGCATCTCTAATTGAAGCTATTTTGGCTGGCAAGCTTAATAGATTAAAAAATAAGGTGTATCTTAAAACACCTATTAACACATTTAAAGGCCCTGAAGAAAATTCAGAGTGTGACGATCTTAAAGAGGTATTAAAAATATTAGAAGAATTAAAGCCTCTTTTAGTTGATGATCTAAACCAAGCTATTTTACATTTATTTAATTTGTATGGTTTAGGCGTAAATGAGGCAATTAATTTAGAGATTGCAGACAAAGAAAATGCCGATCTGATAATATCTTTTGACTTACCTTCTAATATTCTAGAGGATAACATGGCTTTAATTATGCCTTTAACTTTACTTTCTAACGTGGTTTTAGAAAGAACAGATGAAAGTATAAAGGCTAGAAGATTAAAGCATGTAGATACTAAAGATTTAGAATACTTTTTGAAATTTTTGTTTGGTTACGATCAGTTTAGGCCATATCAGGAAGAAGGCATTAAACGATTATTAGCTGGTAAGCGAACGGTTATGTTACTGCCTACAGGCAGTGGTAAAAGCATAGTTTACCAGTTAAGCAGTTTGTTGCTTCCTAAAACTTCAATTATTGTGGCACCAATTGTATCTTTAATCGATGACCAAGAATTTAATTTAAGACATAATGGCATAGATTTATTTTTAGGTTTAAATTCACAACTTGATACTAAGAAGAAAATAGAAGCCATGTTAAGGCTTAAAAGTGGTAATTTAAGCGGCATAATTGTATCTCCTGAAAAATTATTGCAGATAGACTTTTATGAGAGCTTATTAGATCTTGATAGGAAAAATGGTTTATCTATTATGGCTATAGATGAGGTGCACTGTGTTTCTGAATGGGGTCATGATTTTCGACCTAGCTATATTGGAGCAATTAGAATTTTGAAGAATCTAATTATGCCAGGGAGCTATAGGAAACGACCTTTAGGTTATATCGGGCTTACTGGTACGGCATCGCCACGAGTGTTAAAGAGTGTGTTGTCTGATCTAGGTATTAATGAAGACGATGCTTTAATCCTACCTAAAAATTTTGATCGGCCTGAAATAAAATATCACGTTGAGATTTCATCAGACTTTCGTGAGAAGGGTGAACGCCTAAAAGACTATCTTACGGATTTTATGCCTTGTTATTTTGGTAAGTCTTCACCAACAGAATTTTACCTTAGAGATGGGATTGGCAATGGGCTAGTATTTAGTACAAAAGTAAATGGTGGATTTGGTGTAGTGCATCTTAGAGATTTAATTAGCATGACAGGCTTATTTAAGAGCGTTGGGGTGTATAGTGCTAGTGAACCTTATAACTACCGGGTTGATCCTGCAAAAACGCTTACGTGGAATGATATTAAGGTTAGGACAATGTATCGTTTGCGTAGTGGTTATTATAAAGTGTTAGTTTGTACAAAAGCTTTTGGCATGGGTGTAGATAAATCAGATATTCGCTTTACGATTCATTCCTCGCTTCCAGCATCTATTGAAGAATATTACCAAGAAGCTGGAAGAGCTGGCAGAGATCGTCAGGATGCGGTTAGCATTGTCTTACCAACTGTGTTGCGGTCAGACATTATAGATGAATTACTATCTATGGGGACGTCTTTAAATAAGATTAAAAGCTTTTTGAGTGATAAGAAGCGTCCAAAAATTGGTGATTTAGAGACTGTGCTTTACTTCCATGTTAGTGGCTATAAGGACAAAGATATGGATTTGAAGGTTCTAGAACTTATCTTAAAAGATGTTGAATTGTTTTTAGATAAGAAAGTAGAAAAGACCTTAATAGTAAGAAGCGGGCAGAAGTTTATGGTAGAAACTGCTCTTTCACGCTTAATCCAAATAGGGGCATTAGACTATTATCTAGTTAAAGGGACTAAATACCGGTTGTTTTTTAATCGGGTATCGGATAGGCATTTAATCAATAGCTATTTTAGGTTAATTACTAATTTTAGAGCGGTTTTTGTATCTAAAAGAGTTGGTAAATTAAAAGAAGCTTTAAAATACAGTAATAATGCTAATAAAAAAGTTGAAACAGCTTTTAAGTATTTACTTAATTTTGAATACAACATTATTGAAAAGAGTAAGCGCCAAGCGATTCGCTCTTGTTATGAATTATTTAATGAAGCGAATAAAATTAAAAACGCTAAAGAACAAGATCGGTTTATAAGGAGCTATATCAATAGCTATTTAGACATGCCACATAAAGGCTTATTAAAGGATATTTTAGATAGTGAAGATGAACTTAAAGCTTATATAGAAAAGATATCTAGTGAGGAATTTAAAGAGATACTAAATAATAAACAGCTTGTTTACCAGCTATGGGCGGAAGTAAATCATGTTTTACTTGATGCACCAGATAGTTTAGCGATGTATCTATTAAATAATCTTAGTTTGTTTGCTCGAGGCAAAAGGGTTAACGTTGATGTGTTTAGTTCTACTGTTAAGGAGCTAAGTAGGGAGTATAGAGATAAAACAACTATTTATGAAGCTTTAGCAAAAACTGCAAATATTCTTTCTTATCTTACGAATGAGACTGATTCAATTAAGTTTATTGATAATTTAATGCAAGATTTTCTTTCTTGAAACTTTGGACTTAGATTTGTAAAGCACTGTCGTTCTGAATTTTTAGAACTTACGGAACTTAGTCTAGTCGAGTATCAGTTTAGAAAAGATAAAGAAAATCAAGAGGAAGAAAAATAAATGAGTAAACTTGTATATAACCGAGTGGTTTTAGTTAAAAGATTACTAGCTGAATTAAAAATTCTAGTTAATAAAAACCTAAAAGAAAGAGAAGTTTTAAGAAAACTTCAAGAAATTAGAGATAAACAACAAGAGCTTTTAGATGAGTTAGAGAGTAACTTGGATGCTAAAAAGCTAAGTGAGGCGATTATCCTAGTTGATTCGTTTAAAAATGACTTGGAAGAATATTATGAAGAACAAGTAGAAATTAAAAATAAAATTAATTTAATTTTCATTTGAGGAGCAATTTTAACAGTACTTTTTCTAGTACGAATATTCTCTTAGCACTCATTTGACTAGAGTGCTAGACTTGGTTATTATAGCTACATGATAACTGAACGACAAAGTGCCATTTTATGTTCAATTATTGAGCAATATGCCGAGATTGCTTCTCCTGTTGGAAGCGTGATGTTAGCAAAACTTTTCGATGTTTCTTCAGCGACTATTCGTTCTGAAATGGCAAAACTAGAAGATATGGGGTATATTTTCCATCCGCATACTTCTGCTGGTAGGATTCCAACAGACAAGGGGTATCGGTTTTATGTTAATATCCTAGCTGAAAAACGAGCTGATGAAATTGTAAAAAAAGACCGAGGCGTAAAAGCGATTGAAACTATTGCTTCTTCGGACGATTCGTTTATGCGAGCAATAAAAGCAACAGCAGATAGCTTAGCAGAGTTAACTGGTAATTTATCTTTAGCTACAATTGGTGATCACTTATATGTTTCTGGTGTTAGCAATTTATTTAATCAGCCAGAGTTTTATGAACGGGAGAATGTACTAGCTATTGCAAGATTGATAGATAATCTAGAACCTTGGCTTAAAGAAGCAAATCCCAGCATGCCACTTAATGTGTTTATTGGTACAGAAAATCCAATTGGCAAAAGTTCAGATGCTAGTTTAATTATTGCAAAATTTAGTTCACCATATAGTGATAGAAGTTATATTGGAGTCTTAGGATCGACAAGACAAGATTATCTAAAGGTTCTAAGATTAGTTGGACATGCTGGACAAGCTCTGGAAAAGACATTTAAAAGACCAAGAATAGGAGGATAAGATGAAAAAAGATAAGAAAGAAAAAGCTGAAGAGTTAGAAAAAAAGATAGAAGAACTAACAAATGATTTAATTCGAACACGAGCTGATTTTGAAAATTATCGCAAGCGAGTTGAATCAGAAAAGGAACAAGCAAAAGTTGTTGCTAAATCGGCAATTATCTCAAAGCTACTACCAATTATCGATGATATTGAACTTGCTATTTCATATGCCCCAGAGAATTTAAAAGATAATCCATGGGTTAAGGGTGTAAATAAACTATCTTTAAAGCTTGAAACATCTTTATCTAATTTAGGTGTTAAGGCAATCGATGCTAAGAACAATACTACTTTTGATCCAAAACTACATGATGCTATCTCAATGGATGATTCTTCCGAGGGTGAAGAAGAAATTATATTAGAAGAATTACGTAAGGGGTATTTATATAATGATGCAGTAATTCGTCCAAGCATGGTAAAAGTTGGTTTTAGAAATAAAGAAACAGAAGCAAAGGAAGAGGATAAGTTAAAGTCGGGAACTAAAACTGAATCTGAAGTTAAAATAGATAACTTAGAAGGTGCTGAAAATAATAAAAAAGAAAATAATTAGCAGTGTTGACAGTAGAGTGCTAAATGTCTATTATAATAAATAGTTAGCAATCGCATAGATAGAGTGCTAAAAACTGAATTAGATTTTTAAAATTAATAAATAGGAGGATGAAAAGTGGGTAAGATTATTGGAATCGACCTTGGAACCACTAACAGTGCTGTTGCATACATGCTAGCTGGTAAACCAGAAATTATTACTAACAAAGAAGGAAATCGTACAACACCAAGCGTAGTAGCCGTAAACAAGAACGGTGAACGTTTAGTTGGCCAAGTTGCACAACGACAACGTGTAGTAAATCCAAAGAATACGATTTATGGTGTAAAGCGTTTAATCGGTCGTAAGTTTAAAGATAGCGAAGTCCAAAAAGATATTAATATCGTGCCATATGATATTGTTGCAAAAGGCCAAAACGTTGCTGTAAAAATGGGAGATAAAGAATATACTCCTGAAGAAGTCTCAGCAATGATTTTGTCAAAAATTAAAGCAGATGCTGAAAGCTACTTAGGTGAAAAAGTTACTGAAGCTGTAATTACTGTCCCTGCTTACTTTGACGACTCACAACGCCAGGCAACTAAAGATGCTGGTAAGATTGCTGGTCTTGAAGTTAAACGTATTATTAACGAACCAACAGCTGCAGCTTTAGCTTATGGACTAGAAAACGGTAAAAATGACCAAACAATTGCTGTCTTTGACTTAGGTGGAGGTACCTTTGATGTCTCAATTCTAGAACTTGGTGATGGTGTTTTTGAAGTTAAATCAACTAATGGTGACACACACTTAGGTGGTGAGGATTTTGACAACCGAATTGTTAACCACTTTATCGATGAATTCAAAAAACAAGAAGGTATTGATTTAACTAATGATTCAGCTGCCATGCAACGTCTAAAAGACGAAGCTGAAAAAGCTAAGAAAGAATTATCTTCAACATCTGAAGTAGACATCAACTTGCCATTCATTACTGCAGATGCTTCTGGTCCAAAACACTTTGAATATAAACTAACCAGAACTAAGTTAGAAGAAATGGTATCGGATCTTATTGATCGCTTAGCTGAACCAGTTGAAAAAGCTATGAAAGATGCTGGTTTAGAATTTAAAGATATTAACGAAGTTGTCTTAGTTGGTGGTATGACTCGTATGCCAGCAGTTCAAGAAAAAGTAAAGCAATTATTTGGTAAAGAACCAATGAAGGGTGTTAACCCAGATGAGGTTGTAGCCGTTGGTGCTGCCATTCAAGGTGGTGTTCTAACTGGTGATGTTAAAGATGTGCTTCTTCTAGACGTTACACCTTTGTCTTTAGGTATTGAGACTATGGGTGGAGTTAGCACGAAGCTTATCGAACGAAATTCAACTGTGCCTGTTTCAAAAAGCCAAGTATTTTCAACCGCTGCAGATAACCAGCCACAAGTTGAAATTCATGTTCTTCAGGGAGAGCGTGAAATGGCAAATGACAACAAATCATTAGGAAGTTTTGTACTAGATGGTATTGCTCCAGCACCACGTGGTGTACCACAAATTGAAGTTACCTTTAATATTGATGCAAACGGTATCTTAAATGTTAGTGCAAAAGATAAAGGAACTGGTAAAGAACAATCTATTACCATTACTGATTCTGGAAATATGAGCAAAGAAGATATTGAAAAAGCACAGCGTGAAGCTGAAGCTCATGCTGAAGAAGATAAGAAGAAGCGAGAAGCTATCGATGCTCGTAACAATCTTGAAAGTGCTATTTACCAGGCTAAGAAGATGCCAGATGAATTTAAAGACAAGATTACAGATGAGGATAAAAAAGCTATAGAAGATGCAGTAAAAGCCGCTGAAGAGAAATTAACCTCTGAAAGCAAGGATGAATTAGAAGCTGCAGCCAAAGCTCTTCAAGACGCAATTATGCCAATTGGTGCAAAGATGTATCAAGAAGCAAGCAAAGAACAATCTACTGATGCTAAAAGCGAGGACAAAAAAGATGGTCCTGTCGAAGGCGAAGTAGTTGACGAAGACAAGAAATAATCAAAGATTATTTGAAGGTAAACTAAGCGGTTTTTTGACCGCTTAGTTTTACCTTGAAAAGCAGTAAGCTATAATAAAGGATATGCAGAAACATCATGCACGAAAACAAATAAGAAAGTTTGATGCAAAAGTTGGATTTTATGTAAATAAATTACCAAGATCTTTAGACACTTTTATGCGTTCTTTTACATTCTTAGGCAATCCAGGTCCTTTTATGATGGTTTGGGCGGCTCTAGTGGTTTTTGGCTTTATGATGGACAGCAAACAAATTCTGATCTTAGCTTTAGTTGCGATATTAAGTATCTTATTGATTTTATTGCTTAAAAGGATAATAAAACGTAGCCGGCCAAAGACAGCTTATGTTATAGAAGCTAATTTAAAGGATTTTAGTTTTCCAAGTGGACATTCTGGTGGATCACTTGCAATTTATGGAGCTTGGGGACTTACGGTAGCACTCCTTATTAATCCTTTAACTTGGTGGGCTTACGTGTTAATGGGAATATTCTTTCTTGTACCATTTATTGTTGGCGTATCTAGAGTATATTTAGGTGCACATTTCCCCGCTGATGTTATAATGGGCTGGCTAATATCCGGTGTTGGACTCTATCTCTCTTATTGTTTAGTTGGGCTGTAAGCAGAAGCATTTTAGCACTCTTGAAAGTAGATTGCTAATTAATTAGAATTGGAATAGAAATTATGAGTAAACGAGATTATTATGAGGTTTTAGGTGTTTCTAAAACAGCATCTAGTGATGAAATTAAAAAAGCTTATAGAAAGCTTGCTATTAAATATCACCCAGATAAAGAGGGTGGTTCTGAAGAGAAATTCAAAGAGATTAATGAAGCTTATGAAGTCTTAAAGGATAGTGATAAAAGATCACGTTATGATCAGTTTGGTCACGCTGGAGTTGGCGGTAATGGCTTTTCTGGTGGTAATCCTTTTGAAGGCTTTAACTACAGCAATTATGGTGGCTTTGCTCAAGGTTTTGATTTTGATATTTCAGATATTTTTGGCGATATTTTTGGCGGTGGAAGCAGTAGAAGAAGCCCAGAAGAAAACCGAGGCGCCGATTTAGCGGTTAGAATAGTTTTAACTTTTGAAGAGTCAATTTTTGGAACTGAAAAAACTGTTAAATATGATGCTGATCGGGTCTGTGAAAATTGTCATGGTACAAAATGTGAACCAGGTCATAAGATGAAGACTTGTCCAACCTGTAATGGTACTGGTCAGGAGATTAAAGTTGTTAACTCAATTTTAGGACAGATTCGACAGAATATGACTTGTTCTACCTGTCATGGAGCAGGACAAATTCCAGAAAAGCCTTGTTCAGTTTGTCGTGGCAAAGGTGTACAAAAAGAAAAGGTTGAACTTACTGTTAAGATTCCAGCTGGCATTATGGATGGTGCTTCTATTCGTATTACTGGTAGAGGATCGGACGTTGCGGGCGGTACGTCTGGAGACCTTTATGTAAGAGTGGATGTAAAAGCACATAAGAAATTTACTAGAGAAGGTGATTTGATCTTATCTAGTCAGAAGATTTCGATGATAGATGCTGCACTTGGTAGTGTAGTCGATGTTGAAACTATTGATGGTAATGTTAAGATGAAAATCCCAGCTGGTACGCAAAGTGGTACAGATTTTAAATTGTCTAATCATGGCGTACCAAGAGCCTCTGGAAGTAGTCGTGGCGCTCATATTGTAAGAATTATTGTAGAAACTCCAACTAAGCTTAATAGAAAGCAAAAAGAAGCCTTAGAGGCTTATAAGAAAGCTACTAAAAAAGGATTATTCTCCTGATAGGATCTTGCCATGGAAGAGGCTGTAATTGGTCGCTCGGTAAAAGTGAGATTTTGCTCTAAAGAAGGTCCTAGAGTACCAGCAAAGGTTGATACTGGTGCAAGAATGTCTGTAGTGGATGCTTCGGATATTGTTCTACTTAAAAATGGTGATTTAAAATACACTTTATTTCATCCAGGATCTAAATATTACACTGGTGAACGTTTAGTTGCTAAAAAAGGTGAATATACAGCGACAGTAGTTTCTAATTCTTTTGGACAGAAACAGATTCGTTATAAGGTAAAAATATCTGTAGGTTTTGCTGGACGTCGCAGAGTAGTTTATTTTACCTTAGCTAATCGGGAGAACAATAGTTACAAGGTACTAATTGGTGTAAATATTTTAAGACGTGGTTTTATTGTCGATGTAAGACATAATAAAGAGGTATATTATAACTATCTAAGGAAGTTTTATAATTTAAAACCTGATAAAGAGCGAGGTCTTAAAAAAGAGTTAAAAGATCACATAGTCAACAATCCAAAAAGATTCTTAAAATATTACAATAATCAGGAAAAGATATGAAAATAGCAATCTTATCTAATGGCAATGCTAATTATTCGACTAAGCGTTTAAAAGAAGAGGCTTTGTTGCGTGGTCATGAAGTGTCAATTATAAAGTATAAGAACTGTTTTGTGTCTATTGAAGGCGGAAAACCAACGGTTTTTTACAAAGGTAAACCATTAGAATATTACGACGCAATCATCCCAAGAATTGCAACTAAGATGACAAAATATGGAACAACTATTCTAAGACAGCTTGAAGCTTCAGGGGCTTGGGCTTTATCTAGCTCACTTGCTATTAATAGAGCGAGGGACAAGATTCGTTCTATTCAGGTTTTAGCTAAAACTAGTGGTATCGGTATACCAAAAACTGTGTTGTCCCAAAATAGCTCAGATATAGATGAGCTGATTAATCAGGTGGGTGGTACGCCAGTGGTGATTAAGGTAGCACAAGGCACACATGGTAATGGTGTGGTTTTAGCAGAGACTAAAAAAGCGGCAAAGAGTGTACTTCAGGCTTTGCAAGTTTTCGACAACTCCGGTGCATCGATTTTTATTCAAGAATTTATAGAAGAATCGGCCGGTACCGATATTCGAGCTTTTGTAGTTGGTGGTCGGGTTGTTGCATCGATGGAAAGAAAGTCTTTGGACGATGATTTTCGCTCTAACTTACACAAAGGCGGTTTGGGTAAGATTATTAAACTTACTAACGAAGAGAAAAAGATGGCAGTAAAAGCTGCAAGGGCTATGGGGCTGGCGGTCGCTGGTGTTGATTTGATGCGTTCTAATAAAGGTCCTATTGTTTTAGAAGTTAATGCTTCGCCTGGATTTGGTATTGAACGTGTTACTAAAAGAAATGTTGCAAGAGCGATAATAAAGTATGTAGAGCTTAATGCAAAAAGAGGCCGTAAAAAGGATCGGGTAGGTGTTTAGTAAAATAGCAGTTATGGATATAATAAAAGCATAAATATTTAATTTTAAAATAAAATTTTATCCTTATGGATGCTGAAGAACTATTAGAAGAAGTAAAAAGACATCGTGGCAAAAGGCGTGGTGGCTGGGGTCTAATAGTTGTTATTTTAATAATTGTTGGTTTAGGGGTTTATTGGATAATACGACCAATCGTGAAACAAGCTGATTTTAAAATTAGTGGCCAAACCTTTCATGTAAGAGTGGTTCATTCTGATAAAGACAAAGAACAAGGGCTTGCTTTATTTAAGAGACCAATTGAAAAAGATGAAGGTTTGTTAATGGTTTTTGATAAATCTGGGTATTATTCAATCTGGATGAAGAATATTGATTACAAAATAGATGTTCTTTGGTTGGATAGTAATAAAAAGGTTGTCCACTATGTTGAAAATATGGATCCTAAATCTTATCCTGAGACTAAATTTGTAAATCCGAACACTTCTGCTAAATATGTTGTTGAACTTCCAGCTAATACTATTCGTGATTTGAAAATTAAGAATGGTACTGCTTCAGATTTTAATATTTATTCTAACGATATTAGGACAGTATGGAGTTTTTAATTTTAATTGCTATTATAGCTGGTATTTCACTAGTTCAATCTCTTTTACTAAGAAAACGTGTTGGAATAATAATGTTATCCTTAGTAGTTGGTTTTATTATTTCTAAATATTGGACAGAGCCAATTGTGGAGTATTTAAATAAAGTCCACATATTATCTATTAGCTATTTGGATTTATTTAATTTAGTAGCAATTACATTGCTACTACTACCTAGTCTGGTGATCTTAATATCTAGTAAAAAAAGCGAAATTTGGTGTTTTTCAGGTTGTTGCTAGTCTAATTCAGACTTTGTTAATGATTACATTAGTAACTGAGTTAGTGGGTGGTAATTATTTGAATTTGGAAGGTCTAAACCAAACACTTCATGATAGCCTTCATAATTATTCGAAGATTATAGTAACGGTGTGCTTAGTATATGCAATTTTAGATGCATCTTATTTAAAGATTAAGGATTTAAAACCAAAAACTAAAGAAAATTAGTTTGATTAATGGAGTCTAAAAAGTGTTTAGACTTATGCGTATATTTTGGCAATTATCCCATTGGGACAAGTGTCTAATCTAGAACTTGGATGATATCGCTATCTCTCAGCGTTTGAATAAATGAATGGGGCTTTTGCGACAATGAACGCTAATTAAGCGCCGGCTCCGTAGGTTTTTT
>ERZ772960.642-NODE-642-length-30341-cov-8.208875_pt1 | contig 30341 bp, 22 predicted proteins | sample MGYA00580678_ERZ772960 | MGnify/ENA primary metagenome ERZ772960 (study PRJEB29015, sample SAMEA2737930) | human oral metagenome | biome: human oral; feature: human-associated habitat; material: dental | place: China | collected 2059 ... | reverse complement strand
CAATTCATCTCCCACTTATAGAAGAAGGAGACTTCTTGCTAAATATTGTTAAAATTTTAATGATAACTTTTATTTTTCATAATTGTGGTCGTATCTTATACACGCTGTTCTTGAACCCATTTCACATAAATATCCATCACAACCAACTAATGACATCATTGTTAGAATAATAACAATTAGTTTAAATAATTTTGACATTCTTATTTCCCCCTTAAAAATATAAAACGCTCAATTTATTTTAATTATATCACTTTAAAATTATATTTTTATTATTTTTTAATTTTTTATTAATTATAAATCAAAAAAAATTTTATTATCCAAAATTATATTTTCTAATATTTATTTGCATCTTTTCTATTGATGTCAATCACTTGAGTTGTACCATCCCTTTTTTCAATTATCCAGCTCAGAATATCGCCTTTTTCCTTTGTTACCATTGTACTTCCATTTCCTCCGATGTCAGCTCCTAAAAAAAATGAAATTGCTTGCACTGGACATTCTTTTACGCATGAAACGCAGCCCCAGCAGTCTTTTGGATATTTCATAACCGCTTTTTTATTATCCATTTTTAAATCAGTCATTTCTATCAAAGTTCCTGGACAGACTTGTGTGCATTTTGTGCAGCCTATACACTTTAATGGATCAATTACTATGCTCATAGAAATCCTCCTTCACTATTTCTCTTGTAAAAACTTCCAACTTATCATTTATCAATTTTGAATTAACATATTTAAAAAATTTCTCGTCCATTTTTGGATGATCCAAATTTTCATTAAATGTGTGCCATCTCGTCTCTTTTCGGTAAAGCAAATGTGCAATTAATGACTTACAAACTAAAAGTCTATCTTTTAATTCATATGCAAACATCAAATCATGCATATCTTCCGCTTTTACACCTTTTGAAAGTTCGATTAGCTGAGAAATTTTTTCATCCGCCAATTTTAACTGTTTTTCATTAAACTGATAATTGGTAGAAATTCCTCCAGCGTATTCGTCCATCACTTTTTGCATTCCCTCTTCCAAATCTTCTATTGAAAATTCATTTATCTTATTTTTCTCAAAATTTAAAATATTTTCATATTCTTTTATTATTTTCTCAGATTGTTCAGAAAAATTTTGATTTTCTTTATTTTTTTCATTTTTTTTATTTTCCAAATTTATCTTTGAAATTACGTCAAGTGCAGCAATTTCCCCTTCTGCCAATGCTCCTGTGACATATTTTTGTGGAAAGCCTCCAGCTACATCTCCTGCTGCATAAAGACCTTTTACAGTCGTCTCTCTATTCGTATTTATCCAAAATCCACTCGCTGTGTGTCCTCCAACTATATAAGGCTCTGTTCCTTGAATTTCCACATCCTGCTCATTTGGATTTTTTCCACTCTCTATCCATTTAAGCGTCTGACTTGGCGCCATATTTAAATACGCTTTTAACAAACTTTTACTTTCTTCATCGGTAATTCCACCCGTCTTTAAATAACATGGACCATTTCCCAGCTGATTTTCCTTAACTGTTCCATAAACTCGCTCACTCGTTGTAATTCCGTATTTATCCTCATATACAAAGCCTCTTGAGTTTACTTGCTTTGCTCCAACTCCCTGTGCAATCGTTCCAGTTGGTGCAATCGTGTCTTTACATCTAAGCGCAATAAATCTCATTTCAAAAGTTGTCATCTCTGCTCCAGCTTTTATTCCCATCGCATACCCCGCACCTGTGTTAAATGGCGGATACCACATTTTATGTCTGGAAAAGCCAGGATTATTTGGCTTATAAAGTCCAGAGGCCCCTCCTGTCGCAACAATCACTTTTTTTGCTAAAATTTTATAAGCCGCATTTTCTATTATAGAAAAACCTACCGCTCCTTTAATTTCGCCATTTTCTGTGATTAAGTCTGTTATATTTACAGTATTTAACACTTTTACATTTTTAGACTTTTTCACAGCATTGGCAAGTATCGGTTTAAAATTTTCTCCATTTATTTTAATATTTCTATTTCCACGGTTGACATATTCCCCATTTGCATCTTTCAAAATTACAAGTCCTAATTTTTCAACCTCAGCCGTAATTTCGTTGAATCTATTTGCAGCGGTTAAAACCAAATCTTTTCTCACAATTCCATTTGCATCTTTTATCGTGTAATCTACATAATCTTGCGGTACCCTGCCTTTCACATTATACGCATTAATGGCATTGATTCCAGCTGCAAGACATCCGCTTCTTTTAATATTCGCTTTTTCTACAACAAGCACCGATAAATCAGAGTTTTTGCTAATTGTTACAGCCGCATAGCAACCAGCTGTTCCACCCCCGATAATTAGCACATCCGTTTCAAGTTCTTTTACTTTTAGCACATTAAACCTCCTTTTTATAAGTTTTTAAATTACGACATCGTTTTGATTTCGAGTATTTGCATTTTCCAAAATTTTCACTTTTTCGTCATTATCAAAAACAAAAGCACGATAAATATATACATTCACTTCTTCATTATTGAAAACCGCATCTTCTTCAATTTTTCTATTCCCTTTTATTAGAATCCCGTTAACTCTAACTCCAACTTCCACTTCTTTTCCACGAAAAAGTGTATATTCCACAACCCCTTTTTCAGTCGAAGCCGAATATCTAAATCGCTCCCCATTTTTTATAATCGTAACATTTTCTGCTCTAATTATCGCTTTTGAATTATTTTCCAAATGTTCAAATCCCTTAAATTTATTTATGCTCTCAAGCTCAATCGGATTTCCCATAAATTTTGCCACAAATGCAGTTTTTGGATTACTGTAAATTTCTTTGGGAGAACCCACTTGCTCAATTCTCCCTTTATTTGTGACAATTATTTCATCAGCAACTTCTATCGCTTCTTCTTGGTCGTGTGTCACAAAAATACTCGTAATTCCAACTTTGTCAATGGTTTCACGAAGCCAGTTTCTAAGCTCCTGTCTAACTTTGGCATCAATTGCAGCGAAAGGCTCGTCTAACAAAAGAAGTTCTGGATTTGGTGCTAATGCCCTTGCAAAAGCCACTCTTTGTCTTTGTCCACCAGACAGCTGATTTGGATAACGATCTCCCAAATTTTCAATATTTACAAGTTTCATAAGTTTTTTAACTCTCTCTTTTATGACACTTTTTTTCTCCTTCATAATTTTTAGTCCAAACGCAATATTGTCAAAAACAGTCATATACCGAAAAAGCGCATAATTTTGAAACACAAAGCCAATTCCTCTTTTGCTTGGTGAAATATCATTTACAACTTTTTTGTCAATGATTATCTCTCCTGAATCAGGAGTTTCAAGTCCCGCAATCATTCGCAAAATTGTTGACTTTCCACTTCCAGAAGGTCCTAACAATGCCACTAATTTTCCTTTTTTTATTCCTAAATTGATGTCATTTGACGCTTTGTAGTCATTGTACATCTTATTCACATCTTTTAATTCAACATACATGATTTTCCCTCCCTTTCCTTTATTCTACCAAGCCTTTTCGGCATCAATTTTACGAAATTCGTTAAAATCAACATTTTCTACTTCAATTTCTTTGTAATCTTCAATTAATCCAAGAAATCTATCTTCATTTGCAAATTTTTCAAATTCAATATTTTCATTTTTTATAATATTTGCAATATCTTCAAGAAAATATGGTATTTTATTTGCTTTTATTTCTCCCAAATTTTCATTCAATTTAACAGTTTTTCCACTAAATTCTCCCCTTGCAAAAATTGCAAAATATTCTCCATCTTTTTTTCTTCTTCCGCTAAAACCAAGTCTGGCAATTTGTGGAGTTGCACAAGAATTTGGACATCCAGTAACTTTTATTTGTGGTAAATAATTTGTAAGCTCTCTTTTTTCATCATTGTCAAAAAATTCAAAAATATAGTCTAAAATTGGAGGAGTATCTAAAATTCCGACATTACATGTTGTACTTCCAATACAAGAATATGAACTGTAAAATTCATTTCCTCCGTAATATTCGCTCATAATTTCTTTTAATTTTAATACATCTTCTTTTTTAAGTCCACGAACCAAAATACTTTGAAAACTTGTAAGTTTCAATTCAACTTTGTAATCCAAATTTTTTACAAATTCAATTAATTTTTCTCCATCTTCCTTATAAATATTTCCTCTCGCAGGTCTTAAATAATATCCGTATTCTCCTTTATACTTTCCTGCCACGATATTTTTTTCATTTTTCAAGAATTCGTCGTTTTTAATACTTTCATCCGTATTTTCTTCACTAGAAAATATTTTTATTTTTTCTAATTCTTTTTCTCTATCCAAAATTTCTCTTTCTTCAAGCAATTTTCTCGTATAAATTTTAAGACTGTCCCCTTTTTCTGCATAAAAATTAGAAATATATTCGTTACACAATTCCAAGAATTTCTCTTCCCCTAAATTTAGCAAAATATAACGAAGTCTTGCTCTAGCACGAATTTTACGATTTCCGTGCTCGTTAAACAAATTTCTTATTGCATGAATGTAATACAAAAATTCGTCTTCTTCAATAAATTCCCTTAAAACAATCGAATTAGTCGAAATTGGTCCAATTCCTCCGCCGACGTACACTCTAAATCCTTTTTTCCCGTCTTGAATAACCGCTTGAAAACCAATGTCATTTATTTTCACATAAAGTGAATTTTCTTCTTTATTTGAAAAAGCAATTTTATATTTTCTCGGTAAGTGCATAAATTCACGACCGTTTAAAATGTAGTCTGTAACTATTCTCGCATGAGGTGAAACATCAAAGACTTCTTCTTCAAATCCAGTTGTTTCAGGTGTAATTACAGCTCTAGTTGAATCTCCGCAAGTCGCTTTTGTAAAAAATCCTCTTTTTGAGATGATTTCTAAAATTTTAGGTAAATTTTCTTTTTTCATTCCGTGAAGCTGAAAATCTTGTCTAGTTGTAAGATGAAGTCTTCCATCACAATATTTTTGCACAACGTCTAATAAATATTCAAAGTCTTCAATGTCTATTTTACTTTCAAAAAATCGAGGTCTTGTCATATAAGTATCTTTAATCCTACCTTCGGTATAAAGTGCAAACGAAGTTCTAAGTTTATTCCACTCCTTTTCTTTTTCCTTGTCTTCAAAAGATTCTTGAGTCAGATTTAAAATAAAATCCAGCTCTTTTTTCTCTCTCTCTTTCTGATAGTTTTCAATTTCCTTAAAATCATTCAATTTCATATTTTTCCCTCCAAAAATTTTTTTACTTAATAAAAAACTATTTATCCACAATTATTTTTTATTTATTATATACTTTTTTACATTATTTTATAATTGTATATACAAAAATAAGCCTATATTTTAAATTTGTATAAAATGATTGTCAAAGTTTTGTTTAACCTCGTTTTGTTTAACCTCTAATTCCCTAGATATTCCCTATTAAACTGTATCATTTTTTCAACATTTACAACGACCAAAAGCATATCATTTTCCAAAATTTTTTCATCTGGCAAAAGCGATATTCTCAGTTCTTCGCCTTTTCTTTTTATTCCAATTACATTCATTTCATATTTTTTCCTTAAATTCAGCTCGATAAGACTTTTTCCAATAATTTTTTTAGGCGCTTTAAATTCAAAAATCCTATATTTTTCAGAAAATTTCAAATGCTCTGTCACATCTGGCTTTAAAAATTCAAAAGCCAATTCTCTTCCAACACTTTCATCAGGAAATACAACTTTTTTCGCTCCAATTTTTTCTAAAATTTTTCCCTCTATTTTTGTAATAGCTTTACAAATAATTGTTTTTATGCCCAGCTCCTTTAACATAACTGTAACTAATGCGCTTGTTTGCAAACTTCCTTCAATGCAAATAAAAGCCACTTCAAAATCATCACTGCTCACCACTTTTTTTAGAGAATTTTCTTCTGTTACATCAAAAGAAACCGCTTCTCCAACAATTCCGTCATCTATTATCTGCTGTGTAAGTTCTTCATTTTTATCGATTACAAGCACAGTTTCGTTGTGATTATAAAGCGTCTTTGCAATACTTCTTCCAAATTTTCCCGCTCCTATAACTAAATATCCTGCCATTTTTTCCTCCTAAAAATTATCCTATTAAAATATTTTCCTGTGGATAAGTGTAACGTCCTTTTTTTAAATTTGACTTTGATAATGCCAAAGCAATTGTAAGTGGACCAACTCTTCCAACAAACATCGTAACTATAAGTATAAATTTTGAAATGTCCGCAAGGCTTGGAGTCAAATTTCTTGAAAGTCCGACAGTTCCAAACGCTGAAAACACTTCAAAAACCAAATCCAAAAGATTCTTATTCCTTTCAAATAAAATCAATAAAAATACACAAATTGTCGTATAAATAAGTGAAATGAATAATACGGTTATTGCTTTACTGTATATCCTCCAGCTTACGCTTCTTTTATCATATTCAATCGTATCTTTATTTTTTAATGTCGCTAAAGTTCCTAAAATTATAAGTCCAATCGTTGTAGTCTTTATTCCGCCACCAGTTGATCCAGGGGAAGCTCCAATAAACATAAGAATAACAAATAATAGTGAAGTTGACCTCTTTAGACCCAAAATTGAAATTGTATTAAATCCTGCTGTTCTCGTCGTTACACTTTGAAAAAATGATGCTTCCAATTTTTGTCCAAAAGATAAATTTCCAATTGTACTTTTATTGGAATATTCCAAAATTAACATCGCAATCATTCCTATTATTACTAAGAAAATAGATATTTTAATACTTAATTTAGTTGTTGAAGTCAATCTTTTTTCTTTTTTCCGCAAAACATTATAACAATTTAAAATCGTTGAAAATCCAATTCCACCCAAAAATATCAGAAGCGGAATCGTCATATTTATTATAAAACTATTTTTAAATCCGTATAAATTATCTGAAAATAGTGAAAATCCCGCATTACAGAAAGCCGAAACAGAATGAAAGAAAGAATAATAAACTGCTTTTAAAAAACCAAATTTTTTTATAAATTCAAAAAATAAAATAACAGTTCCGATAAATTCAATGATAATTACAGAAAAAATAACTTTTTTCACATATTCTTCGATTTTAAAAGTCGTGTCAATATTTATATCTTCCTGAACGATTTTTTTCGTGTAATACCCAATTTTTTTGGAAATCATAATGATTATAACTGAGGTGAATGTTATAACTCCAAGCCCTCCAAGCTGGATCAATACTAAAATCACCATTTGCCCAAAAATATTATAAACGCTGCCTATATCAATACTGGAAAGCCCTGTCACACAAATAGCTGAAGTTGCTATAAAAAATCCGTCAATCAATTTCACACTTTTACCATACCTCATAGAAATTGGCAAAGACAACAAAATCCCACCTAAAATTGTAACTACCATAAATGAGAGCAATATTGTCATATATGGCGAAAAAGATTTATTTTTTAAAAACATTTTATTTTCCTCCATTCATTCACTTTTTACTTTTCTAAAATAAATTTATCACATTCATTTTTTTTTGTCAATAAAAGTAAAATATGAATTTTAGAAAAAATATTTATTTGGTATTGACAATGAAAAAATTTGGGATATACTTATATAAAGATTTGAATTAAATAGAATATTAATAAAAAATTATATGGAGGGATTTATTATGAAAAAAAGGCTATTACTGGCTCTAACAGCGTTTTTACTGGCTTGTACATTTGTAAATGCAGAAACACTTGAAGAAAGAGTGGATAGACTTGAAAGAGAACTAAGAGAAACTAAAGAAGAATTACAAAAACAAATTGCTGAAAAACAAGCTCCTGCTCCAGTTGTAGCAGAAGCTCCAGCATTAGACATATCAAAATTAACTGATGGATTTGAATTTCACGGTTATGGAAGAGCAGGACTTCTTATAAATCAAAATGGAGATAAAGGAAGCTCATTCAAAGTTCAAGATGAAGGATTTGCTCAAAAATATAGATTAGGTAATGAAGATGACACTTATGCTGAATTAGAATTGGTTAAAAAATTTGATGTAAATGGAGCAAAAGGTTCAGTTCACTATATGTTTTCAACAAAATCAGGTGCAGGAGACGAATATAAAACATGGACTTCAGGAAGTTCAACAAATCCAGGTTCTGAAAACGATTCATTTAAAACTAGACAATTTTATGTTGATATAACTCCAAATGATGGAGCTACTTATTGGGCAGGAAAAAGATATTATGCAAGAGAAGATATTCATATAAATGACTATTATATTAGAAACTATTCAGGAACAGGTGCAGGAATTCAAAATATTAAACTTGGTTCTGGAGCAGCTGATGTTGCATTAATTGCAAACGATCCTAGCGATCATCCTGAATATACACTTCATTCAAGATATTCAGTAGGACCATGGGCTTTTGAACTAGCAGGACACACAATGAAATCAGATTCTATAGATAAAGATATAACTGAATGGGGAGCACAAGGTTCTGTAAGTTATAGCCTGCCTGGTTTTTATGGATTAAAGGACAAAGGATCTTCTAAAATAGTTCTTCAAGGTGGTAAAGGACTTGGTTCTGGAAGTGGACTTGGAAGTGCTACTGCTTGGGGAGATACTAGAAAAGACGCTTACTCTGTGAATTTAGTGACATACGGTCAAGCAAATCTTTCAGACAGATGGCAAATTATGCCTGAATTAGGTTATAGATACGATAAAAATTTTGGTGGAAAAAAAGATCAAAAACAACAATGGGTAACAACTGGAATAAGAGTTGTCAATCCAATTACACAACATTTTGCTATGCAATATGAAACAGGACTGGACTATGTGAAAGTTGATAAAGGAAATACAAACTACGACAGCGGACTATTCAAATTAACAGTTGCTCCAACTTTGAAACTTGACACGGATAATTTCTGGGGAAGACCTGAAATTAGAGCATTTGTAACTTATGGACATGGATTGGGAGATAAGAAATTTATAAGAGTTGATTCGGATGGAAAAGAGCGTAATAAAGGTGTTCAGTTTGGAGTTCAAACAGAAGTTTGGTTCTAATTTATAACTTTTGATAAAAAATTATTATTTTAAAATTTTAGGGAAAATCATTTTTCAGTAAATAAAAAAATTATATTGTAAATGATTTTCTCTTTTTTTATAAAAAAACTATTTATTAATCAAATATTTTACTTAATCAACTAAAAAACTAAAATTGTATTTTAATTCTAAATGTGATAAAATGAATTATAAAAAACTACAACTATAATTACAAAGGAGAGTAAAAATTATGAGTTTAAAAAATTTGCCAATAACTCCGCTTTTATCGGTACAGCTCGATGAACAGCAAGAGGCTTTATTTGCAAATAATGAATTATTAGCTAACCTTTTAGGAGAAACTATATTCAATTATGCTGGACTACATATTTATCAGACTACTGAAAATCTTACGGCCGCCTCGAAAAATTACTATAAAACACTTAAGCATGTGGCTAGGGAAAATTTATCTTTATTTTGCTCTGATTTAACTGACAGTGAAATTCTACGTGTAATTAGAAGTTTTTCGATTGCAGCGGCACTGGCTAATATTGCCGAAGATGTATATCAGACGCATCAGCAAAGAAGAGTTCGTATTTCCAATAAATTACAAATCGGTACACTTGAAAAATCTCTGCAAAATCTAAAAACTAAAGGTATTTCACAAGAAAAAATACTTGAAGCAATGAAAAAAGTATCAGTTGTCCCTGTTTTAACAGCACATCCAACACAAGTTCAAAGAAAGACTATTTTGGATATTACAAAAAAAATAACTGATGTTTTAGATCAATATGAAAATGTAAAATTAAAACAAATTGATGAAAAAGAATGGATTGACAAATTGAACCGTGAAATTCAAATTTGGTGGCAAACTTCTATGTTGCGTGAATCCAAATTACGTGTTACAGATGAAATCAGCAATGCTTTAAGTTATTATAATATTACATTTTTTAGCGAAATTCCAAACTTGATAAATAAATTTCAGGAAATTTCACAAAAAATGGGAAATTCGGTACAAAATTCGCAATCTTTAATTCCACTTACAATGGGAATGTGGATTGGTGGAGACAGAGATGGAAATCCTTTTGTAACAGTTGACACATTGGAAAAATCTGCTCAAGCTCAAGCAATTACATTATTTCAGCATTATTTTTCAGAAGTGGAAAAAATTTACAGAGATTTGTCAATGTCTATTACAATGACAAACGTAACAGAAGATTTACAAGCTCTGGCAGACGCCTCTGGAGAAGTTTCTCCTCACCGTACAAAAGAGCCTTATAGAAGAGCGGTTACAACAATAAGAGACAGACTTATTGCAACTGCTTATAACTTGTGTGACAAAAATATTAACTTGTTGCCACCAAAGAGAAAAAATGGAGTTGACGTTCCATACAGGAATTCAAAGGAATTTACAAAAGATTTAGTTATTGTCGCTGAATCACTTATCCGAAACAACAGTGAATTTTTAACTCATGGAACGCTTAACAACTTAATCTGTGCAACTGAAATTTTTGGATTTCATCTTGCCACAATAGATTTAAGACAGGATTCAAGTGTCCATGAAGTCTGCGTTGCAGAATTATTAAAAAGTGCAAATATTTTAGGAGATTATTTAAGTTTGCCAGAAGAAGCTAGATGTAAAGTTCTACTTCGTGAGTTGGAATGCGATCCTAGAATTTTAAGCGATCCAACTATCCCACAAAGTGAATTGCTTTCCAGTGAACTTGCAATTTTTAAAAAAGCGAAATCGCTTCATGAAAGATTTGGGAAAAAAATTATCGAAAAAAATCTTATCTCTCATGCCACAAGCGTATCAGATATGCTAGAAGTAGCTATTTTATTAAAAGAAGCGAACCTTGCTAAAGGAAACAAAGAAAATGAATTTTGTGATTTATACATAGTTCCATTATTTGAAACAGTTGAGGATTTAGAAGCAGCACCAGATATACTTAGAAAATGGTTTAGCCTTCCAATTGTGCACAAATGGATGGAAAAGAATGGAAGAAAACAGGAAGTTATGTTAGGTTATTCTGACAGCAACAAAGATGGCGGATATTTGAGCTCCAGCTGGTCTTTATATAAAGCGCAAAAAGAACTTACAGCTGTAGGACATGAATTTGATGTACAAATTTCATTCTTCCATGGTCGTGGTGGAACTGTCGGTCGTGGTGGTGGACCAAGTTATGAGGCGATTTTGGCCCAACCCGAAGGAAGCACAGATGGAACGATAAGACTTACGGAACAAGGGGAAGTAATAGGAGCAAAATACGGAAATCCAGATTTAGGATTTAAAAATTTGGAGGCGTTAGTTTCTGCAGCGCTTGAATCTAGTGCTTTGACAGTGGAAGACGCCGCTTGGGAAGAATATGAAAATATTATTGAAGAAATTTCTAAATTAAGTTATCATTCTTACAGAGATTTAGTTTATAACACAGAAGGTTTTTCAGACTTTTTCTTTGAAGTAACTCCGATAAACTTTATTTCTGGTCTAAATATAGGTTCCAGACCATCATCAAGAAAGAAAAAACAGACACTTGAAAGTCTCCGTGCAATTCCTTGGGTATTCTCATGGTCGCAAGCCAGAATTATGCTACCTGGCTGGTATGGTGTTGGAACTGCTTTTACAAAATGGATTAATGACGATGAAAAAAAACTTGAAGTTTTACAAAAAATGTATGCTGAGTGGCCATTTTTCAAATCTACAATCTCAAACGTAGATATGGTTTTATCAAAATCAGATGTATCAATCTTTGCGGAATATGTAAAACTTGCAAAAGATCAAAAAGTTGCACAGGAAATTTTAAAAGAAATTGTAACAGAATGGGAACTTACAATAGATGTTCTTAAAAAAATCACTAAAAACGATGTTTTATTAGCTGACAACGCAGAACTTGCAAGCAGCTTAAGAAACCGTTTGGCATATTTTGACTCAATGAACTTCTTGCAGATTGAATTGATAAAAAGAGCAAGAAAATTTGAATCTATAGATGAAATTCCGAGAGAGTTAAGAAAAGCCATTCACATTTCAATAAATGGACTGGCAACAGGACTTCGTAATAGTGGATAATAATAAATAATTAATTTATAAAACCAAAAAGCTGCATCTTTTATTTAGATGCAGTTTTTTATTTAATTGATTTTAAGTTTTAGTGAAAAAATCTTAAAATAATTTTCCTTGATTTTCTTTTTGTATTCCTTCCACACATTCATAATCTTCCAGTATTTTTAATACAGTTTTATTTAACTTCGTTCTCTTCGTCAAATCTTCCAGTGACAAAAATGGGTCTTTTTCCCGCTCTGATACAATTTTTTCAGCAACAGACTCACCAAGCCCGTCTACAGCAATAAGTGGCAGCTGAATTTTTTTATCTTCTGTTATTGTGAAAAGCTTTGCGTTGGATGTCAAAACATTTGGCTTTGCAAGTTCAATGTTACGATAATTCATCTCTATTAAAATCTCATACAAAAATAATTCCTGCTTTTGTTTTGCATTCAAATTTGGATTTGATTCCAGCTCCCTTCTTAAATTTTTCAATTTTTTTAGAGAAGGTGAATCTTCTTCTGTACCAGATTTTTTCTTTTCAAAAAACATCGTAGTCATTTTAAAATCTCCGACTTTTCTATTTAAAAAAGCTGCATAAAATTCCACAGGATAATGAACTTTAAAATATGCAATTCTCACCGCCATCATAACATATGCCACAGCGTGTCCCTTTGGAAACATATATTTTATTTTTTCACAAGAATCTATGTACCACTGCTCAACACCTTTTTCTTTCATCAATGCTGAATATTCTTTCCATTTATCAGGATCTTTTGTAGGTCGTCCCTTTCTCACAAATTCCATTATTTTAAATGCTAAAGATTTATCCAGTCCATCGTCGATAAGCTTATTCATAATGTCATCTCTCACCGTTATAATCTGGCTCAATGTTGCAACTCCACTTCTCACATAGTCCTGCGCATTATTTAGCCAGACATCTGTTCCGTGCGAAAGCCCTGAAATTCTTACCAATTCCGCAAAAGTTTTTGGTCTTGTGTCAACTAACATTTGTTTTACAAAAGATGTCCCAAACTCTGGAATCCCTGACGTTCCAGTTGGAGAACCTATATCATCTGGACTCACTCCAAGCGCTTGGGTTCCACTAAAAAGACTCATGACTTCTTTATCGTCAAGCGGTATCTTATAAATGTCAACTCCCGTCAAATCCTGTAAAATTCTAAGCGTAGTTGGATCGTCGTGTCCTAAAATATCTAATTTTACCAGTTGCTCGTCCATAACATGATAGTCAAAATGCGTTGTTTTAAAATTAGATTTCATATCATTTGCAGGTCTTTGTATTGGACAAAAATCGTAAATTGATTTGTCCTTTGGAACTACTATCATTCCTCCTGGATGCTGTCCAGTTGTTTTTCTCGCTCCTTCACATCTCATCGCAAGTCTTGTAACTTCAGCTTTTCTCTCTTTTATTTCTTCCGTTCCTTCACTTTCTTCCAAATATTTTTTTACATAACCAAAAGCATTTTTTTCTGCTAATGTAGAAATTGTTCCAGCACGAAATACATTTTCAGAAGTTTCAGGATATTCAGAATTTTTAGGATTTTCAAAATCTTCAAAATTTATAATTTTTTCAATATCTTCAATATTTTCAATATTTTCAAGAGCATCTGAATTAAATAGCCATTCAGTATATTTATGAATTTTCCCTTGATATTCTCCAGAAAAATTTAAGTCAATATCTGGCACTTTTTCTCCGTTAAATCCCATAAACACTTCAAATGGTATTGCATGTCCATCTTTTATATATTTTGTACCACATTTTGGACAATTCTTATCAGGATAGTCAACTCCATTTCCTTCTTCATTCATAAATTCAGTATGCTTGCAATTTGGACATCTGTAGTGTGGATAAAGTCCATTTACTTCAGTAATTCCCATAAGATAGGCGACAATAGACGAACCGACTGAACCACGGGAACCAACTAAATATCCTTTTCTTACCGATTTTTTAACCAATATCTGCGCAATTAAATAAAGTACAGAAAATCCATTTCCAATAATCGAATTTAACTCTTTCTCCAGTCTTTCTTTCAAAACCTGATCAACATCGTCGCCATAAAGCTCCTCTAATTTATCATAAGTCATTTTCCTTACTAACTCTTCAGCCCCTTTTATCTTTGGTGGATAAAATCCTTCAGGAACCGGTCTTATTCCGGCATCAATCATATCAGCAATTTTATTTGTATTTTCAACAACAATTTCATTTGCAATTTCATCGCCTAAATATCTAAATTCTTCAAGCATTTCTTCAGTTATCCTAAAATATAGTTCTCTATCAAAAAATTCGTATCTTGAACCATCGACAAATTTAGTTTTTCTTAAATTTCCACTTCCTAAAAGTAAAACATTTCTATTAATTGCTTCTCTTTTGTCTAAATAATGTACATCTCCTGTAGCAACAACTATTTTTCCTAATCTTTTCCCCAAATCATAAAAATATTTATTCATTTCTTTTATTACTTCTAAATTCTCAATTTCACTCGTATTTTTTTCTACCAGTTCATTATATGTAATTGGTGGTTGTATTTCTATATAGTCATAAAATTTTGCCTTTTCTTCAATTTCTTCTGTTTCTCCACGCAAATAAAGATTTATGAGTTCCCCTCTATTTCCATATATCCCAGTTGCTGAACTTGCAAGAAGTAAATTTTCTCTCATTTGTTTTAATAATGTTTTTGGAATTCGCGGTTTTCTCATCCCAAAGTAGTCAATGTGCGATTTGGAAATTAACTCATATAAATCCCTTAATCCTTTTTGATTTTTTACTAAAATCATCGTATTCAATGTTTCAGCATTTTGAATATTTGGCTGAAGATTCATATTTATATCTTTTAATGTCAGAATTCCTTTTGTTATAATCATATTAAAAAATTTCTGAAAAACTTCAGCAGTTGCTCTTGCATCGTCAATAGCTCTATGGTGTGATTCTAATATTATTCCAAAATATTTAGTCAAATTTGCCAATCCAAATTTTTTTTCATTAGTAAGAAGTGCCCTTGCAAGTGGAAGGGTATCAACTACACTTGGGGAAAACTCTAAATTTTGGTCAATTGATTTTTGCTTAATGAATCCCACATCAAATTTTGCATTATGTGCAACAACTGTGGAATCGCCACAAAATTCTAAAAATCTTGGTAAAATTGTTTTGATATCAGGAGCATCTTTTACCATTTCATCAGTAATTGAAGTAAGTTTTACAATTTCTTCAGGAATAGGAATTTTAGGATTTACAAATTCAGAAAATTCGTCAATAATTTCCTTCCCTTTCATTTTTACTGCCCCAATTTCGATTATTTTATCATTAAACGGATCAAATCCAGTAGTTTCTATATCAAATACAACATATGTTTCTTCTTCAATTCCCAAATCTTTCGGATTAGTAATCATTTGAGCTTCATCATCTACAACATATGCTTCCACTCCGTAAATAATTTTAAAATTTTCATTCGCTTCTTTAAATGCGAACGGGAATGAATGCACCACTCCAAAATCTGTTACCGCAATGGCACTATGCCCAAATTCTTTTGCTCTTTTTGCATAATCTTTAATTGACATAACTCCGCTCATTTCACTCATATTCGTGTGAGCATGAAGTTCAACTCTTTTTTTTGGTGCATTATCCTCTTTTTTAGTTTCTTCTGCTTCAATCGACTCCAAATCTTGCACTCCAATGTAATCTTCGGTATAAAAATCATCTTTTTTGTAATATCCTTTTACCTTTACCCAATCATTTACTTTAAGTATTGCAATTTGTGCTTCATCTTTAGGATTTAAAAAAATTTTACAATTTATTGAATCATTGTAATCGGTTATTAAAAAATCATACATTAAAGAATTATTTTTTGTTTCTCTTATATCGATTTTAAAAATTTTCCCTTCAACTTCAACAGGTTTTATTATTTTTCCATCATTTTTTACAATTTTTATATTTTTTAAATCTGAAATTTCAAAAATTTCAAATTTTTGTGCATTTTTTATTTTCCCACCTTTAAACTTACTTTTTTTAAAGCTGCTTTCTCCATTTAAGGCAGATGAATATTCAAGTGAAGAACCTTTTATAATATTTTCGGGTAAAACTTCTCCAACGAGTGGTTTTTTATTTTTTTTGTTATCATTATTTTCATTATTCACGCTATTTTCTTCATTCTTTTTATTTTCTTTAATTTCTTTATTTTCATCGTTCTCGTTGTTTTCATTATTTCCGTCATTTATATTGCTTTCAAAATTTTTATCTACAATTTCTATTTTTAAATTTCTGTTTAACACTTTAGAAATTCTCATTTCCAAAGCTTTAAAAATTTCATCTTGTTTCATTTTCTTTACAGCTTCCTGCGACAAAAGCTCTAAATAAATTATATTTCCAAAAATTTTGATTTCATAATTTGTCAAATACACAGCATATTTATTTTTTTCTGTCTTTTTATACTCAATAACAAAGGTAATAAATCCTTTTACATCGTTAAAAATCAGTTCTTCATCCACGTCAAACTTTATTTCAATTTTGATTTCTCTCTCTTTTTTACAAATCAATTTTCTTAATTTTGAAATATCATCAATTGCATTTTCGTAATCGCCAATGACAATACTCATAACAATTCTTTTTTCAAGTGCAAACATATTCACAAACTTTATTTCAAAACTTTTTATATTATATTTTTGTAAAAAACCTACGGATGGCTTTATTTTACGGTATTTTTCTTCTTTAATGCTATCTTCCATTTTATCCCCCTTAATTTTTTCTTATAGTTTACTTCGTTTGTTAGTTTACTCCTAACTTACATTTTTTTAATATTCTAAATACAATTTATTTTATCTCCTGTCATTATTAACGGCATTGAATTCTCAGCATCAAATTCTGATTTATCAAATCCACCATAAATTTTTATATTTTTGAATCCTATTTTTTCAAAATAATTTTTTAATTCATTGTATTCAATATTTAAAAGAATTTCTTCATTTTCTATTTTATTATCTAAAATCGTTTTAAAAATAATATTATTTTCTTCATTCAAATAATAGGCTCTCTCAAATTTTACTTTTTCATTTTCAATCAACGGAAGATTTCCAAGAAAATTATTTTTATATTTATTCTTCTCTTTGTTCTTTATAAATTTTACAAAATTAATAATTTGAATTATAATTTTCCCGCCATCATTCAATTGGTTGTAGGATTTTTCTAAAAATTCATAAATTTCTTTTTTACTGTTTAAATGTGGCAATGCATTTCCTATGTTTATTATTGTGTCAAAGTTTGGAAATTTATCTATGTTTAACATATTTTCATTTAGAACCAAAATTCCTTTTTCAGCTGCTTTTTTTATAAGCCTTTTGTTTAAATCAATTGAAGTTAGTTGTAAACCTTTTTCATTCAAATATTTTGTCACTTTTCCTGTTCCTGCTCCAACGTCAAGTATCTTTCTACCTTTTACTTCTTCATCTAAAAATTTTTTCTGCATTGATGATAGAGGAAAAATGTAGTCGTATTTATCTGCAATTGTGTCATAAAATTTTTTCATGCTTTTTTCATTTTCTTTTCTATTTGGCATAAAATCAGCTCCTTTTATAATTTTATTTTTATTAAAAATATTATTTTTTTATCTACAAATTTAATATTTCTTTTTACAAAATAAATTATATCACAAAAATTTTACTTTTTCATTTTTTTTATGAAAAGAGCAATTTATCTTCCTCTTTTAAAAACCTGCGACTTCTTACTAAATTTCATTAAAAAAATTTTTAATTTCTTTTTTTTTAAAATATGTTATAATTCTAGTAAATATATAAAGAATGGAGAATTTTTAGCATGAATATATTTGAGAAAAAAATAAAAATTAATGAACTTACAAATTTAAGAAATAATCTTATGAAAGAAGGAAATGTCACAAAGGAAGTTGAAGTTTTAAAAGAGTTGGCGCCACTTGTTGAAGAAGTTTTTGGTGAAAAAAGTGACGAGAATATAAAAATTTTAAATGAAGTTGGAGGAACTCTAAAATATGTCGGCGAGTATGACAAAGCAAAAAACGCTCTTTTAAAAGCGCAAAAACTTATTGTTGGGCGATATGGGGGAAATAGCGTTCCTTATGCGACTTGCAGTTTAAATTTAGCTGAAGTTTACAGATTTATGAAGCAATATGACCAGACGGAAGAAATTTATTTAAATGCAATGAGAATTTACGAAGAGAATAATTTGCAAAATGATTATGTCTATGCGAGTGTCTGCAACAATTTAGCACTTTTTTATCAGGAACTTTCACAATTTGAAAAAGCGATTTCTCTTCAAGAAAAAAGTTTAAAGATATTAGAAGAAAAAGGAGAGAATCCAATTCAATATGCAATAACATTAAGCAATCTTGTGCAACCTTACATAAAAATAAAAAATATGGAAAAAGCGAATGAATATTTAAAAAAAGCGCTAAATTTAATCGAAATTGAAGTTGGGAAATCTCACAACTTATATGCTGCTATTTTAAACAATGTCGCAAGTTTTTACTTTGAAGAAGGTGAATATAAAAAAGCACTTGAACTTTTTAACGAAAGTTTGGAAATCTGTAGAAATACTTTTGGCGAAAACAGTAATAACTATAAAAATATTTTGGAAAATATTCAAATTGCAAAAGAAAAAATTGGAGATAATTCTGAATCTTATGATAAAACAGAATATATCAGCTGGTAAAAAATGAAATTAGGAGAAAATATGGAAAAGATAAAAGGTTTGGAATTATCCAAAAAATATTTTGAAAAAGTTTATTTGCCAATTATAAAATCAGAATTTCCTGAAATATTGGAAAAAATGGCGGCAGGACTTGCAGGAGAAGGTTCGGAGTGCTTTGGTTTTGATGATGAAATTTCAAAGGATCACGACTTTGGTCCATCTTGCTGTATTTGGCTGGACAACAACGATTTTGAAAAATATGGATTAAAACTGCAAAAAAGACTAAATGAACTTCCAAAAGAATTTATGGGATTTCCAGTTTTTTGTGAAAGCGAATTTGGAAACAACAGGCGAGGTGTGCTAAATATCGACGACTGGTACTACAAATTTTTAAATCGAGCTGACTGTCCAAAAAATTTATATGACTGGCGGATGATTCCAGAAAAATTTCTAGCAACTGCCACAAATGGAGAAGTTTTTTTAGATAATTTAGGAAAGTTTTCAAAAATAAGAAATGAATTAAAAAATTATTTTCCAGAAGACATAAGACTAAAAAAAATTGCCGCAAGATGTATGAAAATGGCACAATCTGGACAATATAACTATTACCGATGTATGCGAAGAGGAGAAATCATTGCAGCTAGACTTGCTGAAAGTGAATTTATTTCTGAAGCAATCCACATGATTTTTTTACTAAACAAAACCTACAAGCCTTTTTACAAATGGATGGCAAAAAAAATGAAAGAACTTCCAATTTTAGGAGAAAAAATTTATTTTTTTATTGAAGAATTGGTAAAACTTCCGACAGGTGCATTAAATAGAAAAGGAGAAATAATCGAGGAAATAAGCATGTCTGTAATTAACGAGCTAAAGCGTCAAAGTTTAGTTCCAAGACAAATCCCAAGCGATTTTTTACAAGACTACGGGCCTTTTGTCCAGCAAAAAATTAGCGATGAAAAGCTTCGCAATTTACATCCAGCGTCAGATTAAATAAAATCAATAAACTAAATTTATTAATTAATTAAAAGAAAAATAAAAAAAATATTGTTGTTAGTAATATTAATATTAATATTATTAATTAAGAAAGGAAAAGATGGATAGAAATATTACAAAAAAAGAAAGTTATATAAGACAAATTTTAAAAAGGGAATGGGAATTTTTCCAGCAAGTGCACCACACCGAAGGAAGAGCTGAATGTCAAAATAATCCCGCGGAATTTGAAATTATGAGAAGAAGCCAGTGGGAAACACTTCCTTGTAAAATTTTGGAGAGTTATTTAGAAGATTTAATTTTGGCAAAACATAAAAATCAAAACTTAGTTCAGGATAAATATGCCAGAATGATGGAATTTAGCTCTCCAAAAGAATTCGAACTGATAAAATCATATTTGCCAGAAATCTCTTTAGAAAAAAAAGAAATTATAAAAAAAATTGTGAAAATCTATTTAAAATGGGAACTTGAAATAATAGAAAAATATCCGCACTTGGCTTCTAAAGCAAGACCGCTTTACTCAAAAGATGATACGCCAAATTACACTTCAATTGAAACATACTTAAAAGGCGAATTAGCTTCATATTCCTTAAAAACTCTAAAATTATATTATAATTTTATTTTGGAATATTTAAATCAAAACAAAAATTTAGCGCTTGAAAATATTCAAAATATCGTTTTGAAAAAGGGATTTTCTTCGCTGGAAGAAGCTGAAAATATAAAAACAGAAATTTAAAAAAATAAAAATCAATATTTCTAAAAATTATAAATATTTTTAATATTGATTTTTTTTATTTTTAATTTAGTAAATTTTTATATTCTATTTCCGTTTTTCTTATAATTTCTACTTTTTTCTCATTTATCATTTGACGAAAAAATACATTTTTTATTTGGTTGCTCTGAGATGAAAAATAGTTTCTTACATTTTTTATAATATTTTTTAAATATTCTTCTTTTGTCTTTTCCTGCGCCTTTTTTAAAGCCTCTTTTTTTTCTTTCAACATTTCTTCCAATAACTCTATTTCTTCTCTTTTAATTGAGTCAAGTCTCTTCGCTCTCAAAACCTCTTCTTTACCAAACTCATCCAAAATATCCAAATTTTCTATATTCTCAGAAAAATCACTTTTCCTCTCGTCTTTCTGCATCTGTTTGTCGTCATCTTCTTGCAATGCTTCCACTTTTTCAGCCTTTTTCCCAAAAATTTTACTGCTCAATTTTGAAAAAAATCCACTTTTTTTATTTGGATTTTCCACTTCTTCTTCATAATTTATTTCAATTTCAATTTGTGTTTTTTTATCCAAATCTTCTAATTCTGCGTTTCTAATATTTCTAATTTTTTCCAGTCTTTCTTTTTTCATTTTAAATTTTTCAAATTTTTGAATTTCCCACTTTTCCCTTATCTTTTCGTTATTATAATCCATTTTTTTATAAAAGATTTCTTTTTTTAATTTTTCTATTTCATCTTTTTCACTTTTAAAATCTTCAATTTTTCTCTTGATTTCCGAATCAAAAAAAGAAATTTTACTAGTCTGATTCACTTCTTCCGAATAATTTTTTATAATAAGTTTCACTTCCAAAAATAAATCACTAAAATTTGTATTCAGAAATTTTTTATTTCTCTCTTTTATATCTTCTAAATTTTGAATCATATCTTTCTCTAGAAATTGACTCACATAAGTTTCGATGTTTTCCAAACTTTGATATGATTTTTCTTCTAAAAATTTTATAATTTTATTTTCAGATTTTTTAAGTTCTGATTCCAATTTTTTATTTATTGAATTTTCAATTTCATTTGTTCTAATTTCCAAAAGATTTTTTATATCTTGTAATTTATCCATTTTTTGTTTTTTCATTTCAACTCCAATTTTTTCATATTTTCAATATTTTTTCCTTATATAATTATACTAAAAAAACAAAAATAAAACAAAAATTTTTTGGAAAATTAAAGATTTCAATAAACAAATAAATAAATAAATTAATTAATTAATATAATTTGAATTTTTTGAAAAAAATTTATAAATTTACTTGAATACTTTTGAACTTTTTTTATAGACAACTTCTTTGACACCCATTTTTACATTTGAGATACACGCAACTACAAAAAAATAATCCGATAATCTATTTATGTATTGCATTCCATATTCATTCACATCTTCATTTTCTTCAAAAAGTTTTACTATCTTTCTCTCAAGTTTCCTAATATTAGCACGAATTAAATGAAATAAACTAGAAATTTCACTCCCGCCAGGAATTATAAAGCTCTCCAGTTTAGGCATTTGTGGAATATATTTATCAATCAAACTTTCCAGCCATTTCACATCTCCACTTTCCTGCTTATACTCTCTAAGTTTATCTGGTGTCGCCAAATCACTTCCACAGTCAAATAATTGCTGCTGTATTTTCTCACATTCTTTTAAAATTTCTTCCAACCCAGTCACATTTCGCATTTTTGCAACAAGCACTCCAAGCATTGAGCAAACTTCATCTACAGTTCCATAAGCATCGACACGGCTGCTATTTTTACTAACTTTTTTTCCACCATATAATTTTGTAAATCCTTTATCTCCATATTTTGTATAAATTTTCATATTTTTTTATCCTTTTTTATTTTTTTTTAATTTTCTTTTTTATTTATATTTTTTTGTTTTTATGTCATTTAATTTTTTTATTTTTTTCGATAATTAAGTGCTTCTAATAAATGCTCTTTTTTTATATTTTCTTCTCCCGCAAGATCAGCAATCGTTCGTGAAACTTTTAATAATTTGTCAAACATTCTCGCTGACAACTTTAAGTTATCAACCGCTTCTTTCATTATTTCCTGAGTTTTTTTATCAATTTTACAATATTTATTTATTTGTCTTTTGGTCATTGCATAATTTAACATATTTGATTTAAATCGCTTTTTTTGAATTTCTCTGGCTTTAATTACTCTTTTTTGAATAACTTCAGATTTTTCTGATAAAGTTTCACAAAATAGCTCTTCCTTTTTTAACTGGCGCATTTCTACATACAAATCCATTCTGTCCAAAAGTGGTCCTGAAAATTTTTTTTGGTATCTTTTTATATCCAAAGGACTGTCGTGGCAAAGCGGATTATCAGGAAAATATCCACTTGGCGTAGGATTTGAAGCTGTGATTGTTATACTTTTCACAGGATACGTCATCGTAAAATTTGCTCTGGAAATAACTATTTTCCCATCTTCCAAAGGCTGGCGCAAAGTTTCTAGTGTTTTTCCCTCGAATTCTCCAACTTCATCTAAAAATAGCACTCCATTTAACGCCAAAGTTATTTCTCCAACTCTTGTTGCACCTCCCGCAAGTGCCACTTCTGTAGCTGAATAATGTGGCGCACGAAAAGGTCTTTTCGTAATTATCGGATCTTTTTCACTCAAAAGTCCTGAAATGCTGTAAATTTTTGTAGTTTCAATTATTTCTTCTTCTGTCATCTCGGGAAGTATCGTCGTAAATCTTTTTGCAAGCATTGACTTTCCTGAACCAGGATCTCCTATTAAAAATACATTATGTCCTCCAGCGGCGGCAATTTCTAGCGCTCTTTTTGCTAAAAACTGACCTTTTACATCGCAAAAGTCTATCTTTTCATCTTCATTCTGAGAATCTTTTTCTTTTATTTCATCATTTTTATTTTTTGAAATCTCAATATTTTTTTCATCCGCCTTTTTACATAATTCTTCCACACTTATCTCTTTTTCAAAAAAATCTAAAACTTCTTGTATATTTTGCACAGGAACTATTTCAATTCCCGAAATAAGTTTAGCTTCGTTGTAATTTTCAAATGGTACAATCACTCCTAAAAAATTTTTTTCTTTTGCCAAAATAGCCGCATTTATTGCTCCAGTCACCGATTTTATTTTACCATTTAAAGAAATTTCTCCTAAAATCAAATAATTTTTAAAAATTTCAACATTTGGAATTTTCCCAATATTTGCAAGTATTCCTAAAAAAATGCTTAAATCAAAATGACTTCCTTTTTTTTTAATATTTGCTGGAGATAAATTCACAAGAACTCTTCTGACTGGAAACTCAAATTCCATATTTTTAAAGCAGCTTCTAATTCTCTCCTTGCTCTCAGAAATTGCCTGATCCCCCATTCCAACAATATTAAACACAGGAAGTCCTCGTGACAAATCGACTTCCACTTCCACAATATATGTATCTATCCCAAAATAGCTACAACTAAATAAACTTATAGCCATTGTATCCCCCTTTTACTTTTAATTAAATTTTAACAATATTATTATACCATTTTTATTTTATTTTTTCAAATAAAATAAATATTTTTTTCTCAAATAATAGAAAAAATTTAAAAATAATGGTAAAATATAAAAAATAACGATAATAAATAAAAAATTTTATAAAATTGTTAAATAAAATAAAAAATATTACGAGGTGAAAAAATTGAACGAAAAAAAAGAGAAAATTTTAATTGTTGACTTCGGGTCGCAATATACTCAATTAATTGCAAGAAGAATTAGAGAAATGGAAGTTTACTGTGAAATCGTCCCATTAATTGATGTAGAAAAAATCAAAAATGGAACTGAACCTGTAAAAGGAATCATTCTTTCTGGAGGACCTGCTTCAGTTTATGAGGAAAACGCTCCAACAGTTGATAAAGCTATTTTTGATTTAGGATTACCTATTTTAGGAATCTGTTATGGAATGCAACTAATCACTCACTTAAACGGTGGAAAAGTTGAAAAAGCTGATTCGAGAGAATTTGGAAAAGCTATTTTAGAAGTTATAAACGGAGAAAATCCTTTATTTAAAGAAATTAAGAAAACTTCTAGCATCTGGATGAGTCACAACGACCACATTACTGAATTGCCTGAAGGATTTGAAATAATTGCACAAACTGACTCTTCAATCGCTGCAATTACAAATAACAATGGAATTTATGCATTGCAATTCCACCCAGAAGTAGTTCATTCTGAATGTGGAACTGAAATTATTGCTAACTTTGTTTTCAATATTTGTAAATGTGAAAGAAACTGGAAAATTACAAGTTTCATTGAAGAAAAAACAAAAGCGATTAAAGAAATCGTTGGAGACGAACATGTTTTACTTGCGTTATCAGGTGGTGTGGATTCTTCAGTTGCAGCTGTTTTGATTAATAATGCGATTGGAAAACAATTGACTTGTATGTTTGTAGATACTGGACTTCTTAGAAAAGACGAAGGTAAAAAAGTTTTAGAATATTATAAAGAACATTTTAATCTAAATATCGTTTTTGTTGATGCGAAAGATAGATTTTTAAATAAATTAAAAGGCGTAGATGAGCCAGAAGCTAAAAGAAAAATTATTGGACATGAATTTATCGAAGTTTTCAATGAAGAAATTAGAAAATTAAAAGGTCAAGAAGGTGCAAAATTCTTAGCACAAGGTACAATTTACCCTGATGTTATCGAATCTCAATCAATAAAAGGCCCTTCTCATACGATAAAATCTCACCACAACGTTGGAGGACTGCCAGAAGACTTGAAATTTGAACTATTAGAGCCTCTAAAAGAATTGTTTAAAGATGAAGTTAGAAAAGTTGGACATGAATTGGGACTACCTGATACAATTATTAATAGACACCCATTCCCAGGACCAGGACTTGGAATTAGAGTAATTGGAGAAGTTACATCTGAAAAAGTAAGAATTTTACAAGAAGCTGATGACATTTTCATTAATGCTTTGATGGAAGAAGGACTATATGGAAAAGTGGATCAAGCATTCGTTACTTTATTACCTGTTAAAACTGTAGGAGTTATGGGTGATCAAAGAACTTACGAATATGTGGCAGCTATCCGTTCTGTAAACACTATTGATTTTATGACAGCAACTTGGTCTAAATTGCCTTATGAATTTTTAGGAGATGTTGCAAATAAAATTATCAATAATGTAAACAGTATAAACAGAATTGTTTATGATATTTCTTCTAAGCCTGCAGCTACAATTGAGTGGGAATAATTTTTCTATATCATTTTTTTCAAATTTAAATGAATTAATGCAAAATTAAGAAAGCCGGATTTTTTATCCGGTTCATTTTTTATAAAATAATCTTATGATTATTTAAAATTTTAATTCCATAGAAAACTCTAAAAATACATAATTTAACTGATATTATAATATTCACTCATTCAAGTGATAAAAAATTTGCATTTTCAACTTTATCCAAATCTCTAATCAAAAATAACCTTCCAATTGTCTTTATTCTTATTCGCCTCAAAGCACATCTTTATCTGATCAACTGTAATTTTTTTCTCTTCCAGTTCAGGCAATTCATCAATCCCAAAATATCTACTATCAATCGTTTCAATATTTTTCTCAAATTTTCCACTCAAATATTCACACAAAACAAATACTTTCGTTATACCATACGGTATCTTTTTACCTTGATTCTTTGTAACATCAAGCAAAGCTATAATCATCTCGGCATTAGCCTCAATCCCAGCCTCTTCCTTAACTTCCTTCAACACATTTTCCTTCACAGAAAGGTAAACATCCGCCCATCCACCTGGCAATGCCCATTTTCTATTACTTTCCTGAATCAAAAGAATTTTATCATTTTCAAAAATCACACCTCTCACATCAATCTTAGGTGTCTGATATCCAACTTCATTACAAAATAAATTCTTTACCTTTTCCACCGAAATCTCAGTTTTGTGTGCCAACATTTCTGCCGAAATCTCTCTAATTCTCTCAAATCGTTCAATATCGAACTTATCTTTTCCATAAGCAAGTCCTGCTTGTGCTAGACTTTGAAGTTCAATTGCCCAGTCTAGCCACTTTTGTTCTTCTTCTTTATTTTCTTCTTCATTTTTATTCACTGATTATCACCTACTGTTTAAAGTTATTAATTAATTGCTATTCTTCAATATTAGCCTATGTTATAAAAATTTTATTTAGAAAATCATGATGAAATCATTAATCAGGAATATAAATTAATGAATTTTTTTTATTTTTAAAATTTATATCTTCATCAATTTTTTTAAATAATCCTTTGCTATCTCATCATTTTCTATTAATCTTAGACTGTTTACTATTGATATTCTATATTCTTTATCTACATTTTCCAAAAATTCATTTTCCAAAAGCGGAATTATTTCATCAAATCCTTTCACACCTAAAAATCTAACTAAATTTTTTCTTGTATCTAAATCAAATAATTTTAAATATTTTTTAAAAATTGGAATCACATTTTTATGTTTTTTTTCTAAAAGAATTAAGTCATAAATTGTATTAAAATTATAACCTAAATTATTTATTTCTTTTAAAAAATTTTCCTGTAAATTATTTGTTTCTTCTCTCTTGTATAAATATTCACTATTAAAATACTCTCCATAAAAAATTGATTTCATTTTATCCGTTATAATTTTATAAATTTTTTTTATTTTTTCAATAAATTTCAATATTTCCTTTTTAAATTCTTCGATTTTAATAAAAGATTTTCCTTTTAAATTAGTAAATTCAATTTTATATGTCATATTATCTCTATATTTATTTGTACTATCCCAAGAAACTTCTATTTTATCATTAATTTTTCTAAACATTACATCAGGATACACCATTTCAATTCCTGAAAAAGTCCATAAATGCCGTTCACTCCATTCATGAATTTTTTCAAACCATTCTATCTCTTCATGATTCTTATTTCCCATTTCATATGCTTTTTCTCTTATTTCAATTCCACAATTTCCTTTTATTTTATATGGAAACTTATCTTCTTCACTCAAAATAAATTTTAAATTATTCTCAAACCAATCCGATAAAAATATTAAATTTGCTGTATCCTTTTCTATTTTCCCATCAACTGTAAATTCACAAATATTTTTTCCTTCAATTTTTAGTTCCAATTCAAAAGCTTCATAAAAAATTTCTGGTCTATGAATAAAATTTATTGAAAATTTTTTTGATTTCATATCTATCGCCTACTTATTGCTTCTTAATCTAATTTATTTACTAAAAACTTTCACTTTCTTCCCATAAAATGCTATCCCTATCTTTAAAATATTTTTTATTCCTCTAGCCTTTAATCTCGTGTCATATTTTTTCTCATCAATCTGTTTTAGAGCTTCTTCTGCCTTTAAAGTCATACCTTTTTCAGTTTTAGAAATTTTAAATTCCATCAAATATGCTTTTTCATTACTTTTTATCGGAATCATCGCAAGATCATATCTTCCATATCCACTCTCATTATTTGAAATAATCTCATATTTTCCCATCAAAAATCCTACAAGACCTATCATAAACACTTGATAAATTTTCTCCATTTCACTATCCAAATCAAAATGACTAAGCATATTTACCATTATTTCACCTAATGTCTTTTCAAATTTCTTAATATCTCCACTTTCCAATGCTTTTATCAAAATACTCGTTTTCAATTCTGTTCCAAAAAATCTATTTAAAAACATATTCCCAAAATATTTTCTAATTTCCTTATTTGGAATTTTTAAATTATAAATATTTGTATATTCTGAAGTTTCATCGATTTCAATTTGTTCTTTAGCCTTCGTCAAATATCCGCTATACAAAAACAATTGCCATATTTCGTCATCATTACTCAAAAGACTTTTTATCGTTGTCCCATCTGAAATATATTTTTCAATACTTTCTCCATCAGTAAATCGCTTTAAATCTGTATAAACATCTTCTCCCGCTTGATCTAACATATTTTCTAAAAGTGTATTTCCAGAAACATTTGCCCAATATGCTTTCAATTCTTTTTCTTTTATGTAATTAATAATTGACCAAGGATTATAAATTTCCTTATCTCCAAATCGATATCCATTGTACCAATCTTTAACTTCCTTTGTTTTATACTTCATTTGAAAATAATCTAGCATTTCAATTACTTCACTTTCAAGAAGTCCAAAATACTCTGAATAATTTTTGCTAAGTATCGTGTTCACATAAAGGTTATTCAAACCAGAAAAAATCCCTTCTTTTATAATCCGAGTTATCCCAGTCAAAATCCCATATTTCAAAGAATCATTAGTTTTTAATGCTGAACTATAAAATACTTGAAAAAAATTTATTGCTTCATTGTAATAACCTTTATCAAAAGCATTAATTATTGGTGCATCATATTCGTCAATTAAAATTATTACTTTTTTTCCATAATACTTATAGATATAATTTGATAATAATTTTAAAGATGTTTCATAATCTCCTTTTTCCTCTTCATAAAATATTTTATCAAATTTTATTTTATCTCGCTTATTCATTATTTCTCTCATATCTTCAAATTCAGCATACAAATCAGAAATAAAAGATTTTAAATTTTCAAAAGTACCTTCCCAAGTATCCCCTCTTAAATCCTTCAACGAAACAAAAATAACAGGATATTTCCCTTGCTCTTTCATATATTCGCTACCAAATATCTTCAATCCCTCAAAAAGTTTCCTATTCTCATCTTTATTTCTCACATCAAAAAAATACTTAATCATCGACATATTAAGCGTTTTTCCAAATCTTCTCGGTCTTGTAAAAAGTGTCACAGCAGCTCTATTTACAAGAATATCTTCTATTAACATTGACTTATCTACATAATAATAATTATCTTTTATTATATCTTCAAAATTTTCAATTCCTATTGGTATTGCTTTTTTTCCCATAAAATCCCCCCTTTTTAAATTCTAAAATCTATTTTTTATTTTATCCTATCACATAACTAACCGCAAGCCATGTTTGAATTTCATTCTCCAAATTCATATTTCCTAAAAAAGAAACTCCAAAACAAAACTCTTGACTCGCCGTCTCTTTAAAAATTACAATTTCAATTCCATTTTTCAAATACTTAACATCAAAATCGTTATTATTCCCGTCAACTTCTACCATAGATAATCCAGAAACCGTTCCAATTGTTAGTTTTCCTTTATTAATTTCAAAAGAAATTGCTTCCAATCTTTCTCCAGTTTCGACATAAGCTTCATATTCAAAATTTGTTTCTAAAATACATTTTAAGAAATGTTTACTTGTTTTATCAACTTTTTCCTTTTTAAATTCATACTTTAATGAATATGTTTCAGTTTTCAAAAAAGATTTAGAATTTTGAATTTTAGAAAAATTAAACTCAACTTCTTTTTTATCCAAAAACATTCGTATATTTCCAAAAGGTGTTTTCAACATAATTTTCTCGTTTCATATAATTTCTAACCTCAATTAACCCACATTTACCTATTTCCTAGTCTTCCAAAATCTCTTTCGCAAAACTTCCTTCTTTTTCAGTCCCCAACAAAATCTCTTCCACAGTTGCCGCAATATCAGCAAAAGTTTTTCTAGTTCCAATATTTACATTCTTTTTAACATTTTTACCGTAAATCAATATTGGAATGTACTCTCTTGTGTGGTCAGTCCCTTTATAAGTAGGGTCATTTCCGTGATCGGCAGTGATAATCAAGATTTCATCATCTTTCAAGTTTTTCTCAATTTCAGGTAACCAATTGTCAAATTCAATCAAAGCATTTACATAACCTTCCACATTTCTTCTATGCCCATAAACTGCATCAAAGTCAACCAAGTTAGTAAAAATCAATCCTTTTGTATCTTCTTTTAATGCCACAATTGTTTTCTTAATTCCATCCAAATTATCCTGATTAGCTTTTCTGTTATCTGTAATTCCTTTTCCATTGAATAAATCACTCGTTTTCCCAATTCCAACTACATCAAGTCCAGCTTTTTCCAATCTTTCAAGCATTGTTTCTT
>ERZ772960.640-NODE-640-length-30358-cov-6.101442_pt1 | contig 30358 bp, 35 predicted proteins | sample MGYA00580678_ERZ772960 | MGnify/ENA primary metagenome ERZ772960 (study PRJEB29015, sample SAMEA2737930) | human oral metagenome | biome: human oral; feature: human-associated habitat; material: dental | place: China | collected 2059 ... | reverse complement strand
ACAGTGCAGATGTGTGAAGATGGGCGGCTGAATTAATCAGTGCTTCCTTAAATCGACGTCCGCGCAAATGCCTAGGATACAGAACTCCCTACGAGGTCTATTATTCAAAGACGTTGCACTTGACTTGACAATTCGCGGGCATTAAAAAGACAAGACAAGACTAGACAAGACATAGCTGCTGCTGCGCATGCGCGTGCGCGCGCGACACCACAAGAGGCGGATGCCGACTCTGTTCTTGGCGAGATCGTGCGACACTACGAGCAGACCATCCGGCCGCTTGCGAATGGGGCGGAGGCGGATGCACTCAAAGCAATGCGGGACAGCTATCCCCGTATGTGGGTGCTTGCCGCCATCAAGGAGGCAGGCAGGAGCGGCGGCAAGTCCATCCGCTACGTCGAGAGCATCTTGACGCGGTGGGAGCGGGAAGGCTTCAAGGCAGGGGAAGGAGACGAGGCGCATGGCAGAAGCGGGTGCAATGGACAGAGAGCTTTCCGACGTTTTGGCGAAACTCTCGCAGAAAAGGGCGAACGGCGAAAGGCCGAGGAAGCGGCCAAGTGGGCAAGGGATTCAAGCGGCTGGGGCTGATCCGCTCGCTCCTGCGACACGGGAGATGCAGGAGGCGTCGCGCCGCATTCGCGAGGATCGGCTGAACCAGTTCGGCATCTACCGCCGCTTCCAAGGCGTGACCTTCGAGGCAATCGAGCGGCGCGGCCTGCCGAAAAGCGGGAACATCCGGCAGAACTACGGCATCGTGAAGGACTATGCGGCGGCGCTTGCCGCGAACGTCCGAAGCGGCCGCGGGCTTCTGCTCGCGGGCAGGGTCGGCACGATGAAAACGACGATGGCAGTCGCCGTGCTGCGGCAGTGGGTGGACGGCGGCAATGCGGGGATGCTCATCCCGATGTGCAGTCTTATCGACAACCTGTTCACGATGCAGGCGCTAAACCGCGAGGAGTGGGCGGGCTACGAGCGCAGGCTGCGCTCCGTGCCGCTCCTCGTGCTCGATGATCTCGGCGGGGAGAATACGGCGCAGGGCTGGGTGCTCGCGAAGGTGGACAGCATCATCACGGAGCGGTACAACAAGATGCTGCCGATTCTTGCGACGACGAATCTCTCCAAGAGCGACCTCGAAGGGACATACTCGGCGCGCCTCATGGATCGCCTGCGCAATGCGTCGCGCTATCTGTCTTTCGACGCGGCATCTCAGCGTCGGGCGCTTGCATGAAAGGGGCATGGAGACATGGTATGCAAGGCGACTGTTTTAGGCGAGCCTGTGCCGCAGGGCAGGCCGCGCTTTTCCAGGCAGGGCGGATTCGTCAAGGCGTACGACCCCGCCAAGAGCCGCGACTACAAGGCGCATGTGCAGATGATTGCCGCGAAATGCGCGCCCGCGTCGCCAACGGAAAACGCCGTCGTGTTGGAGATTCGCGCCTATCGCTCCATCCCGAAATCTTGGAGCAAGAAAAAGCGGCAGGCGGCGAGGGAGGGCAGGCTTCGCCCCACGACCAAGCCCGACGCATCGAACGTGCAGAAGGGCATCGAGGACGCCCTGAATGGGCTGTGGTACAAGGACGATTCCCAGATCGTCGCCGTCACGTGCGGCAAGTGGTACAGCGACAGGCCGCGCGTGGAGATACGGATGGAGGAGCTCATGACAGGGGACGGCTGTAACGGCGCGCACTACCGCGATCCGACGGCGGAAAAAGCCATAGCGCATAAGGAGCGCGAAGACAAGGAGCGGCTGACAGCGGCGGTCACAAAAATCAAAGCGATATGCAACGTGTACGGCTTCACGCTCGCGCAGCGCGTCGTGCTCGTCGATTGCAGGACGGGACAGGTGTATCGCTGAAACGCCCGAAAAGGCGGCAACAATACACGGCGTATAACCGAATACTTTGAGGGAAACACAAAAACCCCGCGCGGGGCGGGGCTAGTCATCATAGTGTCCACGGCAAGAAATGATTTCGATCGCACCATTACGAAGCTGATAAATCAGACGATTTGTTTCGTCGATTCGGCGAGACCACAGACCGGACAAGTCTCCTCGGAGCGGCTCTGGCTTGCCAATTCCATCAAAGGGGGAACGCTCGGCATCGCGGATCAACGCATTGATGCGGCGCAGGGTTTTCTTGTCTTGGGATTGCCAATAGAGGTAATCGCCCCAAGATTCGTCAGACCATATCTTGTTCATGCGTTGTCCTCGATGAGTTCATGAACTACGCCCTTTCCCGCATCGAGAGCGGCACGGCTGCGACGCAGATGCTCCAAGTTGGCGGCAGAATAGAATGGATCAGTGGAGACTTCAAACGGGATTCGCTTTTCGCGGCTCATCTTTTTCGCAAAGATAGTGAACGCCGTTGTCATATTCATGCCAAGCTCGTGGCAGACGGCTTCCATGTTTTGCTTAAGATCAGCATCCATGCGGATGTTCACTAATGTTTGTGCCATATTCATCACTCCTTTTTGCATAGTTTAGCATAAAAGAAAGACAGCGTAAAGACAATGTATAAAAGCAGTTTAAGCGGTGCAGGCGGTGGAGTGAGACATACGGATGCGAGACGTGCAATTTTGGCGATGGGCGTAACGATTGTGATTTTTGCGAGTTGGAATGCTGTACGTCTATGGGAAGGCATCTGCTGGAGGAAGAATGAAAATGGAATACATGGGTGTCGAGCTGGCGCGGCGGTATCTTAAAAACTATCGAAAATACAAGGCGGCAGTTCTGAACCTCGAAGAGGATATTGCGGCATTTCGGGCAGAGCTTGCCGGGATTGCGGCGGCGGTTGCGCGCTACGGAGCAGAATCCGGCGGCAGGGGCGGCGCGTGCAGCAGCGTGGAGAGGATGGCGGCCAGCCGCATGGAAGTGGAGACGCGCATCGGGCAGGCGGTCAAAGCAAAATCCGAACTGGAGCATATCCTGCGGCGGCTTGACCGCGCGCTTGCCAGTCTGTCCGAGGAAGAACGCGCTTTAGTCGCCGGGCATTTCATAGAAGGCAAGACATGGCGCGAGCTGGGAGAGGAAACCTATCAGTCCGAAAAATGGGTGTGCATCAAGGGAAACCGTGCATTGCAGGCAGTCGCTTCCATGCTGTTTGGCATTCGTGCAATCCAGGAGCAGATTCGTCTCGATTTGCAATAACGCGCAAGGCTTGTCAAATTCCGTGCCTGTACGCTATAATGTACGCATGGGAGGCGAACGTCATGCAAGTAATGAACGCGACAACATTCCGCCAGAATCTTTTCAGCACGATTGAGCAGACCGTGCGCTACAATGAGCCCGTGCATATTACGGGAAAGACAGGCGCGGCAGTTCTGCTTAGCGAGGCGGATTACAACGACCTTATGGCAACGATGGAGCTTTGCGCCGTGCCGGGCATGCAGAAGAAAATCGTGGACGGGCTGAAAACGCCGACGGAGGAATGCCTGCCTGCGGATGAGGTGGAGTGGTGAGCTATCGGATTGTCTATACAAAGGCGGCAGCGGCGGATGTGGCGAAGCTGAAAGCGGCGCATCTTGCGAAAAAGGCGCAGGCGCTTCTCGCCATCTTGGAAGAAAACCCGTTTCAAAACCCGCCGCCGTATGAGAAGCTGCGCGGCGCGCTTCAAGGGGCGTATTCGAGGCGGCTGAATATCCGGCACCGATTGGTGTACGAGGTGCTGGAAGAGGCGCGCGTGGTGAAGATATTGAGCATGTGGACACACTACGAATTTTAAGCAAGGCTTGAAACCTGTGCATAAGGCTGTGGATAAATAGAGGTTCATTTGGAATGAACTTTTTCGATACGTTTTCCTTACCTTTTGTTCCATTTTTCTCGGGATTCTCGTGCTATAATAATAGCGTCGAAAGTTTCACAGACGACAAAGCAATTCCCCCTAGAACCCTCCTTATGCAGAAACGCCCGCAATCCATGAAACGCAGGGGATTGCGGGCGTTCTGCATAAAATGCTTCGCGCCTGTGCTGACCGATTGGGCATGACGCGGACGAATGTTTTGATGATGGGGTTGGAGCGCGTGCATCAGTCCTTGAAGGGATAAAGAAGTGACGAACAAGGCAGCTTGTCGGAAAAACCGACAGGTTGCCTTTTTGATTGGAGGAGGTGCTGCCGCATGGAGCTGACCATCAAGCAAGAGGCATTCTGCATGGCGTATGCGAAGTGCGGCAATGCCACGGAGGCGTACAAGCAGGTGGGGTACAAGGTCAAGAACGATAACGCCGCGGCGGCTTCTTCCAGTGCGCTTCTAAGGAATCCTAAGGTAAGGGCAAGGCTCGAAGCAATCCGCAAGCGGATTGAATCGGAGCGGATCATGTCGCCGATGGAGATGCAGCAGCGGCTCACGCAGATCGCGCGGCAGGAGGTCGGCGCGGAGGGAAAGCCGCCGCCCGTCCACGCGGCGCTCAAGGCGATGGATCTTCTAGGCAAGATGCAGGGAAGCTTCATCACGCGGCAGGAGGTGGAGCTTTCGGGCGCGGTCAATTTCGGCGAAATCATTGAGGCGGCAAGGGAGCGTATCGGCGATGGGAAAAGCGAAGACGTTTGAAGACGTAGTTGCCTTTCTGGCAGGCTTCACGCATGACCCGTATCGGTTTGTGCTTGCCGCTTTCCCCTGGGGCGAGAAGGGCACGGCGCTGGAGCATATGGAAGGCCCTGACAGGTGGCAGAAGGAAGTCTTGCAGGATATTGGGCGCAGGGTGGCGGATTTGAGCACGGCTACGCGGGAAGCGATCGCGTCCGGTCACGGCGTGGGGAAGAGCTCGCTTGTTGCGTGGCTCATCCTGTGGGCTATGGCCACGCACGAGGACACGCGCGGCGTCGTCACGGCGAATACGGAGGCGCAGCTTCGGGCGAAGACATGGGCGGAGCTCGGCAAATGGTATCGGCTTTTTGTCGCGAGGGACATGTTCCGCTATACGGCGACGTCCATTTTCAGCGTCCAGCAGGGCTATGAAAGGACGTGGCGCATCGACGCGATCCCGTGGAGCAAGGACAATCCGGAATCGTTTGCCGGGCTGCACAATCAAGGGAAGCGCATCCTTATCATCTTTGATGAGGCGTCCGCCATCTATGATGCGATCTGGACGGTTGCGGAAGGCGCGCTCACGGACAAGGATACGGAAATCATTTGGTGCGCGTTCGGGAATCCGACGCGAAACAATGGCCGCTTCTTTGATTGCTTCCATCGTGGCCGCGCGGTATGGAATGCGCGGCACGTCGATTCAAGGGAGGCGAAGCTCAGCAACAAAGAGCAAATCAAACAATGGGCGGAGGAATATGGCGAGGACAGTGATTTCTTCAAGGTGCGCGTCTTGGGCGAGTTCCCGTCGAGCCGTGAAAATCAGCTGATTCCCAGTGCCGTCGCCGCGGCTGCCCGCCGCCGCGAGCCCGCGACGCGCTCGTATGAGTTCGCGCCCGTCGTCATCGGCGTTGATCCCGCCTGGACGGGGGAGGACATGCTCGCGGTCGTCCTGCGGCAGGGCGTTTACAGCAAGGTTCTGGAGGTCACGCCGCAAAACGCGAATGACATGGAGGTCGCGCGCCGCATCGCCGCGTACCAGGACGACTACGGCGCGAGCGCGGTCTTCATCGACATGGGCTACGGCACGGGCATATACAGCGCGGGCAGGGACGCGGGGCGCACGGACTGGCGGCTCGTGCCGTTTGCCGGGCGCGCGGGCAGCCCGCAGTACCAGAACAAGCGCATGGAGATGTGGGACGAAATGAAAAAGTGGCTCATGGAGGGCGGCTCGATTGACGACGACCGCCTTGCCGCGGAGCTCTCCGCGCCCGAATCGTACATCAGCAGGACGGGCAGGCAGGTGCTGGAGGCCAAGGCGGACATGAAAAAGCGCGGGCTCGCCTCGCCGAATATCGCGGACGCGCTCGCGCTGACGTTCGCGTTCCCCGTCCAAAGCACGGGCGGCGGCAAGTACCGCAAGGCAAGGCGGCGGGGCGAGATCCGCCGTGCCGGCTCGATGTAGGGGAAGGAGGCAGTCCATGGCGGAAGAGATAACGCTGGACGCGCTGCGCGAGGAAGAGAAGCAGAAGATTATGAAGGCGTTCAAGGCGGGACGCGAGGCGGCAGATCACTACTACGAATCGAAGGTTGAGCCTGCGCTCATCCGCCGCCTCGATGTGTACCGGGCGGACAAGACGCTTTACAAAAAGAAGTTCCCGCGCCTCTCGGAACTGAGCAGCTGGGTCTCGCGCGACGTCAAGGTCGCCATCGACTGGATCATGCCGTCGCTCATGGAGGCGTTCACGGGGACGGCCGATCCCGTCGACATCGTCGGCGTCAATATCGCGGACGACGACAACGCGAAGAAGATCCAGCAGCTTCTCTCGTACTTCATTACGCGGAAAAACAACTTCTTCCGCTTCCTGTACGACTTCCTGCGCGACGGGCTGGAGCTCAATTTTGCCTGCGCCAAAGTCTACTGGAAGCGCGTCGAGGAGCGCCGCCCGATGGAGGTGCTGGCGGACGCGGCGCTCATGCAGCAGCTCCTCGTCGCCGCGCAGGCCGGGCGGATTGCATTTCGCGAAGCGGTCCCCGTCACGGAGGCGGGCGATCTCTTGAAGGTGTCGTTCGACGTGATTGAGGTGACGGTCAATCAGCCCGTGCTCGAAAATATGAGCCCGTCGGAGCTTCGTTTCACGAGCGAGGCGCGCGAGCTTCGGAAAGCGAAGTTCGTCGCACACCGCAAGATTGTGACGGGCGACGATCTGAAGCGATTGGAGCAGCAGGGCGTCTATCAGAATGTCGACCGTGCTATGCGCGAGGGCGCATCGTGGCGGGTGCGTCGCGCGGCGCTCGACAAGCGGCACAGCGAGGAGACGGACGCGCTCGATACGCGCCTGTCGGACGGCGACACCGCCTCGAAGGAGTTTGAGCTCTACGAGGGCTATCTGAAAGTGGACTGCAATGGCGACGGCATCTATGAGGATCTCATCGTCCACGCCGTCGGCCGAGGCCATATTCCAGCCACCGCCGATACAGCTTGACAGCTCGGCTATGAGCCTCGTGCAGTACGCGCAGAACGAGGTGGAGAATCAGACGGGCTCGACGCGCTACAACCAGGGGCTTGATTCCTCGTCGCTCAATAAAACGGCGACGGGCATCTCGGCGATCATGGGCGCGAGCGACAAGAAGACGAAGCTCCTCGCGCGCATTGCGGCAGAGACGGCATGGATTCCGATTGTGAAGTTCATCATTCAGCTCTGTCAGCAGTTTGTCGAGGACGGGCAGATCATCCGCCTTGCGACCAGCTTTACGGCGAGGGCGCGGCGCAGAAGGAGGGAAAGGTTTGGCTCGTCCTCGGCGTTCCCGCATCGGGCAAAAGCACGTTCTCTGATCCGCTCGTCGAGCGCGAGGGCGCGCTTCTCATCGACAGCGACGAGGCGAAGAAGCTATTGCCGGAGTTCAGTAATGGGCTTTTGGCGTGTGCGGTGCATGAAGAGAGCGCGGATATTGCAAATGATATTTTCATGCGCGCTATTGCCAATCATGATAATATGGTGCTTCCGCTTGTGGGGAAAACCATGTCAAGCCTTCAAACGAGAATCGATAATCTAAAGGATGCGGGCTATGAAGTCAATCTCATCTATGTCGATCTTCCCATCGAAAAAGCCATTGAGCGTACGAAGGCGCGTTTCCGTGAAACGGGGCGGCTTGTCTCGCCCTCTTATTTGCGCAAGGTGGGATTGAAGCCGAAAGAAAACTATGATAAACTAAAACTAGAAAAGGAGGTTGATTCGTATGAAGCATGGGACAGTGACGTTGCCAGAGGAAGTGCACCACGCAATATTGAATCCTCCACCCGATCCGAACAAGCCGAAAATCAAAATCGGATGGGAGGACGAGGACAGCACGCTAGACCACTGGGTGAAAGCAGCGCGCGCGGGAATCGCGGCGAGGAAAGCGGCGGGACTTCTCTAAACACAGATAACCGTTCTGACATGCAGGGCGGTTTTTCTATGCCCAAAATGGGCAAACCTATTATCGGGCGCACGGGCGGCGACGTGGAAGTCACCACGGACGACGGCGCGCCGATTGCGGCAAAGTACCGCATCGTCCGCCGCAGGGATCTCGTTCCCTCCCACCGCTACGACAATGGCGCATTTGCGGCGAACAAGGCGTACCCGAAGGAGCTTCAGCCGCGCGACCGCAACCGCGTCTCGATGGGTTTGCAGGTCGTCAAAATGGCAAACGAGCTGCGCCCTGCCGACCTTGCGGCGAGCCGCAACCTCAACCAGGGCGCGCCCGTCATTCGTCCCGACGGCGTGGTTCTAAACGGCAACGGGCGCACGCTCGCCCTTTCCTACGCCTACCAGACGCGCGGGAAGTCCATCAAGGACTACAAGAAATACCTTGTCGATCACGCGGAGGAGTTCGGCTATACGAAGAAGGACGTCATGAGCCTCGTAAAGGGCACGGGCGAGCCCGTCCTCGTCCGCGTCACCGATGAGAGCGACGCAGGCAAGGTCGGCAAGGTTATTCACAGCACGGCGGGCGGCGCACGCATGGGCGCAGAGGAACAGGCAAGCGCGGACGCGAAATTTTCGATTGACTTGTCGGGTGAAGTGTCCGATAATGAAGACAGGATAAGCAAGGCGGTTTTCGACACCTATCTGAATGACGGAATCATGCAAATGGTTCGCGGCAGGGTGCGAGAGGAAATCGGCGCGCACGTCGACCTTGATGAAATGGGCGACCCCGTAAAGCGTGACGCGGCGCGGGATAGCTTGCCGTATATTCGGCAAATGTTGACGCACTATAATATCATCAAGGCGCAAAAAATGAAGCCTGCATACATTGATAGGTATGCAGTAAAAATTGAGTATGCGAGGAGGTGCTTTGATAATGATTCCAGAATCAGAAGAGAAGCTGCTGGAGGAGTGGGACAACACGACAGACAAAGAGACGTGGGTGAAACTCGCTATGCAGATTATGCCGAACTTGACACTCGAAGAGGCGCGGAGATTGGCGGACGAAGCTCTCGCGGGGTATCACGCAGCGTAAGCGGCGAGCGCCAAGGTGCAAAAGCCCGCTTCGACAAACTCTATCACGACATGGCAAAGAGCCGTTCTGATTTGCAGGACGGCTTTTCTAGTACGCTGAATCACGCCGCAAGGGAAAGCCGCGAGGCAGTCAGCCGCCTTGCGGATGTGATGGACGAGGACGGCGCGCTTCGCCGTATGCTCCTCGACGCGAATTTCTTCAAAGACAGCGAGCTGACGGAGCAGGAACAGAACCTTTCCGCGCTCGGCGAGGAGATGGGCACGCCCGTCGTCTGGATGGACGCGGACGCGAACCTGCACGGCTTCCATTCGGACGGCGTGACGTTCCTCAACCGCAGCTCGAAGATGAGCCTGCCGCAAGTCTTCTGGCACGAATCGTTCCACTACATGCGCGCGAACAATCCCGCGCTTTACGATGCGATGGTGCGCTGCGTCCAGAAGACGGAGCTCATCACGCAGGAGCAGATCGACGGCTACCGCGCGAAAATCGGACGGGCGAATCTTTCCGATGCGGACGTCATCGAAGAAATGTTTGCCGACCGTATGCAGGATGCACGCGAGCGCGCCCTGTTCCTAAAGAAAATGGGGCGCAGCGAAACGAGCCTCGCACGCCGTATCGCCGCATGGATTCGCCGCATGATTGACCGCTTCCGCGACCACTTCCACAAGGCGAATGACAGACTGAGCGAACGGCAGACTTCGGCAATGGCGGACGCATTCTCTGCGCTGATGCGCGATATGCGCGGGGCAAACGGCAAGCCGCTCTTTCGAGTTCGCGGCAGCGATGTGCGGAATGCAGACGGCTCGGAGCTGCCTGCACTCGACGCGGCAGGCAATCGCACAAAGTTCCGCGTGACAAACAAAGAGCTTGACGCCGATATGCTCGTTCCTATCGTGGACGTGACGAACGAAAAGAAGGTCGATGTAAACAACCACGCCCAAGCGGCAAGAATCGCAAAGTCTCTCATCGGCAAGGAGTTCCGCATCATCGGTGCCAAGAACGGTATCGGGCGCATTGAAACAATGGCGGACGGCCGACATTTCGTACACTCTTCCAATAACCCGTTGCGTTTTAACGCCACGCGCAGGAAAGCGTTATCGGTTGCGGATAAAATCCTTGAAAACTGTGTCTATGTTGAAAAGCATAAGGATGCACAGCACGGCAAAGATACGCGATACATTGAATTGTTTACCGTCGTCAAAGATGGGAATCGTCTTGTTCGTTTCCGCGTCGTGGCAAAGGAAGGCAGTCCGAAGAGCGGCGCGTTTGAAGTAGCGCAGGCACGGTATTACGACATAATAAAAGATGGAGCTCTTCCAGAGAGCGACAGCCGCGTGTCGCTAAAAACAGGAAGAACTCCATCCGCTATTACTGTATCAGACTTGCTGAAAGGTGTCAAGGACAGAGCACGGTATTACGACATAATAAAAGATGGAGATCTTCCATCGAGCGACAGCCGCGTGTCGCTAAAAACAGGAAGAACTCCATCCGCTATTACTGTATCAGACTTGCTGAAAGGTGTCAAGGACAGAAATGGGGAACTGTATATCAATGCAGACGGCTCGTTCAACTTTGACCCGCGCATTTTCAAGGAGGGAGAAGAAAATAGAGACATTCGCGCGGGCGAGGCGAAGTATTCCGCCGTCCTGAACGATGAGCCGGCAGGCTCGATCGCGCGCATTCGCAGCGTCCTCGACGGCGTGAGGAACGGCACGCGCCCGATGGAGGGCGTGACCGTTCGCGACACGCGCGGAACGATCACGCGGGAAATCGGTGGGACGCAGGTGGAACGCTTCTTGAAGGACAAGCATTTGACGAACGACGATATCGTTTCGATGGAGAAACTTGCGGACGGCAAGGTGCGCATTCGCTACAAGCCGCACAGCCGCGGCAACGTCGGCATCATCGACCAGATCAAAGTCGGTACGCCAGCTCGCGCGCAAGTACCCTGCCGTAAAGGCGATCTATGAGCTCGCGCGCAGGGCTATGCACATGCAGGAGCATTTGCGCAATCAGTTCAACAAGCCCGTTCGGGAGTTTGTCGAGCTGACGAAACGAAAGGAGGACTTAGAGGAAGTAACGAGCGTCCTTCTGCAAAGCGACGCCGATGGGAAGAATTTCTCAGAGGACGAGCTTCGGCAGATGGGCGTATCGGAGCGGGCAATCAAGGCGTATGCTATCGTGCGCCGTTCGCTCGACCATGCCTATACGCTGTTGAACAATGCAAGGATGCAGGTGCGCGTACGCACGGAAAAAGTCGCAAGAGCGGATCTTGAAGTCTACAAGAAATCGCACTGGATCGCCCCGGAGGACGTGCAGAGCGAGCAGGCGCAGGCAGACGGCACGGTGCTTCTGACGTGGCGCGGCGGGAAAACCTACGACACGAAGGGGATGCAGATCACGGGCGAAGCGCTCGATCTCATGCGCAAAGACCCCGACGTGTACGTGACGAGCGCGCGCCCGATAAAGGACGGCACGTTCTCCGTGAACTACGTCGAGCGCATAAAGCCCATCACGAACCGCAAAGGCTATTTCCCGCACTTCTTCCATGAGTTCATGGTCTACGAAGTGACGAAAGGAGAGAACGGCGCGGAACGACTGATTGCCGTCGGCAGCGGCAGGACGCTGAATGACGCCGTGAAGCTCGGCAATTCGTTCGAGCGGAAAAGCCCCGGAAAGAGATTCGTCGTGCAGCCGAAAGCCTTTGACATGGGCGGCGAGAACACCGTCGTCATCGGGGACAAGGATTTCGGGCAAATGGCGAAGAAGATTGCCCGCGAAACGGAAATGTCGCTCTCGGATGCGCGCGCCTTCCTGCAAGACAAGGCAGGCGCGTCGCTAAAGGCGCGTCATCGTTTCTTCGGCAACATGATGAAGCGCAAGGGCGCAAAGGGATTTGAGACCGATGTGACATGGGCGCTTCAGCATTACCTAAACGGCGCGGCGCGCTACGTCGCAATGGAGGAGTTCAAACCGCAGGCAATCAGCCTGTATGAGCGGTGGTTCGGCTCGTTCAATGCCGATCCAAGCCATTTGAAAGGCACGCGCGGCATGACGGCAAGCTACGTCAAGCACATGATCGAAGACATCAACGGCACGCCGCGGCAGGTCGAGACAGTGCTCTCGGAGCTGGTGAATAAGACGTGGCTCGGCAAGCGCATCGCCGATACCTATGGCGACCGCACGATCCTTGCCATAAACGGCGAGCTTTCCACCTTGAATGCGATTACGAAGCTAGGCCTTGGCAACATGGCGTCGGCGGCAGTCAACTTCAGCCAGTTCATCAACGTTGGCGCGGCAATGAATGACTACGGCGCGGCTATGAGCGGGCTGAAGCGAGCCGTGAAACCATCCGCGGAGGACATGAAGATTCTCGAAGAATCGGGCGTCATGGACGACATCAACCAAGCGGCGGACAACGGCGGCTATACGCAGCGGCGCAGCAGCGGACGGATTGGAAGCGCATACGGCGCAATCAAGGCATTCGGCGAATGGACGCTGAAGCCGTTCCAGTACTGCGACATGCTCATGCGAAAGGCGGCGATTCTCGGCGCATACTACCAAGGCGTAAACAAGCTCGGACTTTCCCAAGCGAAGGCAATGGAACGGGCGAAGAATATCAACTTTTCTCCTTCATCTTCGGGCTTGCGAGCGGGAATAAGAATGCTGACATCATGCGCGAGGTAAAGGCAGAAGCAATTCGTTGGGCAGGGAACGATCCCGTCAAGCGGTTCATCGCGAAAACCGCCATTTACGGCGTGCTCGCCCCGGCGTTTGGCATCGACGTCTCGCAGCGCGTCGGCATGAGCAATACATTCTCTGGCGAGTTCTACGGCGAAAAGCCCGACAGCGTCGGCGGGATGATTGCCCAGCAGCTTGGCGGCCCCGCCGTCACGACGGCGCTCGGCATGATCCGCCAAGCGAACGAGGGCAACCCCATCGAAGTGCTCAAAGCATTCTCGCCCGCACTCGGCAACATCGCGCAGGCCTTTGTCGGCGAATCGCGCACGACGCATCACCGCGTCAAGTCGCGCTACGAGGATATGCACAGCCGCATCATGCACGGGCTCGGCTTCCGCACCGTGAGCGAAAGCGAGAACGCGTTCATCGTCAACTACGAGTACGAGCAGAAGCAGCAGCTGAGAGAGGAAAAGAAAGACGCGATTCAGTCGTATCTCGACAACCCCTCTGCCGAAAACAAAGCGAAGCTGCACGAGCTCGGCGTCACGGACAAGCAGGTCAAGGAGGAAAGCATGAACCAAAGCCGCACGGCGACGGAACGCGCGACACTCGGACGACCGAAGACGACCCAAAAGAAACCGCCGTCCCCTGCGCAGCGCAGGAAGGAAATGGAGCGCAGGGCGAAAGAGACGGATTCGCTTTTCAGCGCCATCGACGAAGACGACCGCGGCTACTGACCAAAAGGCAACTTGTGAGAAATAGGCACAGGTTGCCTTTTCGCATGGGAGAAAATGGATGCAGACAATACGCGCCCCTTGCAAAGGCATGGGCAAGATGTAGGTAGGACAGGGAAGAAAGGAGTAAAGGAGCGTGGAGATTATGACGCATGTTTTGGGGAAGTTGCAGGATATATGGGGCGTGAAGCTCTTATTGTCCATCGTTATGGCGTTCGTCGCGGAGGCGCACGTGCAGCTCTTTTGGGGCTTCGCGGTACTGGTCTTTCTCGACCTCTTCACGAAGTGGCTTGCGCTCTCGCGCCAGCGGCTCGTAGACATGGGAGCAGAAAGTCCGACCCTCTTTCAGTCGCTCATCGGGCTTCGCGCCGCGCGCCGTGACGGGTATATCCGCAGCGAGGAAATGCGCAAGCGGTTCGTGAACAAAATGCTCGCGTACATCTGCATCGTCGCGTCGAGCGTCGTGCTCGACTGGATGCTCGCGCACGCAGGCGCGTCCACATTCGCTATGCCGCTTGCGATCAGCTATCTCTCCATCACGGAGCTCGTCTCGATTTTGGAGAATATGCAGAAGTCGGGCGTAGAGGAAGCAGGCGGAATCTGTGAGCTCATCAAGAAAAAAGGGGATATGGGAAAATGAAAAAGGGCATTGACGTAAGCGAGAACAACGGCGTAGTAGATTGGGAGGCCGCCCGGGCGGCAGGCATAGAGTTTGCCATCGTCCGCACAAGCTACGGGCGCACGGAGATTGATGAGAGGTTTTTGGAGAACGTCGAAGGCGCGCACGCGGCGGGGCTTATCTGCGGCGCTTATCACTACTCCTACGCGTTGAACGAGGAGCAGGCATGCGAGGAAGCAGCGCATTGTCGCAAGGTCATCGAGGACGCGGGCGTTCTTCTGGAGCTTCCCGTCTTTTACGACATGGAGGACGCCGACCAGTACAAGAAGAACCACGGATTCGCTTTTGACCGCGAGGAAATTACGGGCATGTGCCGCGTGTTCCTAGAAAACATCAGGCTTGATTGCGGCGTATATGCGTCGCTCTCTTGGCTGGAGGATTACATCGACTGGCAGAGCCTTGGTTGTGCCGTCTGGAATGCGCAATGGAGCAGCACGGACGATCTGAAAGGCTACATGTGGCAGTACACGGATCACCTCATCATCGACGGAAAAGCATTCGACGGGAATATCCTCTACGAGGAAAATGACTGAGAGGGGCAGTGAAATGTATGCGAAACTGGAAACCTATTTTCGTTATCTTTGCGGCAGCGAAATAGCGAGCATAAAAAGCCCGGCATCTCATCGAAGGTGTCGGGCTTTTTTGCCGCCCATCTCAAATCAATGGCGGCAAAATGGCGGCAAATCGCGCTTGCCGCAGTCTGCAAACCGCGTGAAATAGCGTCACGACGCGGTTTTTGTATTTTCATTTTGTAACTGAAGTTACAGAATGAAAACACTTCTTCTCCTATACTACGAGTGAAAACAGTTTTATGACATGATTTGTAAGGGAAGAAGGAACAATATATGATTACCGAGCAAATGACATTGGCTGATGTCGTCAAAGACTATCCGCAGACGATAGGTTTTCTCAATGGTCTTCATCTCGATTATTGCTGTGGCGGGCATGATGCGATTGCGATTGCCGTGAAGGAAAAAGGGCTCGATATGTCGAAATTCCTAGAGGAGTTGAACGCAGTTGCGAGCCGTCCTGTGGCATCGGGAAAAGATGTTCATGCGGAAATGGAGGCGTTCAAGGCGCGCAGTGTTCCTGAAATGCTCGATGACTTGGAAGCAACGCATCACGTGACGGATCGGAAGCTTATGCAGGAGACGGAAGAACTCTTGAATAAGATCCTTATCGTCCATTATCCGCATCATGGGGCGCTCCTGACGGAGTTGCACAGCCGCTATGCGAAACTGAAGGCAGAGCTCGAGGAGCATTTTGCAAAGGAAGAGCGCTATGTGTTCCCGCTCATGCGCGACAATCTTCATCCGACGGAGGCGACGCGCGCCGAGGTTCAGGCTCTTATCGACGAGCATACGGTCGCGGGCGACCAGATCAAGGCGATTCAGGAATTGACGGAGAACTTTACGCTCCCTGCGGATGCCTGCCCGACGTTCCGCCTGACGTATCAGACGATGCAGGGGCTGTTTGATGATATTTTCGTGCACATCTTCAAGGAAAACAGCATTGCGTTCCCAGAGTATATCGAATTGGAGTAAGGAGCGAAAAACAAAGGGATGAAAGAGAAAAGACAGAAGGACATCATCATCATCGGGGCAGGCATGGCAGGACTTACGGCGGCGCTCTACGCGGCGCGCACGAACCTGTCCACGCTCGTCCTTGAGAATGCGATTGTCGGCGGGCAAATTGCCAATGCGACGGGCATCGAGAATTATCCGGGGCTGCCGAATGTCATGGGCAGCACGCTGATTGAGACGGTCCAGGAGCAGGCGGAGAAATACGGCGCGGAGATTGACGAATTTGATTCGATTGAGCGCGTCGACCTTACGGCGCAGCCGAAGATCGTCGAGACGGAAGGGGCGCTCTACGAGGCGAAGGCGGTCATCATCGCGACGGGCATGGAGCGCCGCAAGCTGCCACTTGCGGATGCCGCGCGCTACGAGAGCCGTGGCATCCATTACTGCGAGCTGTGCGACGGGCATCTCTATGAGGACAAGATCATCGTCGTGGCGGGCGGCGGCAATGCTGCCGTTGACGCGGCGAATTACCTCACGCGCCACGCGAAGCACCTCTATCTCGTCCATCGCTCTGCCCTGCGTGCCGACGCCGCATCAATCGAAAAGCTCTACGCCAACGAAAAGGTGACGGTTCTCCTCGAAACGGAGATTCAGGGGCTGAAGGGCGAGGGGCGGCTCGAAGCGCTGACGCTTCTCGACAAGAAGACGGGCGAAACGCGCGACCTTCCCGCTGACGGCGTATTCGTCAATATCGGCGTTGTTCCACAGACGAAACTCTTTGAGGGGCAGGTCACGCTCGGCGAGACGGGGCGCATTGCCGCAGGCGAGGACTGCCGCACGAATATCCCCGGCGTGTTTGCTGCAGGTGACATCCGTGAAAAGGAAGTGCGCCAGCTGACGACGGCTGCGTCCGATGGCACGACGGCGGCAATCCTCGCGGAAAAGTATATCGCAAAGCTTAATGCTTAAGGAGTGAATGAAATGGTAAAGGTCTATTCCATCAATCAGTGCCCGTGGTGCACGAAGGTCAAGAAGTATTTGAAATCAAAGGGCGTCGACTACGAGGAGCGCAACATCGAGATGAACGACGAGTACCGCAAGGAGTGCGAGGCGCTGAGCGGCGACACGATCGTTCCCGTGACGACGGCCGACGACAAGAATTTCGTCGTCAGCTTCGACAAGGAAAAACTCGACGCGATTTTGGGACTGTAAAAAAGCCCGCCCATCCTTCCCGCTTTGTTTTCATCGCACAAACGATAGAGATGCGGGGGATGGGCGGTTTTTTCGGTCGCGAATAGAAAAGCCGTCCTTTCGGACGGCTGTCATTTCAAATGGCAGGGGTAGCTGGACTCGAACCAACGAATGCGGGATTCAGAGACCCGTGCCTTACCAACTTGGCGATACCCCTGTGTCTTTCGACCTCTCCTATTATAGGGATGGGGAGGGAATCTGTCAAGGAATTTTTTCAAAAAGCGGCGTCGTTTCGAGGTAAATCTCAAACGTCCGCGGCCACGGGTAGCTTGTGTCGAGCGTGATGTCATGCAGGTGGAGTTGCTCGCCTCCTTCTTTTTGAATGGGGAAGGGTGAGCGGAAGGAGGGCGTGCTTTTGTAGTGGGCGAGGCTTTTCTTCATGGATTTCTGGAGCATGGCGTTTGCCCATCGGTAGTTTCGCGTCAGGTCGAGGTCGGCTGTGTTTTGATAGCCGGCCTTTTTCAGTGTGCGGTTCACAGTGTCGATGGTATTCTTCAAGTAAAAATAATCTTCCATAATGCGGTTGTCGAGGAAGCGGGCGTTTTCCGCCGTGATGGCAAGGCGTGTGGATGCGCCCTTTTCTTCGGCAAGGCTCGCGCGGTAGAGCGTGCTCTCGGCGAGGGCTGTGCCGAGCGCGTTGCTCGTCGTGTTCCAGCCCGCGTAGGCGGCGAGTGTGTGGATGGGGAAATGGCGCGCGAGGAGCTGGGGCAAGACGGTTTCCTCAGCGGTGAAGTGGCGACTTAGGTCGACGAGTGCAACGTCTTTTTCCTGTGCCGTTTCATCGAGCCATGCAGCAAACGGTGCACGGCTGCCGAGCGTGTCTTTTTCGCTGTCGTTCGTCGAGATGGCAAGGACGAGGTCGGCGTTTTCTGGCGCGTCAACCAGTGTGCCGCCTATGAGGCGAATCTTTTCGCGCGCGCAGTCGCCCGTGCTGACCGCCATATAGGGCATGGTCGTCTCTTCCGATTCGGGATGGTTGTAATGGGGGTAGATTTTCGGGTGGAATCCCGCCTGATCATTTTTCCATGCGGCGAGCAGGGTAAGCGCGATTTCGTCCGCGCCATGCGTCAGAAAGACCTGCGCTTCCGTCAGTCCCTTTTGTGCGAGGTAGGCGGAAAGCGCATATTTTTCGATGTTGGGGATGCCGTATGCTTCGCTGTCGTCCTGTCCGAGGACGAGGCGCGATAGGACGCCTTCCTGCGCGAGGTCGATGAGGCGCTCGCTCATCGCGGCGTTTTCGGAAAAGTGAGCGAGGTAGCGCGCGAGGTTTTCGGGCGGAATCGCGTCCTTTAGGCGCGCGAGCTCCGCTTCGTCGACGGGAAGGCCTGCCGCCTTTTTCCCGGCAAGGCGCGAGTAGGCGACGAGATCCCTGCGTTCCTCGTAGCCGTCGATGGTATCCTGCGGCATGAGGCGCGGCAGGATGGAAAAGGCGTAGATGGGCGTCTTCGGGTGCGCCGCACGGAGGGCGCGCAGGAAGAAGATCATTTCCTCAATCTCCGCCGTGCTCGCCTCGTGCTCGCGCGCGGCGAGCAGCCCGCCGTAGAGGATCTGGTCGATAGACACGATGATGGCGTCCGCGTCCTGCTGCGCGAGCAGCCACGCGTGCATTTCTTTCGTTTCGCCGGGCTGGGAATAGTAGTCCTGGATTGCACTGGGGGGCACGATGACGTCCGTGCCGCTGATTTTCCCCGCGTCGATGACGAATTGGCGGCAGGGCGGGCGCCCGTCGAGCGGCACGAGAAGGACGCGGCTCGAAAGCGGGCACACTGCACTTGCTGGTGCAGCTGGCGCGGACGGGAGGGACGGCAGGAGCAGCAGGGCGCAGAGGGCAATGAGAAGCGCGGCGCGCCCGTATGGATGCAACAGATTTGGCACGGTTTTCCTTTCAATCTTAAGATTTTGCCTGTATTATAGAAACTAGAGAACAGCAATTTCTGTTATTATAGCATAGCGAGGTTCACGAATGGCATAAAATATGATAGAATAGGTCTGTTTCCACGGTGAGGACGGAAGGACAGGAGGGCAGAAGGACGATATGCGAATCATCACGGGCACGGCGCGCGGCGCACGCCTTCAAGCGCCGAAGGGCTGGCGCACGCGTCCGACTGCTGACCGCGTCAAGGAGTCCCTGTTCAATATTTTAGGCACGCGCGTGCAGGGCGCTCGCGTGCTCGATCTCTTCTCCGGGACGGGAAGCCTTGCACTTGAGGCGCTTTCGCGCGGTGCGGCGTCCGCCGTGCTCGTAGACAAGGCGACGGCATCTGTCCTTCGCGTCAATGCGGTGCATACGCGCTTGGCTGACCGCGCGGAGATTCGTGCGGGGGATGTCTTTGCGGAGCTTTCGCGCCTTGGGCGCGCTGGGCGGCAGTTCGATCTCGTCTTTTGCGATCCGCCGTACCATCTGGGGCTCTGGGAGAAAATACTCGCGGCGCTTGATGCAGGGGAAATCCTATCGGAAAATGGCATCATCGTATGCGAGCACGGCGCGGATGAGAACGAGCTTCCTGCACTTTCGCAGCTTTCCTGCGTGGACAGGCGCGCTTACGGGAAGACGACGCAGCTGAGTTTTTGGGCAAGGCGAGAGGAGAATGCGCCATGAAAAGAGCCGTTTGCTCGGGCAGCTTCGATCCCGTGACGAATGGGCATATTGATATTTTCGAGCGCGCGAGCCGCCTCGCCGATGAGCTCATCATCTGCGTGTTTGCCAATGTGGCAAAGAAGCTGTTTTTCCCGGTCGAGGAGCGCTGTGCGATGATTCGGGAGGCGACGCGCCATATCCCGAACGCCCGCGTCGATTCGTTTTCCGGGCTGATTACGGATTACATGAAGGCGCAGGGCGCGAGCCTCATCGTCCGGGGCGTGCGCTCGGTCAAGGATTTGGAGTATGAGCAGAACGAGGCGTATATGATTCGCCACTTGGAGCCGGAGATCGACACGGTATTCTTGCTGACGCGTCCGGCGTACTCATTCGTAAGCTCGTCGGGCATACGGGAGCTTGCCCGCTTCGGCGGGACGGTAGAGGGGCTCGTGCCGGCCTGCGTCGAGCAGGCGATTAAGCAGCAGATGGAAAGGATGTAAGCGGAATATGGCAGTACGCGATACGTTGGATAAGATCGAGGGCATGGTGGCAGGTGCGCGCACGCTGCCGTTTACGGAGCGAATCCTCATCAACGACAATGACCTCGTGCATTACGTCGAGGAGCTGCGGAAGGATCTTCCGAAGGAACTGAACCGCGCCGATGACATTGTCAAGCATCAGGAGGAGATTATCGCCGAGGCGAAGCAGGAGGCGGAGCGCATCGTCAATGAGGCGAAGGAGTACGCGGCGCGCATGACGGAGGAAAGCGAGATCGTCGTGCAGGCAAAGGAGAAGTCGCGCACGATCCTGCAGCAGATGCAGGAGCAGGAAAAGGAGATCATCGAGCGGACGAAGGCGAATGCGACGCAGATCCAGGAGGAAGCGAATGCGAGCGCGAAGCAGCTGCGTGATAACGCGAATGTCTACGCGGAGCAGGTGTTTGACCAGCTGATCGCGCATGTGAATGCGACGTGCCAGAGCGTCCATCAGGCGGAGAACATTCTGCAGCAGGCGCTGACGGTGTTCCAGCAGGCAAAGGATCAGATGAAGGAGCAGAGCCGCGCCGCCGAGCAGGCTTCTGCACAGCCACAGAACCAAGCCGTGCAGTAGTGAGGGCTCTTGCGCGCCGTGGATGGCGGCAAGGGGCGTCTCTGTATGATAAGAAGCGAGTTTTATGACAGAAAAGGAAGCGGCGGAGCTCCTGCACGCATACAAGGTCGGCAGCCTGCCCGAATCGGAGGCGATTCGGCAGATGCAGCGGGGCGCGTTCGAGGAGATGGGATTTGCGGAGGTCGACCACGACCGCGAGGCGCGGCAAGGCTTTCCAGAGGTCATCTACGCCGCAGGCAAGACGAAGGAACAGGTGCTCGCTATCATGGAGCGCCTCGCGAAGGCGAGCGCCAAGAGCATCATGGCGACGCGCGCGAGCGCCGAGCAGCATGAATATGTGCGCGTCGCGCTCCCAGAAGTGAAATACGATCCCGTCTCGCGCATCTTGTATCTGGAACGCGCGGTCGCGGCGCGCGATACGTCGCACCGCATTTTGATCCTCTCGGCCGGCACGAGCGACATTCCCGTCGCCGAGGAGGCGCGGCTGACGGCGCACCTTATGGGCAATGCGGTCATCACGCATTACGACTGCGGCGTGGCGGGCATCCATCGCCTGTTTGCGCATATCGAGGACATACGGACGGCGCGCGTCATCATCGTTGTAGCGGGCATGGAGGGCGCGCTCGCGAGCGTCATCGGGGGGCTTGCGAGCTGCCCCGTCATCGCCGTGCCGACGAGCGTCGGCTATGGCGCGTCCTTTCATGGGCTTTCGGCGCTCCTCGCCATGCTCTCAAGCTGCGCGGCGGGGACGGCCGTCGTCAATATCGACAATGGATTCGGCGCGGGCGTGCTCGCAAGCCGCATCAATCAGCAAGGAAAGAACGAATGAAAGCAATCTATCTGGACTGTTTCGCCGGGATCAGCGGCAATATGCTTTTGGGGGCATTCATACAGGCGGGCGTGCCCGAGGCATACCTGCGCGAGGAACTCAAAAAGCTGCCAATCGGCGGCGAGTATGCGCTCCATATCGACACGGTGCAGAAAAATGGCGTCCATGCCGTCTATGTCGACGTGGAGCTTTTGCGCCATGCGCATCATCATGGTGAGGAGGAAGGGCATCACGCGCACCCGCATGAGCACCGCACGATGAAGGCAATTCGCGCGATGATCGAGGGCGCGCATCTTTCTATGGCAGTCAAGCAGAAGGCGCTCGCCGTCTTTGAGGCGCTCGCCAAAGCGGAAGGAAAGGTTCACGGCAAGCCCGCGGACGAGGTCGCATTCCACGAGGTCGGCGTGGTCGATTCCTTGATCGACATTGTCGGCACGGCAGTCTGCCTCGACTATCTCGACGTCGAACGCGTCTATGTGTCGGCGGTCAACACGGGCTCTGGCTACGTGGCGTGCGCACATGGCAAGATGCCCGTCCCCGCGCCTGCGACGGCAGAGCTTTTGCTCGGCTTTTCCGCCTATCATGCGGGCGAGCCGCGCGAACTCACGACGCCGACGGGCGCGGCGATCCTGCACGCGTTTGCCGAGCAGTCGGCGGACATTCCAAGCGACTTTGAGACGGAGGCGATTGCCTACGGGGCAGGGACGTGGGATCTCTCGATCCCGAATGTCCTGCGCATGTACGTCGGGACGTGCCAGAAGGCAGAGAAGCGGAACTTCTGCGTCCTTGAGACAAACATCGACGACATGAGCCCGCAGATCGTCGGCTATCTCTACGAGCGCTTGCTCGAAGCGGGCGCACAGGATGTCTGGACGACGCCGATTTATATGAAGAAAAACCGTCCCGCCATACTTCTTTCTGTGCTCTGCGAGGAGGCACATCGGGCGGATTGCGCCAGGATTATTTTTTCCGAGTCGACGAGCATCGGGCTTCGCGTCTTCCCCGTCGCCGATCGCCTTGAGGCCGATCGGCGCACGGCGCTCGCGGCGACGAAGTACGGCGAGGTCAGCTGCAAGGTCTGCGCGTGGGACGGACGTCTCACGAACGTCTCTGCCGAGTACGAGGACTGCCGCCGCCTCGCAAAGGAAAACGGCGTTCCCCTGAAGGTCGTGCAGCGTGAGGCGTTGAAGGAAATCTGCATGCGCCTTGGCGAATGATGCGACACAAGCGCCATTCCTTGACAATGGGGATATGCCCCATTATAATGGACTGAGGTTGATGTTGATGAAAGTAAATATTGCTGATTTGGCTGAAAATGCGGGGAAAGAAGTCGCGTTCTCCTTTCAGGAAGCTGCCGAAAGCCTTGGCGTTGATGCGGCGGATTACCGCATTGAGGGAGAGGTTTCCGTCGCGGGCCGCGTGCTCTATACGGGGCGGTGCTGGCGAGCGGAAGGCACGATTCGCTGCATGAGATCGTTTGCCTGCGACCGTTGCCTTGCGCCCTGTGAGGAGGCACAGGAACACGCCTTTTCCGAGGAGTTCCAGCGCGCGGGCGAAGACCTTGGGGAAAATGAGGAAGCGAACGTCTTTACGGGCGATGCAATCGACCTGACGGAGCTCGTCCGCGACACGATCCTCGCTGCACAGCCGCTCAGCAAGCTATGCAAGCCAGACTGCAAGGGGCTCTGCGCCGTATGCGGCGCAAACCGCAACGAGGGCGACTGTGGCTGCGACCGTCACGTCGTCGACCCGCGCCTCGCCGCCCTGCAAGATCTCTGGCGAGAGGCGAAAGAATGACGAGAAAGATTGGGAGGTGTAGTAAATGGCAGTACCAAAGCGCAAGACTTCAAAGGCGCGCCGCGACCAGCGCCGCGCGAATTGGAAGCTCACGACGCCGGGCTTCGTTTCGTGCCCGCAGTGCCACGAGCCGAAGATGCCGCACCATGTATGCCCCGAATGCGGGTATTATGACGGCAAGGAAGTTGTCGCGGCAGCAGAATAACCGAATGGAAGGCAGGATAGACGTCCTGCTTTTTTCGTGCTTGCTTTTTCGGATAAATCCCCGTATAATCGTATGAGATAATAAAAACAGGTGCTAATTTAGAGTAAGGAGGGAAGGCGCATGGCACGCGTGAGGAAGAAGGAACGACACGAGCTGCTGCTCGCGCAGATACGGGAAAAGCCGTTTCTGACCGATGAGGAGCTGGCGCAGCGCCTTTCCGTCAGCGTCCAGACGATACGCCTTGACCGTCTGGAGCTCGGCATACCGGAGCTTCGCGGCCGAATCCGTGCAATGGCGGAGGCGGCACAGGACAAGGTCAAGTCCATAGAGAGCGCTGACGTCGTCGGCGAGATTCTCGACCTCGAGCTCGGCCGCTCCGGCATCTCGCTTCTTCGCATCACGGATGACATGGTATTCGGGCGGACGCAGATTGCGAAGGGGACGTATATGTTCTCGCAGGCGAACTCGCTTGCGCTCGCCATCATCGATGCGCCGATGGCGGTCACGGGCGTTGCAAACGTCAAGTACAAGGTGCCCGTCCGCGTCGGGGAGAAACTCGTTGCCAAGGCGGAGATCGTGCGCGTCCGCGGCAACAAGTATTTCGTCTGGGTCAAGACGCGCAACGAGACGCAGGAGGTATTCCGCGCGAAATTCATTTTGGTTTCGTGGGGAGAGGAATGATTCGGACTCTTTTCATATTGAGTGCGTATAATTAGGAGGAGCTATTCGTGAAAATTGCAGTCGATGCCATGGGCGGCGACTTCGCACCGCGCGAAATCGTGTTTGGGGCGGTGCGTGCGGCAAAGAAATACAAGTGTGAGATCGTGCTCGTCGGCGACGAGGCGCAGATTCGGGACGTGCTTTCCCATGAGGAGGGCTGGGAGAAGCTCGGCATCACCATTCACCACGCCTCGCAGGTCATCGCGATGGACGAGCACCCCGCTGACGCCGTCCGCACGAAGAAGGATGCGTCCGTCGTCGTCGCGACGCGCCTCGTGAAGGACGGCGTATGCGACGCGGTCCTCTCGGCGGGAAGCACGGGCGCGGCCGTCACGGCAGCACAGCTCATTTTGCGCCGCATCAAGGGCATCGGGCGGCCGACAATCGCGACGCCAATGCCGACGCCGAAGGGCGTCACGCTCCTCCTCGACTCTGGCGCGAATGTCGACAGCAAGCCGGAGCACCTCGTGCAGAGCGGCATCATGGGCTCGCTTTACGCCGAGTACGTCTTTGGCAAGAAAGAGCCGCGCGTCGGCCTGCTCAATATCGGCGAGGAAGAGACGAAGGGCAACGAGCAGGCAAAGGAGACGTACGCGCTCCTAAAGACGATGCACACGATCCACTTCTGCGGCAACGCCGAGGGGCGCGACGTGCCGAAGGGAAACTTCGACGTCGTAATTTGTGATGGATTTGTTGGCAATGTTGTGCTAAAATTTGCAGAGGGGCTGGCAAAGACCATTCTGAAGCTCATCAAGGAAGCGATAAAGGACGGCGGAATCCTCGCGAAGCTCGGCGCGCTCCTCTTGATGCCGACGCTCAAAAAGCTCGGCAAGCGGCTCGACGTAACGGAGTACGGCGGCGCGCCGCTCCTTGGCGTCAATGGCTGCTGCATCATCAGCCACGGCTCATCGAATGCAAAATCCATCTGCAGCGCAATTGGCGTGGCGAACGACTACGTGCGGGAGGATGTCCTCGCGCACATCCGCGATACGCTTGCAAAGGAGGAGATCGCTACAAATCATGGCGAACAACACGGCGAATAGGAAAAGAGCGGGCATCCTTGGAACGGGCTGGCACGTGCCAGAGGGCAAGGTGACGAATGCCGACCTCGAGCAGATGGTCGACACGAATGACGCTTGGATTCGCGAGCGCACGGGCATCGCAGAGCGCAGGAGGGCGGCGGAGGGACAGCCTGTCTCGGATCTCGCCGAGCGCGCGGCGCGCATGGCGCTCGGTGATGCAGGCGTGGCAGCGGAAGACTTGGACCTCATCATCGTCGCGACGCTGACGGGCGACCGCATTATCCCGTCGACGGCGTGCGTCCTGCAGGACAGGCTCGGCGCGCATCATGCGGCTGCCTTTGACCTTGCGGCGGCGTGCTCCGGCTTCGTCTATGCCTCGGCCGTCGCCTGCCAGTTCATCGAGTCGGGCGTCTACCGTCATGTGCTCGTCATCGGCGCGGAGACGCTTTCCAAGGTCGTCGACTGGACGGATCGCAATACCTGCATTCTCTTCGGCGACGGGGCGGGCGCTGCCGTCTACGGCGTCGTGGAGGACGGGCTCGGCGTGCTCGCCTTCGACCTCGGCAGCGACGGCTCAGGCGGCGACGCGCTCGACATCCCAGCGGGCGGCAGCGCGCGCCCGATGACGGAGGAGCGGCTGCGCGCGCACGAGCAGTTCGTCCACATGGACGGCAAGGCGGTATTCCGCTTCGCCGTCAAGGTCATGGGCAAGACGGTGGAGACGGCTCTTGCCCGCTGCGGCCTCTCGCCGGACGACATCGACTACCTCGTCCCGCATCAGGCCAATATCCGCATTCTCGATGCGGCGGCAAAGCGCCTTCACCTGCAGAAGGAGAAGGTCGTCGTCAACATCGAGCATTACGGCAATATGTCGGCGGCATCGATCCCCGTAGCCCTCGCGGAGGCGGCGCACGCACACCGCTTCAAGAAGGGCGACACCATAGCGCTTTCCGGCTTTGGCGCCGGACTGACATGGGCATCCTGCATCATGAAATGGGCTAAGGAGGACTAATTCGGATGTTTAAAAACAATGCAATCTGCAACCTACTCAATATAAAGTACCCGATTTTCCAGGGCGGCATGGCGTGGATCGGCACGGCGGAGCTCGCCTCCGCCGTCTCGAATGCAGGCGGCCTTGGCATCATCGGCGCGGGGCACATGCCGCCGGACGTCCTTCGCGCGGAGATCCAGAAGTGCAAGGGCTGGACGGACAAGCCGTTCGGCGTCAACGTCATGCTCATGAGCCCGTTCGTCAAGGAAGTCATGCAGGTCGTCATCGACGAGCGCATCCCCGTCGTGACGACGGGCGCGGGCAATCCGGGCGAGTACGTCCCCGCACTCAAGGAAATCGGCTCGAAGGTCATCCCCGTCGTCGCTTCCGTCGCACTTGCAAAGCGCCTCGTCCGCGTCGGCGTGGACGCGCTCATCGCGGAGGGCATGGAGTCGGGCGGGCATATCGGCGAGATCACGACGATGGCGCTGATCCCGCAGATCGTCGACGCCGTCGACGTGCCGGTCATCGGCGCGGGCGGCGTCGCGGACTCGCGCGGCGTGGCGGCGGCGTTTGCGCTCGGCGCGCAGGCCGTTCAGATGGGCTCGCGCTTCGTCGTGAGCGAGGAGTGCATCGCGCACCCGAACTACAAGCAGATGGTGCTGAAGGCAAAGGATCGCTCGACCGTCGTTACGGGACGCTCGCTCGGCCATCCCGCGCGCGTCCTCCAGAACAAGCTCTCGCGCAAGTACGAGGAGATGGAGGCGGCAGGCGCATCGAAGGAAGAGCTCGAGCAGCTCGGCGTCGGCTCGCTCCACCGCGCGACGCATGAGGGCGACGTCGAAAATGGCTCCGTCATGATCGGCGAAATCTCGGGCATGCTCCACGACATCAAGCCCGTCAAGACGATTATCGAGGAGATCGTGGCAGGCATTCCAGCTGTCATCAAGACGATTGAGAGCGATTGCAAGTAAAATCCTTTCTACGCATATAAAAGCTATCATATTACATAATAGAAGAAATGGAACTAGGAGGTAGTAGGCGTGAACAAACTCGCATTCGTATTCCCCGGACAGGGCGCGCAGACGGTCGGCATGGGCAAGGATTTCTTCGAGCAGTATGACGTGGCGAAGAAGCTCTTCAAGGAAGCGGACGAGGCGCTTGGCTATTCGATTAAGGATATGTGCTTCGATGGGCCGGCAGAGGATCTGAAGCTCACGGCAAACACGCAGCCCGCCATCCTGACGGTCAGCGTCATCGCGGGCGAGATCCTGAAGGAAAACGGCATTCGTCCCGCGGTCGCGGGCGGCCATAGCCTCGGCGAGTATTCCGCACTCGTCGCGGCAGGTGTCATGGACTTCCAAGACGCGGTGCTCCTCGTGCATAAGCGCGGGCAGTTCATGCAGGAAGCCGTTCCCGTTGGGGAAGGCGGCATGGCGGCGATCATCGGCCTTTCCGATGACGTCATCGTCGAGGCGTGCGCGAAGGCAGCGGCAGTGCATGGCGCAGTCGAGGCGGTCAACTTCAACTGCCCCGGGCAGACGGTCATTGCGGGCGGCGCGAAGGCGGTCGAGGCGGCAGTCGAGCTGCTGAAGGAAGCGGGCGCGAAGAAGGCCGTCGTCCTGCCCGTCTCCGCTCCGTTCCACTCGACGCTCATGAAGCCGGCAGCCGAAAAGCTCGCGGCAGAGCTGGATAAGGTCGAGATCCGCGATGCATCGTTCCCCGTCGTCGCGAACTATACGGGAAAGCTTCAGACGAAGGCAGAGGAGATCAAGAAGAATCTCGTCGCGCAGGCCGACCATCCCGTCAAGTGGATCGCCTGCGTCGAGGCGATGAAGGCCTTTGGCGCGGACACGTTCGTCGAGGCTGGCCCCGGCAAGACGCTCTGCGGATTCAACCGCCGCATCGATAAAGCGCTCACGAGCATGAACGTCGAAAATATCGAGAGTTTACAAAAAACGCTTGACTATTTCGGGGAGGTTCGTTAATATGCTTTTAGACGGAAAGGTTGCCATAGTGACGGGGGCGAGTCGCGGCATTGGGCGCGCGATTGCCATTCGCCTGGCGGCGGAGGGCGCTTCCGTCGTCGTCAACTACGCGGGCAACGAAAAAGCCGCCGAGGAGACGAAGGCGGCGATTGAGGCGGCGGGCGGCAAGGCGCTCTGCTTCAAGGCAGACGTTGCGGGCGCAGACAGCGTCACGGCAATGTTCGCAGCGGCGGTCGAGGCGTTCGGCACGGTTGACATTCTCGTCAACAATGCGGGCATCACGCGCGACGGGCTTCTCATGCGCATGAAGGACGAGGACTTTGACGCCGTCCTCGCGACGAATCTCAAGGGCGTCTACCTCTGCACGAAGGCAGCGACGAAACTCATGATGAAAAAGCGCAGCGGGCGCATCGTCAACATGACGTCGGTCGTCGGCCTCATGGGCAACGCAGGGCAGACGAACTACGCGGCGGCGAAGGCTGGCATTCTCGGCTTCTCGAAGTCGGCGGCAAAGGAGCTCGCCTCGCGCGGCATCACGGTCAACATGGTCGCGCCGGGCTTCATCGACACGGACATGACGGCCGTTCTCTCCGACAAGGTCCGCGAGGCGATGGTCGGCGAGATTCCGCTCGGGCGCATGGGCGCGCCTGAGGATGTCGCAAATGCGGTGCTTTTCCTCGTATCGGATCAGGCAGCTTATATTACGGGTCAGGTCGTCAATGTAGATGGCGGCATGGTGATGTGATATAATCTATAAGATACTAATTGAAGGAGGTGAAACTTCATGGCAACTTTTGATAAGGTTCGTGACATCGTCGTCGAGCAGCTCGGCGTCGAGGCCGACGAGGTGGCAATTGATTCCACTTTTATCGATGATTTGGGCGCTGACTCCTTGGACATCGTTGAGCTTATCATGGCCTTCGAGGAGGAATTCAATATTGAGATTCCCGATGAGGCTGCGGAAAAGATCAAGACGGTTCAGGATGTAGTGAACTACATTGACCAGAACAAATAAGGATACGCCTTACCTTTTAGAGAATCCCGTGAAGTTTTCTTCGCGGGATTTTCTAAAGGAAGTGCTGGCGCGTTTTATTCATGCGCCCTCCATTTCCTTTGGTTGGGCTGATTGGAGGAGTAATCGTGAAACTTCCCGAGCTGAAGATTGGCAGCAAAGTTGCCCGCGTCCCGATTCAACAGGGCGGCATGGCGATCCGGCTCTCGACGGCAAGACTAGCGGCAGCGGTTGCAAATGAAGGCGGCATCGGCCTCATCGCGGCATCCGGTATGTCTCACGACGAACTGCGCTATGAAATCCGGCTCGCGCGTTCACTTACGTCTGGTATCATTGGCATCAATATCATGGTAGCAGCTAGTGATTTCGCCGAAGTCGTAAAGACTGCAATCGATGCGGGCATTGACCTCGTCGTGGCAGGAGCTGGCTTTTCGCGCGATATGTTCGCGCTTGGCAAGGAGTCTGGAACGCCAATCGTCCCGATTGTTTCCTCGGTTAAATTAGCAAAGATCTCAGAGCGTCTTGGCGCAGCGGCAATCGTGCTCGAGGGCAAGGAGGCCGGCGGTCACCTTGGCACGGACACCTCGGTGTGCGACCTCGTTGCGGATGTCAGCGCGGCAGTCAAGATCCCCGTCATTGCGGCGGGCGGCGTCCTGCATGGGCAAGACATCGTTGATATGATAAAGATGGGCGCGAGCGGCGTCCAAATGGGCTCGCGTTTCGCCGTGTCGGAAGAGTCGAACGCGGCGCCTGCCTTAAAGGATTACTACTTGAAGTCGAAGCCGGAGGATGTCGTCATCATTCACAGCCCGGTCGGACTTCCGGGACGTGCCGTGCGCACGCCGTTCTCGGCACGCATCATGGAAGGGCCCGTCCCTCCGAAGCAGTGCGATGCATGCCTCAAGGCATGCAAGCACAACTTCTGCATCATCCGGTCGCTCATTCGCGCACAGCAGGGGGATGTCGAGACAGGGCTCGTCTTTACGGGCGAGTACCTGCCGCGCATCGACAAGGTCTTGTCTGTCCACGAGATTTTTGCATACCTGCTCGCAGAGGTCGCCGAGGCGAACTGAGGGCGGGCTTACGACATAAATCATAGAGAGGAGTCTTTTGTTTTGAAAAATCGCGTTGTCATTACAGGGCTTGGCGCCATCACACCGATTGGCACGGGCAAGGGGGCGTTTTGGGATGCGCTGATGGAGGGCAGGAACGGCATCGGCAGG
>ERZ772960.636-NODE-636-length-30405-cov-5.616474_pt1 | contig 30405 bp, 21 predicted proteins | sample MGYA00580678_ERZ772960 | MGnify/ENA primary metagenome ERZ772960 (study PRJEB29015, sample SAMEA2737930) | human oral metagenome | biome: human oral; feature: human-associated habitat; material: dental | place: China | collected 2059 ... | reverse complement strand
TTTGATCAAAGACATGCTGCGATATTGGGAAGAAGGCTTTGAAGATGTCTATGCCAAGCGTAAAGACAGAGGAAAGGAGCCGTGGCTTCGCAAAAAGCTGTCCATGATGTTTTATAATATGCTGGACCGATCTACCCGTTTCGAGGTGCTGAAGAATGTCGGAGACTTCAGATTATTGGATAAAAAGTGCATCGAAGCCCTGAAACAATTGCGTGAAAGCGAGCGCTATACAAAGGGATTGTTCTGTTGGATAGGCTATAAGAAGAGAGAAATTCTATTTGATCGTAAAGATAGAGCGTATGGTCAAACGCATTGGAGCTTTTGGCAATTGGCAGGATTAGCCATAGAAGGGTTCACAAGTTTCACGACAACGCCATTGCGTTTCGCTACCATTATCGGCTGTACGACAGCTTTCTGCGCAATCCTATACCTGATTTGGACTTTGATTAAGGTTGCCTTCTGGGGCGATCCGGTTGCGGGCTTCCCTACCTTGATAAGCGTTATCCTGTTCTTAGGGGCAGTTCAGTTGATTGCCATTGGCATTTTGGGAGAGTATATCGGGCGTATTTTCAATGAGGCAAAGCACCGTCCGACCTATTTGGTTGAGAACTATAAAGCGCGGAGACAATGAAACACAAATCAAACCTATGGGTTCTTTTATATTGTGTGGCCCTTGCATTCACTTGCCTGTCAGTATATGGATACACGACATCACCTTTCTATCATGAGCCGGGAGCTGGGGATTCTGCCATTTTCCAGTTAATCGGGAAGGAATGGGTAGACGGAAAGCTGCCATATGTAGCCTTATGGGACTTGAAGGGCCCCATTATTTTCTTTATGAATTATCTGGGCTACCTGTTAACGGGCTCTCGTTTGGGGGTGTTTATCGTTGAAATGGTCTCGCTGACCATTACGCTTTATCTTCTTTGGAAGCTGCTGCGAACAGGCTTTTCGGCTAAATATTCATCGCTGTTGCTGCTGTTCCCGACCTTTAGTTTTGCGGCCAATAACGTAGGCGGCAATTGTGTTGAGGAATATCTTCTGCCATTGCTTGCTTTATCCTTTTATCTGTTGTATCAATGGCTTTCCGATCCGGACCAGCAACAAGCGGCAAATCACCCGCCAAAATACGCGTTTGTCTATGGTCTTGTCTTGGCATTCAGTCTTTTGACAAGGCTGACGAACGCCTTAGGCATCTGTGCCGCAGTGGCCGTTATTGCCTTTTGGCTGATGATAAAAGGCCGTTTCAAGAATCTGTTCTCCAACCTTTTGTATTTCATTTTGGGCTTTGCCGTCTTGTTTATCCCCTTTGCTTCTTATTTTGCTTTCCATCATGCATTTGACGAAATGTGGTATGGAACGTTCCTATACAACTTAGACTATGCCGCAGCATCGTCCTCCGAGCTGCATTCCTTGCCTGCAATTCTCAAGGCATTGATACATTTTGCCGACACATGGTTACTGTTGTTTGTGTCCGTTCTCGTTTTAATTGCAAATCCCCGCAGGCGTTTCGCCGGTCTTATTTGGCTCTTCGTCTCTTTGTTTTCCATTGTCTGGCTGTTGCGAGGTAACGGATACCCGCATTATGGTCTCATCTCCTTGCCTTGCATCTGCATTGCTTTCTTGCAAGTGAAGCTGATGGTCGAGAACGCGTCTTCACGTGCTTTTCGCGGTTTCGTCATATCGTTGTCGGCCTTGTACGGCCTTGTCACAACGGTTTACTGCGCACGTTCCTACCTTGTATTCATGTCGTTGTATGATGAAAACACAGAGTTGGCGCGCTATAGAACGCTCTTGGGCGACCTTCCTGCTGATTATCGCCGGTCGTTCATTGCATACAATTGCAATCCCGACCTATATCTTTACGAAAACATTGTCCCTTGTTATCGTTTCTTCGTGTTTCAGGACTTTGAGTGCCATGGAAGCAACTCCCTGAAAGCCAAGATGCGGGAGGAATTCAGCGGCAATGCCAAATGGATACTCGTAAAGGGACATGCAAGAGAGATAGCCCCCATACTTGAAACCCGCTATACGGTGTTCAAAAACGATGCTTCCTGCGACCTGCGGCTTTATAAACTGAAGTGACATATCCACTTTGTTGTGATACCCATTCAACAAGGTTGCTGCCGAGACAAAAAGAACGGGTCTTTTGTTTCAGCCCTATTGTGCGGCTCACAAAGCCCCGTTCAACCTGCATATAACATGATTATTCTTTGATATTCTTAGCTGTTCTCTGATAAACCGCCTGCAATTAGGCGGTAAAAGCACAAGGAGAGGCTCCTACCTGCAGGCGGACTATAGAAAAACATCGTAGAATCGCTGAAAACATCAATATATTTCAGCCGGTAAATAAACGGTGTTCAAAATGCAAGATAGTATATCTTTTTGTCAATTTCTTTCAGCTTCGGTTTGCATTCGCCTGCAAAAAACAGTATATTTGCATGAGGGAAAGCCGTGAAAGGCTTTCCCTTTTTTCATGCTTTCATACAAACAAGGAGGCAATATGGGCCAGAATGCAGACCAAAAGCAGTGCTATAAGCTTTCAATATGCCCCATTTCACCGTGCAAAATGCGTCATATTGAAGGACGATTTGCCCCAAATTGCACGATGAACCAAGGCAAATCGTAAGACGAGGCAGCCAAGAATGTAAAGATAGTTGAGTATTTTTGTAAAAAATGTTAACCGTTTCTTTATGGTCTTCTTGCTCGCTTTTCTGCAAAGAGAGAACAGAGTTGCAGCCTTGTCTACTTCTTTTTCTTGGGCTTCGGCTCCGGTAATTCACGGCAAGAAGCCTTGATAAGGACCGTAAGATAGTCACGATCGTCCACTTCGGCGATATAGAAATAGGGCTTGGCTCCCGGATATGGCGGTCTGAGGTCTTCCGTTTTGAGTAGCTTCCTGCCTGCTTCTGTGGGTTGCAAAAACAGCAAATCGTCACATATTAACGCGAAGATTTTACCGCAACAATATAGACAATAGCCACCAAACATCTTGCGAAAAGTGATGTCACCTGCGCCGGAACACTGGTCAACAACATAGGTTACGAAATCCGAATTACATGCCATTACTTGGTGGTTTAAGTTGAAATGTTATTTTATTTGACGGGTATTGCATGAAAGAAACAAGACGCTTGTTTTCCCTTTTGAGCGGACACACGAGCCGTGTGTCCCTACATTGGCCTGCAAATACAAAACCCATTCTCCCCTCCCTTGGGAAGGATAGGGGTGAGGATTAGGGGGTTGAGGGTGAACCTCACTGATCCGGGTTCGCAACAAAGCCTTGATAAGCCGGTTCAAGTCCGTCCATGACGGCCTGATAGCTGCGTTCCAACTGGTTTTTAATGTTCTCCGGGCCCTGTCCAATGGGCATGATAGGTTCGTGAATGGTGAGCTTCAAGGGGTGCCAAAAGGCCCAATAAAGGTCCTTGGTGCGTGGTTTTACGTTGAAACTTCCATTGATGGTCAACGGAACGACGGGCAGTTGGAGATCGTCGGCCAGCATGAATGCACCGCGACGAAACACGCCCATGTGTCCCGTAAACGTACGGGCACCTTCAGGAAACACCACGAGTGACATGCCTTCTTGCAGGATATGGCGTGCCTCATCATAGGTGGCACGTATCTTAGATGGCCCACTTTTGTCCACAAAAATATGGTGGGCGTATTGGCAAGCCACGCCTACAAGGGGTATCTTCCGCAGCCCTTTCTTCATCATCCACTTGAAATTGCGACCCAAAAAGCCGTAGATGAGGAAGATATCAAAGGCACCTTGGTGGTTGGCCACAAAGACATAAGACTGCCGGGGCACCAAATGTTCGCGCCCATCGACGCTGACCGGCAGCAGCAAAAGGCGTATCCAAAGCCACGCCCAACACTTTCCGGGATAGTAACCCCAGAAATGTCCGTTGCCAATCATGCAGCCAATGACGGTGACAAGCGATGTAATCATGCTCGCCAACAGCAGGATTGGCAGGCAGATAACGAGTTGATAGAGTCGGTAAAGATACTTCATAGGCCGTGAATGCTTTATTTTTTCGTTCGCAAGGTGATGACGGCAATCTCGGGATCTACGCCAATTCGGATCGGAGCAAGGCCGCCGATGCCACACGTGACATAGAGGAAACGCCCGTCTTTCTCGTCAAGTCCGTAGTCATCATCATAGCTTATCATCGTCGGACGCAGCCCGAAAAGGTTGATTTGTCCGCCATGTGTGTGACCGCAAAGCGTCAGTTGGGCATGGCTTTTCGGCAAGATGCGGCTCTCCCAAGACTTAGGATCATGTTGCAACAAGACCACAAATGCCTTCCGATCTACACCTTTTAAGGTCTTTGAAAGGTCAGAATAGTCAGGAAAATGGCCAACTCCGCAATTTTCCTCACCAGCAATAACAATCGAATCGCGCTTATCCTTGCTGTAAAAAACAGCGTGCTCGTTGAGCAAAAGCCGCCATCCCATTCGGCGTTCCAACGTTTTTATGCCTTCTTCGCACGCCTTTTTTGCCACGCTGTCTCCATAGAAATACTGGCTATAGTCATGGTTTCCAAGGACACTATACATGGGAACTCCCTGCTTGGAAAGGCGGGAAAGCAGTGCCATATTGGGCAGAAGTTCGGCGGGTTGTGTGTTCTGTAGGTCGCCAACAAAGCAAATCATGTCGGGCCGTTGTGCCAAGATTGTATCGATATCTCGCTGTAAAAGGTGCTCCCAACCATTATTAAAGGTACCCACATGCGCGTCGCTGAAGAGCACGATGCGCAGTCCATCGAAGGCTTCGGGCAGGTCTTTGAAAGCCAATTCGAGTCGGGTGACGCGCAATTTCCGCGGACCTATGAGCACACCATAGACCATCGTGAGACCGCAGATGATGCCTAATGCAAGCCCAAAAAGGTTCCATCGCCTGCCATTGCGCCGAGAACACCGGCAAAGTCGGCCGAATAAGGAGATAATGGCAAAGACCGTCTTGGGCACAACGACGATACCAAGGAGGATAAGAAAGGCCTTTATCCAGCGGATATCATCTGGAACGAACTTTCCACAACATGCCAATGCCAAGCAAAACAGTAGCATCAATGCGCCCGGAAGCCACCAAAAGAGTCGTTTAACGGGCGTATAACGCGGATGATTTCGTAGAAAGTACCGCTCGATATAGAAGTCGCTCAGCACAATCATCGGTATCAAAAGAAAGATAATTCTTACTATCATCGTTTATTTTGGTTTTAAACGCCCTTGAGGAACCGCCGTATCAGTTCGACAGGCAGTCCGCGTCGGCGGGCATAGTCATTGATTTGGTCGGTCCCGATGCGCCCTAATTCAAAATAACAGCTGCCGGGATGGGCCATCATCAGGCCGCTTACACTGGCATGGGGCGTCATCATTCCACTCTCGGTGAGGCGTATTCCGATGCCTTTCATATCGATCAACTCATTTAAAATGAAGTTGATACTTGTGTCAGGCAGGGAAGGATAGCCCACAGCAGGACGTATTCCTTGATATTGTTCGTTATGCGTTTGCTCCATTGTCAGGCGTTCATTGGGAGCGTATCCCCAGTAGTTTCGCCTCACTTCTTCATGCATTTTCTCGGCAGTTCCCTCTGCCAAGCGATCGGCAAGCACCTGTGACAGCATGCGTTGATAGTCATCATGCAGATAAGCTTTCTGCAATTCGGCATCCACCGACGTGGCAAATGCACCCACTTTATCCTTACCTTTACCAACAGGACGTACGAAATCGGCCAAACAGAGATTGGGGTATCCGGGCTTCTTTGGCTTCTGTTGGCGCAACATCGGCAGGCGTTTATCACCCAAGATGAGGTCATCTCCATCGCTGTTCGCATCAAACAGCCCGAAAACAGCATGTGTATGATAACTTCCTCCCCAAGTGTGTAACATCTCTTCTGCATCTTTCCGCAACTGCAACTTTGCCGTTTCGGACTTCCCGTTCATGCTCCAAGCGTGGTAGAAATAGAGCCAATTGATATAGGGAACGATGTCTTGAATATCGTAATGCAGTATCATCCTTTCATAATGTATGGAATGTCAGCAGCTCTCCACGGTAGGAAGCATCGAAAAGGCCGCGGTCATAGACGACGTGTCCATTGCATATTGTTGTTTGAACGCGGTTGCTAAAGAGGCGACCTTCCAGCGGACTCCATTTGCATTTGCTCTCAATCGTGTCGGTAGTCACGGTCCATGGACTCGCAGGACGCACGATGGTGAGGTCTGCCTTATAGCCTTTGCGCAGGAAACCGCGGTCATCAATACGGAAAAGACGGGCCGGATTGTGACACATTAACTCGACAACTCGCTCGCGAGACAGTATACCTTGGTCGGCCAATTCAAGCATCGCAACGAGCGAAAACTGCACCATCGGCATGCCCGAAGCAGCCAAACACCCACCTTCCTTGTCTTTAAGCTCGTGAGGTGCATGGTCTGTGCCCACGGTTGTGATGCGTCCATCGGTCAAGGCACGGCGAAGTGCATCGCGATCGGCCTTGGTTTTGACCGCAGGATTACATTTGATGCGTGTGCCTAAAGCCTGATAATCCTCATCGGAAAAGAGGAGATGGGCCAGCACTACCTCTGCCGTTATGCGGCCGTCGAGGCCGAAAAAGGAAAGTTCACGGGCCGTTGTGAGATGGGCAACATGGAGTCTTGTGCAGTATTTCCGTGCCAGTTCCACCGCAAGAGCCGTGCTCCGGTAACAGGCTTCCTCGCTTCTGATGAGCGGATGTAGGCTGATATCGGGGTCGGCCTGTAGGCTTTTGGCCCGCAACATGTTGGACGTGATGATGTCGGTGTCCTCACAATGGGTCATCAACTGCAGGTCTAAGTCGGCGCACACCTTATATATATATTCCAGACGGTCGCGCTTATCCACCAGCATATTGCCTGTGCTGGCACCCATGAAAAGCTTTATTCCCGGGAAAAGTGTACGGTCGAGTGAGGCAAAAGTGTCGGTATTATTGTTTGTGGCCCCGTAGAAAAAGCTGTAGTTCACATGGCTTTTACGACTGGCAATGGCCATCTTCTCCTGCCAAGCCTCGGGAGTGGTGGTCTGAGGCGAGGTGTTCGGCATCTCCATATACGAGGTGACGCCGCCGAAAGCAGCCGCGCGACTCTCGCTTTCTATGTCGGCCTTGCGCGTCAAACCGGGCTCACGGAAGTGCACATGAGCATCGATGACACCCGGAAAAACAAAACACCCCGAGGCATCTACCGTTTGGTCGTAGACTCCCCGAGGCGTTTCTGCGGTTTCACAAACAGCAGTTATACGGTCATCTTCAATGACAATGTCGCCCCGAAAGGAGCGACCTTCATTGACGACTGTGCCACCTTGTATGATCGTTTTCATCGTTTTGCAGTTATCGGGCAGCGGGTTGCGCCATCTGTGCAGGTGTCGGAGCCGGACGAACAGGCTGAGAATCCGTTTGCGGAGCATCGTTTTCGGCTGCCGAAGGCTCTACTTCACGCAATCCATTCATGATTTGTTGGTTCTCTTGTGCCTTTTGATAATAGTCCTTTACATAGGGATCATTCTTGAACTTATCAGTAGCTTTGCTCATAATATCCTCTATCCAAGGCGTCAATTCAGGGTATTGATAACCCACGGTCACCATGAAAAAGATGCCGGGGCCCAGCACATTGTCGAAGTTTTCGGTGACAAACGTGGTGACAAGTTCGTCTTCTTTCTGCGTCAATCGGGCAGCTTCTCTACTCAAGTTGGCGTTCACAATGTCCATATTACGGCCGTTCATAATGGCTTGATCGTGCTTATGAACGAGTTCAGACTCTTGGTTTTTCAATTGATTATACTTGTTGAAAAACACAAAAAGCTTATCATTCAGCGGAGTTCCGCTGACAGTTTGCTGTGTATTGTCAATCTTTATGGTGATGTTTCCAGCCTCAACTACCAACGGAAGTACGCTTTCTTCGTCCATGAAAATATTGCCCATGCAAACAGAGTCCACCGTTCCTGAGAACTTAAACTGCCCATGAACGACGTCACAAGAGTCGAGTGTCTTGAACTCATTGTTCTTAAGTATCTTCAAATACAGCATTCTTCCATCGAGATTAGACACGTTTGAGGTGCCCACAATGTTGTAAGCATCTGCACAAGATGTCAAGGCTAAAAGCGTCAGAAAGGCGTATAAGACTTTATTCATAACTGTTTTCTTGTTCTGTTAACAAAGATAATAGGAAGTAACGGAGTGCGAAAGAAAATTTATGCTATTTAATTTATCAAGTGTTCCTTTTATGTTTTTTTCGTAATCGGCATTACGATGGTTCTGTCTGTCATTTATTTTCTTTCTTCAGTTCATGGTCGATGCGATGAACCGCATACACTTCGACGACGACGGCAATCAAAAGAACGACGATCCACTTGTTATATATATAAGTAATGTAGTCAATTTGATTGCCAAATGCAGAACGCAAGAAACCATATGCGTTATCAACCATCAAAAGACCAGCGAGAACGAACAGCATGTCGGCAAAATTAAGGATATTTCTCAGCCGTTTGAGGGTCAGACTGTTGCCTTCATAGGTCTGCATCATTTGCATCAAAGCAAACAGAATGCAGCCTGTCAGTGCTATCCAACAGACGATTTGCATGGCAAACATAAACACATAGCAGCCCACTCCCACTACCATGAGGAGTCCACCACCGATAAAAAGAAGACTTTGTAGACTATTCAGTTGTTTCATTATTCGTCTCAATAGGTTGTTCATCATCGCTCAGCACGTAGATATCCTCGTCGTCTGCCTTCATGAAATAACGCTCCCGGGCTATCCTTTCAATAGCTTTCGGGTGACGTTTCAGCTCATCCAATTGGCGAGAATCGGCTTCGTACTGTTCCGTATATTTGTTGATTTCGCGCTTCAGGTCACTGATTCGGAGTTCCAATTGCACACGTTTCAGGAAGCTATTCTCATCGATCAAGCCGACAATGAGCACTCCAATGACAACCACTATAAGATATTTATAGTGGGCAATGAACCCCAAGATACCATTCAAACGGCCTGCCATTATTGTTTATTTGTTTGCAAAGATAATAATTTTTACTATCTTTGCATCATCAATTCAGAAAAAATGGAAGATTATATTGTATCGGCAAGGAAGTATCGCCCTATGACTTTCGACTCCGTTGTGGGCCAACATGCGCTCACAACTACGCTGAAGAATGCGGTAAAAAGCAGGAAACTGGCGCATGCTTACTTGTTCTGTGGCCCGCGAGGTGTAGGGAAAACCACTTGTGCTCGCATCTTTGCGAAGGCCATTAACTGTGAAAATCCGAGCGAAGACGGCGAGGCTTGCAATGCCTGTGAAAGCTGTAAGGCTTTCAATGAGCAGCGTTCTTACAACATATTCGAACTTGATGCGGCCAGCAACAACTCTGTGGAGAACATCAAATCTCTGATGGAACAGACGCGAATACCGCCGCAAGTGGGTCGCTATAAGGTGTTTATCATCGACGAGGTGCACATGCTTTCGACGGCTGCTTTCAATGCTTTTCTGAAGACTCTTGAGGAACCTCCCGCCCATGTCATCTTCATCTTGGCCACCACAGAGAAGCATAAAATCCTTCCGACGATCCTTTCTCGCTGCCAAATCTACGACTTCGAGCGCATGACGGTGGGCAATACGATTGCGCATTTGAAGACGGTTGCCGACAAAGAAGGCATCACCTATGAGGAAGAAGCACTTGCCGTCATTGCCGAAAAGGCCGATGGTGGCATGCGTGACGCGCTTTCCATCTTCGATCAAGCGGCAAGTTTCTGCCAAGGAAACATCACTTATCAAAAGGTAATAGAGGACCTTAACGTGCTGGATGCCGACAATTACTTCCAAATCGTAGACGATGCCCTGCAAAACAAGGTCTCTGACATAATGTTGCTGTTCAACAACGTTCTAAAAAAAGGCTTTGACGGGGGCAATCTGGTCACAGGACTCGCCGCACACGTTCGAAATGTGCTCATGGCTCGTGACGAACAGACGCTGCCGCTCTTGGAAACGAGCCAACAACAGCGGGAAAAGTATCACGAACAAGCCAAGAAATGCCCCGTGAACTTCCTTTATCAGGCGCTGAAAGTGCTCAACCAATGCGACATCAACTACAAACAGAGCAGCAACAAGCGGCTGTTGGTGGAGCTGACGCTTATACAAATGGCGCAAATCACGCAGCCCGAAGACGATACCGGCGCGGGGCGTAGCCCTAAGCGATTGAAATCCCTGTTCAAAAATCTGATGAAATCTCAGCCAACGACGGCAGCTTTGCAGGTGGCTGCGGCTGAGAAACACGCCATCTCTCCCCGAGAGAGAACGCAACCGAAACCTACCGAAACCGTTGTTCAGGCCTCTTCGCCCGCAGTTTCGGCAACAAACACCCCCGAAAAGGCACCGACAAAGTCCCTCTCCAACGTGAATATCGATACCCTCGGCTTCACTTTCCGCGGGCATCGGGCGCAGGTAAACCGCTCCGAAGAGCCGAAAACAGAGCAATTCGAAGTAGACACGACACAGGAAAGACACTTCACGCAAGACCAACTCGAGACTTCTTGGTTCGCAATGTTGGTCAGAATGCCACAGGAACTTCAGGTTCTGGCAACGCGATTGAAGAACGTAACGCCCCGAATAACCGAGTTTCCAAACATAGAGATTGTACTTGACAATCAAATCATTCTCACTCAGGTGGCTTCCATTAAGCCGCGCATCAAAGCCACATTGGCTAAAGAACTGAACAACGGCCAAATCAACATCGATTGGCGCGTGGCTCAAGGGGCCGAAGTGAAAAAATTGCTCACCAAGCGTGAAAGTTTCGAAGAAATGAAAAAAGAAAACCCGGCACTCGCCAAGCTGTGTCAGACGCTCAACTTGGATATGTCGTGAAAGCAGCCTGCGCCGTTCAAATCAAAGGCATGCCCGAACGGCGACACTCCTTGCGCATCTCTTCGGGCCAGATGCTGGCTTGTATCTCGCCGATGTGAGCTTTGTGGAGCATAATCATGCAAAGACGGCTCTGCCCGATGCCTCCCCCGATGCTCAAAGGCAATTCTCCGTTGAGCAGCTTTTGATGGAAATACAACGCCTTTCGGTCTTCTTTTCCCTCTATTTTCAGTTGTCGCAGCAAGGCTTCCTTGTCCACCCTGATGCCCATGGAGCTTAATTCTATCGCGCGGTTCAGCACAGGATACCAAACAAGAATGTCGCCGTTGAGTCCTTTCTTGCCGTTTTCTCCCACCGTGCTCCAGTCGTCATAGTCGGGAGCCCGGCCGTCATGCATCTTCCCGTCACTTAGTTTCCCGCCGATACCTTCAATGAACACGGCACCTAACTGTTTGCAAATCGCATCTTCACGCTGTTTGGGTTCGAGTTCGGGGTACATCTCCAAGAGGTCTTGACTGTGGACGAAATGAATCTCGCGTGGCAAGAAGGGCTTAATCATCGGATAAGTTTCGCACGTCAGATACTCCGTTCGCAAAATGGCAGCATAGATGCGCCGCACCACGTTCTCAAGGAAGCCAATCGTGCGTTCCTCCTTGCTTACGACAGCTTCCCAGTCCCATTGGTCCACATAAAGCGAGTGAAGATTGTCCAATTCTTCGTCGGCCCGAATGGCATTCATATCCGTATAGACCCCATATCCCGGCTCAACGCCATAATCAGCGAGCGTCAATCGCTTCCATTTGGCCAAAGAATGAACCACTTCGGCCCGCGCATCGTGGAGATCTTTTATCGGGAAACTCACGGGCCGCTCCACCCCATTGAGGTCGTCGTTGATGCCCAGCCCCGTCAGCACAAACAGTGGGGCGGTCACGCGACGCAGGCGCAATTCCGTGGCAAGATTCTGCTGAAAAAAGTCTTTAATCAACTTGATTCCCTGTTCGGTCTGCCACATGTCGAGCAGCGCTTTATAGCCTTCGGGCTTTATCAGTTTACTCATTGCAATTCCTTTTCTTACGTTTTAGTTCTGCATGCAAAGATAAGCAATAATCGTTAAAATGCAAGCAAACCACCCAGAATAATCTTCATTTTGCCACAAAAACACGACTTTGACTATCTTTCTGTATTTACCTTATAAACGAAAGGCAACCATCTTCCGGCCGCAACACAGCAAGGCAGGCGGCCCAAAGAAACCGTAGAGGGTTGCAAGACTGCCCACATTTTCTTACCTTTGCACGCAATTGACAACAACAACGACAAACATGAACATAAAAACGACTGCACGCACCAAGATTCTTTTCATCTGTCTGGGCAACATCTGCCGTTCGCCGGCCGCCCACGCCGTGTTTCAAAAGGCAATCGACGCACGGGGATTGTCCGACCGCTTCGAAGTGGACTCCGCCGGCATAGGAAACTGGCACGAAGGAGAGCTTCCCGACCGCCGAATGCGCGAGCACGGCGCCCGTCGCGGCTATCAAATCGACCATCGCGCACGACAAATCCGGCCTTCGGACTTCAAGCATTTCGACCGCATTGTGGTCATGGACGACGACAATTACCGCATCATCACCGCCAAAGCCGCGCCCGAAGAGGCTCGGAAAGTGGAGCGAATGGCCGACTTCTTCACTGCCCACCCGCACGCAACGAGCGTGCCCGACCCCTATTATGGCGGCGCCGCCGACTTTGAACGGGCGCTCGACCTGATTGAAGACGGTGTGGAAGGACTGCTGAACGCATTGGTCGGCCGCGCAAAAGGCTGAGAGATGATGATAGAGACGCAAAGGCTGTGCGTCCGTTCAAGATGAAAACGTTTTTAGAATACGGAGGAAATACATTTTCCTCCGTATCTTTTATTTTTTCCGTCCGTATCTTTTTGAATTATCTCCGTGGAGATAAATCCTTATCACCATGGAGATAAATGTTTATCACCATGGTGATAAGGTCTTATCTCCATGGTGATAAGGTGAGGAGATACGGATGGAAATCACGGAACATACGGAAGGAAATATGTTTCCCTACGGTTGTAAATCATAAGACATACGGTTATAAATCACAAGATATACGGTTGTAAATCATAAGACATACGGAAGGGAGTCACAAGATATGCGGAGGAAAAAGTGTTTCCTCCGGTTATGCGTTATAAAAGATGCGGTAGAAAAATATTTTCACCTTATTATATAAGGGGACGGAAAAGGAAAAAGGGAAAGGGAGGCTGAAATAAATAGACGTTTTCTTTGCGTGTTACGTTTGTTTAGCTTACCTTTGCAGCGTTAATCATGCTGCACGTATTGATGAGTAGTGACAAATTCGAATTATTAAACCAAATCAAATACCCTGCCGACCTGCGGCGGCTCGACCTCGAGCGGTTGCCCGAAGTGTGCAAGGAGCTGCGCGGGAAGATTATCGACGAAGTGGCGGTGAACCCGGGGCACTTCGCTTCTTCGTTGGGTGCGGTGGAGATTACGGTGGCCCTGCATTACGTTTTCGACACGCCGGAGGACCGTATCGTGTGGGACGTGGGACATCAGGCCTACGGGCACAAGATACTGACGGGGCGGCGTGACCGGTTCTGCACGAACCGGAAGCTGCATGGCATCTGTCCGTTTCCAAGTCCGGCCGAAAGCGAATACGACACGTTCGCCTGCGGGCACGCCAGCAATTCGATCTCGGCGGCCTTGGGCATGGCTGTGGCGGCGAATGGCAGCGGAAGGCATGTCGTGGCGGTCATCGGCGATGGTGCGATGAGCGGCGGACTGGCTTTCGAGGGGCTCAACAACGTGTCGAGCACGCCCAACGACCTGCTGATTATTCTCAACGACAACGATATGTCGATTGACCGTGCGGTGGGCGGCATGGAGAAGTATCTGTTGAACCTCGATACCAACGAGACCTACAACAGGCTGCGCTTCAAGGCCAGTCGGTGGCTCCACAGCAAAGGTTACCTGAACGAGGAGCGCAAGAAGGGCATCCTGCGCCTGAATAATGCGCTGAAGAGTGCGCTGAGCCATCAACAGAATATCTTTGAGGGAATGAACATTCGCTATTTCGGTCCGTTCGACGGGCACGACGTGAAAGAGGTGGTGCGCGTGCTGCGCCAGCTCAAGGATATGCGCGGGCCGAAGCTGCTTCATCTGCACACCACGAAAGGAAAAGGCTACGAACCGGCCGAGAAGAGTGCCACGATATGGCATGCGCCGGGCAAGTTCGACCCCGAGACGGGCGAGCGCATCGTGCAAGATTGCAGCAATATGCCGCCCAAATATCAGGACGTGTTCGGGGAGACGCTGCTCGAACTGGCCGAGCAGAACAAGCACATCGTGGGCGTGACGCCGGCCATGCCGACGGGTTGCTCGATGAGCATCATGCAGAAAGCGATGCCCGACCGCGTGTTCGACGTGGGCATCGCCGAAGGGCACGCCGTGACTTTCTCGGGCGGTATGGCAAAGGACGGGTTGCTGCCTTTCTGCAACATCTACAGTGCCTTCAGTCAGCGGGCCTACGACAATATCATTCACGACCTTGCGCTGCTGAACCTGAACGTGGTGCTTTGCCTCGACCGCGCAGGACTTGTGGGAGAAGACGGGCCGACGCATCACGGTGCTTTCGACATGGCGGCCCTGCGCCCCATTCCCAACCTGACGATAGCTGCACCGATGGACGAGCACGAACTGCGTCGGCTGATGTACACGGCTCAGCAGCCCGGCCGAGGCACGTTCGTCATTCGTTATCCGCGCGGAAGAGGCGTAAGGAAAGACTGGAAATGCCCGTTGGAAGCGGTCGAGGTGGGCACGGGTCGCAAGCTGCGCGACGGCAAGCAGACGGCCGTTATCAGCATCGGGCCGATCGGGAACGACGTCGAGCTTGCCATAACGAAGTCGGAGGAAGAAGTCGCCCACTATGACCTGCGCTTCTTGAAGCCGCTCGACGAGGAATTGCTCCACGAAGTAGGCAAACGTTTCAAGCATATTATCACCATCGAAGACGGCACGCGCAACGGCGGAATGGGCTCGGCCGTGCTCGAATGGTTGAGCGACCACGGCTACACGCCCACCGTGAAGCGCATGGGAATGCCCGACGAATTCGTCGAGCACGGAACCGTAGCCGAACTGAAACGCATCTGTAACATGGACATCGACAGCATCGTTGCTGCCATTAAGGAGACGAAGAAATGAAAATCATTATTGCCGGTGCATATACCATAGGAACGTATCTTGCCAAACTGCTCTCAAGAGACAATCAAGACATTATCTTGATGGACGAAAGTCAGGAGAAGCTGGACAAGCTCGGCTCCGACTTCGACCTGATGACGATGAATGCCTCGTGCACCAGCATCAAGGTGTTGAAGGAAGCCGGCATCGCGTCGGCCGACCTCTTTATCGCAGTCACCCCCGACGAGAACAAGAACATGATGGGCTGCATGCTTGCCAAGGCATTGGGAGCCAAGAAAACAGTGGCCAAGGTGGATAACTACGAATACGTGGCGCCCGGTTCTGCCGACATCTTTGAGGATTTGGGCATCAGCTCCGTCATCTATCCGGAACTGCTGGCCGCTACAGACATCAACAACGGGCTGAAGATGAGTTGGGTTCGCCAGCGTTGGGACGTGCACGACGGTGCCTTGGTGATGCTTGGCATCAAGCTCCGAGAGACATGTACGATACTTGACAAACCGCTGAAAGATATCAGCGGACCCGAAGACCCCTATCACGTCGTGGCTATCAAGCGCGACGGAGACACTATCATTCCGGGTGGAAACGATGTGCTGAAACGTTACGACATGGCCTATTTTATGACAACGCGACAGTATATCCCTTTCATTCGCAAAATCGTGGGCAAGGAACACTATGTCGACGTGAAGCACGTGATGGTGATGGGCGGCGGACGCACTGCCGTCAGGGCCGTCAAGACAATGCCCGAATACATGGACGTGAAAATCATCGAGGCCGACGAACGCCGTTGCGACCGCCTCAACGAACTGCTCGACGACCGTGCATTGATTATCCACGGCGACGGGCGCGACGTCGCACTGCTGCAGGAAGAGGGTATCCGCAACACGCAGGCTTTCGTAGCCCTTACAGGGAATGCCGAGACCAATATCCTTGCCTGTCTCACGGCCAAGCGTATGGGCGTCAGGAAGACCGTGGCCATGGTCGAGAACGTAGACTACGTGAACATGGCCGAAAGCTTGGACATCGGTACCATCATCAATAAGAAAGCCATTTCGGCCGGGCACATCTACCAGATGATGCTCGACGCCAACGTGCACAACGTGCGCTTCTTGATGAACGCCAACGCCGACGTGGCCGAGTTTATCCCGCAAGAAGGCTCGCGTATCACGCTCAAAGCTGTCAAAGACATGAGACTGCCCTACGGAATGACCATCGGCGGACTCGTTCGCAACGGCGAAGGCTATCTTGTATCGGGCAACACACGCATCAACGCCGGCGACTCGGTGATGGTGTTCTGCCACAACGTCAACATGAAGGCGATAGAAAAAATCTTCAACAAATGATCAACCGCAACATCATATTCAAGATTATCGGCTCATTGCTCTTCATCGAAGCTGCGTTGCTGTTGAGTTGCTTAGGCATGGCCATCGGCTATCAGGAAGACGACGTCCCGGCTTTCATCATTACCATTATCCTGACCTTACTATCGGGCATCGTGCTCCGCTTTCTCGGCCGAAACGCCGACAACTACATGAGCCGGCGCGACGCCTACCTTGTCGTGACGCTCTCGTGGGTCATCTTCAGCCTCTTCGGCACGCTTCCCTTCATCATCAGTGGCTACATACCCGCTTTCACCGACGCCTACTTCGAGACCATGTCGGGCTTCACCACCACCGGTGCCACCATCATCGACGACGTAGACAAGCTGACCCACGGCCTGCTCTTCTGGCGCAGCATGACGCAGTGGATAGGCGGCTTGGGCATCGTCTTCTTCACCACGGCCATTCTTCCCTCCTTCGTCGGCGGTTCCGTCAAAGTGTTCGCAGCCGAAGCCACAGGACCCGTCAGCACCCGACTCCACCCGCGCCTCAGCACCGGCGCCAAGTGGATATGGATGGTCTACCTCGTGCTCACCGTCGGCTGCACGCTCAGCTTCATGGCCTGCGGCATGGGCTGGTTCGACAGCATCAACTACGCCATGGGCAGCACGGCCACGGGCGGCTTCTCCACCCACACCGACAGCGCCGAGTTCTTCCGCTCGCCCGCCATCGAATACATCGCCACCTTCTTCTGCTTCCTCTCGGGCGTGAACTTCACGCTACTCTACACGACGGCCACCCACCGCTCGCTGAAACTCATGTATAAAAGCGAAGAGTTCCGCTTCTACGCCCTCGCCGTTCTCGGCTTTACGATCTTCATCATGGCCGAACTGATGATACACAACGGCTACGCCATAGAAAAAGCCTTCCGCTGCGGCATCTTCCAAGTGGTTTCGTTCATCACGACGACGGGTCTCTTCAATGACGACGCCGCCACATGGCCCCACGTCACATGGGTGGTGCTTGCCACCTGCATGTTCCTCGGTGCCTGCTCGGGCAGCACGAGCGGCGGCTTCAAGAGCATCCGCATCGTCGTCCTGCTCAAGATTATCCGCAACGAGTTCCGACAAATCCTTCATCCCAACGCCGTCCTACCCGTTCACGTCGACGGCAACAACATTTCCGTGCAGCACCGCGTCACGCTGCTTTCCTTTCTCTCCGTCTACCTCGTGCTCTGCCTCGTGGCCTCGTTCATCATCATCGCCTCGGGCATTGACAACACCAACGCCATCACCATCGTCCTGAGTTCCATCGGCAACGTCGGCCCGTCGCTCGGCCTCGAAATCGGTCCCACAATGAGCTGGTCGATGCTTCCATCGGGCATCAAATGGCTTTGCTCGACGCTGATGCTCGTCGGTCGTCTCGAAATCTTCACCATTCTCGTCATCTTTACCCCCGCCTTTTGGAAGGATAATTGAAGGCGCGTCATCATTATTCCACATCGATATTGGCCTTCGCCCCCGGGCGCAAGTCTCAAATCGAAGGAAATGTTGCTTGCGCCCCGGGGCGCAAACCCTAAACGTAAACATATATTAACATCGCCCTAGGGCGAAAGTTCCAAATGTAAACGTGTCTTAACATCGCCCTAGGGCGAAAGCTTCAAACGTAAACATGTGTTAACGTCGCTCCGGGGCGGAAGCCTCAAATCAATCTGAAAATGAATTGCCCACGCAGCGCAAGACCTATGACGGATTAGGAATAAAAAAACCGTTTCTATTTTCTTGTGTTTTTATTCCAGCTTTTACGTACTTTTTTTGTAGCTTTGCAATCCGGCAGAACAAACGAAACAGAAGAAATGGAAAACGCTTATAGCAAACAGTTCCCCACGCTGATGCGGGGAAAGAAAATCATGTACGTGCACGGTTTCTTGTCCTCGGCGCAGAGTGGAACGGTGAAAATGCTGCAAGAGCTCATGCCCGGAGCCACCATTGTGGCCGAAGACATACCCCTATGCCCTCAAGATGCCATGTCTTTATTGCGCAATATGGTCGACAAAGAGCGCCCCGACCTCATCATCGGAACGTCGATGGGCGGCATGTACACGGAGATGTTGCGGGGCACGGACCGCATTCTTGTCAATCCGGCCTTTGAGATGGGCGACACCATGAACAGCATGATGGGTCGTCAAGTGTTTCAAAATCCGCGCAAGGATGGCGTGCAGGAGGTGATTGTCACCAAGGGACTCGTCAAGGAATACAGGGACATCACGGCGCAATGTTTTGCAAATATCGATGCCGAAGAGCGCAAACGCGTCTACGGTCTCTTTGGAGATAACGATCCGGTTGTGCACACTTTCGACCTGTTCAAGGCGCATTACCCCAATGCTATCCGTTTTCATGGTGAGCATCGGCTTATAGATAAGGTGGCACTCCACTATCTCGTGCCCGTCATTCGCTGGATAGACGACCGGCAGAACGGCACAGAACGTCCCATCATCTATCTGCATTATGATGCCTTGCACGACCCTTTCGGCAAGCCGTTAAGCAGCATGCACAAAGCCTACGAACTGCTGTTGGAGCACTATCAGGTGTATGTCGTGGCGCCGGTGCCCACAAACAACCACGCTTACACGGACGAAGTGCAGCGTTGGGTGGAGGAATATCTCTCGGCACCGGCCTACGATCATGTGGTGTTCACCAATCAAAAGAACCTTCTCTATGGCGATTATTTCATCGACCCGCAGCCTGATTCCAACTTCATGGGCACGACCATCGCCTTCGGTAGCGATGCGTTCAAGACGTGGGAAGAGGTGATTACGTTCTTTGAAAGGCTGGGTGGGCAATGAATAAGGGCCTCCCCCGCCCCCTCCAAAGGGAAGGGTGACAAGTAACATTTGGCATATTACGCCACTTTTCAGCCCATCATTCTTGCTTTTGCCACATTTTATGCGTATTTTTGTCGCAGAATGTGCGACGATATAAGGCAAATAACGCCGCATGTTTTACGACGTTTTCTCAATCAAAGATTATTCCAAGCACAACAATGGCTAACGAAATCGTATATGGATTCGCCGAAACACCGTTCGGAACCATCATCGTTGCCCGAACGATCGACGGCATTTGCGACCTCCAGTTCTTGGGTTGGAACCGCATGGAAGTGATACATGAACTGGCAAGACACTGGGGAACGTACACCCCGACGACCCAAAACGACCGCATGGCCGACACGGTGAAGCGCGTTATCTTTGATGGTTACGACCATCATCTGGCGCTCGACCTGCGCGGAACCGACTTCCAAAAGAAGGTGTGGCGCACGCTTTTAAAGACCAAAAAGGGCGAAACCATCTCCTATCAGCAGTTGGCCGAGCGCGTAGGACAGCCTAAAGCGGTGCGCGCTGTGGCCTCTGCCGTGGCCGAAAATCGCATCGCTTTGCTCGTGCCCTGCCACAGAATTATCCACAAGGACGGCACGACGGGTGAGTATCATTGGGGACGTGAACTGAAGAAACAACTCATCGCGTGGGAAAAAACGACAACGGAAAATGTCTGATTTCATAGCAAGCGACGAACTTTTCCGCCGTATCGAGGCCGCCATCTCTGCCGAAACGAGCGTTGTCAACAAGCTGTTGCACGAGACATTGGTGCTTGCATGCAGCGAAGGACTGGCAGGAAGTAACCTTGCCTTCGGCAACTTGTTTGCCCAAGTGGACTTTCTTTGCAAGAAACATCGTGTGTCCGTGGGCGATACGATAGCCATTCAGCGCATGAGAAGGGCCAGCAACAGGTCGGAAAGTCTGTCGCATGAGGAACTGATGTATGCCTGTCGGGCCCTCGCCGTGTTCGTTTCTGCGGTCTTTGATGCCGACATTCCGGCCTTTCTCGTGGGCAAACTGCCCGTAGAAGACAAGCCACAGGACTATAACCGCATTGATTATCGTTGCGTTCGCGGCCTTGTCAACGAGGTTACCGACGACAGTTTCACCGTCAATATCGACCAAGATACCACCGAAAAGCAGCTCACCATTCGGCTTAAACCCCATCAATCGTATCTCAAAACCTTGCTTCATGCCGGCGCACAAGTAAACCTTATCGACGTCGATTCAGCCCAAGAAGCCTCCTTAATTGTCTATGAACCCGACTTTCTTCTCGACATCAGCAGCATCGCCCGCTGCTTTACAGACTACGGACATCACCCATTTTCCTACCTCGTCAACGCCATGTTGCCGCCCGCAAACAGTCAGGCTATCCTCTTGGGTAACTTTGCCGGCACCGCACTCGACGACATCATCAACGGCAACGGACGCCATCTTTGGCAGGAAACTTTTAAGAAGAACTTCAAAGACAAGGCGTTGGAATACTGCACTTGCGACGACCTTAACCGCAAAGAAGACTTCCGCGCGGCCGCACTCCGGCAGACCCAAAACATTCAGGACATTGTAACCGAACTCTTTGGCGACCTCCGCAGCGACCCCAAAAAGCCGCATAAAGCCGGCAGTTTCAGTCGGGAAAAAGCCGTCCTTGAGCCATCTTTCGTCTGCGAACAGCTGGGATTGCAAGGCCGTGTCGACCTAATGACCACCGATTTCAAGCTACTTGTGGAGCAAAAAGCAGGCAGTAACTACAACATTCAAAGCCAAAAACCGAACGAATATGGCAGCTTTCAGAAGGAAGAACACTATGTCCAACTGTTGCTATATTACGGAGTTCTGCGGCAAAACTTCCGCATTTCGAGTCACAATATCGACATGCGACTGCTCTATTCCAAGTATCCTTTGCCGGGTGGATTGGTCGTTGTGAACTTCTATCAAAAGCTCTTTCGCGAGGCAATCCGGCTGCGCAACCGTATCGTTGCCAATGAATTCGGCTTCGCACTCAATGGCTTTGAGAGCACAACGGAGGCGCTTTCGGCCGACATTCTCAACGAACGTCACCTCGCAACGCCATTCTTTTTCAACTACATTCAGCCCCGTCTCAACAGTGTCATTGAGCCGCTTCACCGGCTCACGTCACTCGAAAAGGCCTACTACGAACGTATGATGACCTTCGTTTTCCGCGAACAATTGGCCGCAAAAACGGGGGCGCAAGAGGGCTTGGGCAACAGTATGGCCGACCTATGGAACATGCCTTTGGCCGTCAAAAAAGAGACGGGAAACATCTATACCGGCCTCACCATTGCCCGAAAAGCAAAGAGCAAGCAACTCAACGGCTATGATGTCATCACGCTCGATGTGCCCGATCAGGGCGAAGACTTCCTGCCCAACTTCCGCTTGGGCGACATGGTTTACCTCTATTCCTATAGCCCTTCGGAAGAACCCGACGTCAGAAAGGCGCTCCTTTTCAAGGGAAACCTCATCGAAATCCACACAGATAGCGTCACCATCAAGACCGTAAACCCCATTCCGAAGGCTGGAAACGTGTGGGCCATCGAGCACAGTGGCAGCGACATTGCCGCCACTTCGGCCATTCGTTCGCTGCATCAATTCGTCTCATCGGCCCCAAGTTGCCGGCAATTATTGCTGGCCCAGCGTGCCCCGGAGCTTGATGCTGCCGTGCAACTCACAAGAAGCTATCACCCTACTTACGACCCCTTGCTGCTGAAAGCCTTTCAGGCAAAGGACTATTTCCTGCTCGTGGGGCCTCCGGGAACGGGCAAAACGAGCATGGCCCTACAGTTCATGGTGCGCGAAGCACTGGCAAAAAGGCAGTCAATCCTGCTGATGAGCTACACCAACCGCGCCGTAGATGAAATCTGCGGCATGCTTTCCGACAACGCTATCGACTACATTCGCATCGGCAATCCCTACAGTTGTGACAAGCGATATCGCTCACATCTGCTCACGGAATACATCGAACAGCACCCCCATCTGAACCACATTCGCCTGCAATTGCAGTCATCTCAGGTCATTGTCGGCACCACCAGCACGCTCCAAAGCAAGACTTATCTCTTCGAACTCAAGTCATTCTCGATGGCTATCATCGACGAAGCGAGTCAGATTTTGGAGCCTCATCTCGTGGGATTGCTGTCACGTTTGCCGAAATTCGTCCTCATCGGAGACCACAAACAACTGCCCGCAGTGGTGCAACAAGAGCCAAACGTGTCGGCCGTTCACGATAAACAACTCAACAATATCGGCCTGATTAACTGCCGAAACTCGCTTTTCGAGCGCCTTATTCATGTGGAAGAAGCCGCCGAAAGGAGCCACTTCGTAGGCGTATTGCAGTCACAAGGGCGTATGCATCCGGCCATTGCTGCCTTCCCAAACCGCATGTTTTACTTCAAAGAACGGCTGAAACCGGTTCCCCTTCCCCATCAGTTAGAGGAGCAACTCGACTACACCTTGCCTTCCATTGATGCCCTCGACGACGCGCTGAAAAGCCACCGTGTGCTCTTCATTCCATCGGAATTCAGTGGCAATCCGCAGGTTTCCGACAAGGTAAATCCCCACGAAGCACGACTTGTGGCCCGCCTTTTGGGTCGCATTCACCGCTTCTATGCCGAGCGGTTTGATGCCGACAAGACCGTCGGAGTCATCGTTCCCTATCGCAATCAGATTGCCATGATACGCAAAGAGATAGAGAAAATGGGAATAAAAGCCCTCGAACAAATCAGCATCGACACCGTGGAACGCTATCAAGGCAGCCAGCGCGACGTGATAATCTATTCGTTTACGGTGCGTCACCGCTATCAACTCGGCTTCCTGACGGCCAACTGTTTCGAGGAAAACGGACACATCATCGACCGCAAACTCAACGTAGCCATCACACGGGCACGCCGCCAATTGATTCTGACGGGCAATGAAAAGCTCCTCAAACAAGATCGAATTTTCAAGGAACTCATTAAGACCTCGCCCTCAATTGCTCTCCTTGAAGAGGACAACGGTATGCCTCTCTGTTAATAAAATGATTTGAAAAGGAGACAACAACAAAGGAGTTGCAGGCGAATGTAGCGACGCACGGCCCACAATATCAATCATTTTATATATCAACCCGGCCATGACTTCGATGTAGGGACGCACGGTTCGTGCGTCCGCTCCGGCGCGGTTGACGAGTAAACAAGTTAACATGTCGACGAGTTGCATGCTTTGAGGCATGTAGGGACGCACGGTTCGTGCGTCCGCTCAGCGCGAAACAATCAACTTTTCCACCCGTTTACTTGTCCACTGTCAACCGAAACGTGGGGCAGACGCACGGCCCGTGCGTCTCTACACCCGTTGAATCGGTTTGCAATCTCAGCTATATTGCACGGTAATCTCAGCCATTTTAGCGGCTAATATGGCTGAGATTGCACCGTAAAATGGCTGAGATTGGAACGCAGAATGTAAGTCGTTGATTTCCAGCATGGAAAGCATCGCGTTTTAATCCCCCTAACCGCAAGTGGCATATCGACGAAAATCTTGGCGACAGCGTTGGCACCAGACGCCAACCTCGCCTTTTTTCACTCTTTTTTTCATCTCTCAAGCGTGGAATTCGATTATTTTATGTAAGTTTGCAGTACTAAAATCGAACAGCAATATGCATGAAAGTGATTCCTTAGTCATCATTCCTACCTACAATGAAAAGGAGAATATAGAGAAGATCATACGTGCCGTTTTCGGCTTGGAAAAGTGTTTTCACGTCCTTGTCATAGACGATGGGAGCCCCGATGGCACTGCTTCTATCGTGCAACGGCTGATGGAAAGCGAGTTTACCGACCGCTTGTTCCTCATCGAACGCAAGGGAAAACTGGGCCTCGGAACGGCATATATCACGGGATTCAAATGGGCTTTGGCCCACGGTTACGACTATGTGACGGAGATGGATGCCGATTTCAGCCACGATCCCAACGACCTTCCGCGCCTTTATGCAGCCACCCGGGAAGGCTACGATGTGGCCATCGGGTCGCGATATGTGTGCGGTGTGAACGTTGTTAACTGGCCGATAGGTCGCGTTCTGATGAGTTATTTCGCGTCAAAGTACGTGCGTTTCGTCACGGGCTTTGCCGTCCATGACACCACGGCGGGCTTTGTTTGCTACAAACGTCGCGTTCTTGAGACGATACCTTTGGACGAAGTGCGCTTCAAAGGCTATGGTTTTCAGATCGAAATGAAGTACACCGCCCACAAGATAGGGTTCAAAATAAAAGAGATTCCCGTGATTTTTGTCAACCGACGTGAGGGCGTCAGCAAGATGAACGGGGGCATTTTCGGCGAGGCTTTCTTTGGTGTGATGCGGCTGAGACTCGACGGTTGGCTTCGCAAATACCCTAAAATGAAGGCTTAGGTTTGGACATTCGCGAACTACAACAACGTTATGTGAAGGCTCCACAGGCCGCGGCTTTGCTGAAACTGCTGGAGGACGAGAAGGCCGAGAACGTCTTTTTGCAAGGCTTGATGGCCTCGGCTGCGCCCCTATTCTTTGCTGCTGTGGCCGAAAAAACGGCGCGGACGTTCCTCTTTGCCTTGCAGGATGCCGACGAAGCCGGCTATTTTTATCATGATCTGACACAAGTCTTAGGCACGAGAAACGTGTTGTTTTTCCCGTCAAGTTACAAGCGTTCGGTCAGATATGGGCAGCGCGACAGTGCCAATGAGATATTGCGAACAGAGGTATTGGCCCGTATTTCGGCCCGAGAAGCAGGCAGTTCGGCACCTCTTTTCATTGTTTCTCACCCCGAAGCACTGTCAGAATTGGTGGTTTCCAAGCAACGGTTAGACGCGCAAAGACTGTCTTTGAGGGTCGGAGAGCAGGTAGATATCACCGAAGTGGAGCACACCTTGCGCAGCTATGGCTTTGAGGAAGTGGACTATGTTTACGAGCCCGGGCAGTTTGCCGTGCGTGGAAGCATTCTCGATGTCTACTCTTTCAGTTGCGAATATCCGTTCCGTATCGACTTCTTCGGGCGGGAAATCGACACTATCCGCACCTTTGAAGTGCAGGACCAGCTGTCGAAAGACCGACGGAACGAGGCAGAAATCGTGCCCGAACTGGCCACGTTGACCGCTGAAAAGATTTCTTTTCTGAAGTTTCTGCCTGAAGACAGCGTGCTCGTTGTGAAGGATTTTGCCTACATTCACGATGTAATCGACCGCGTTTATCGTGAAGGTTTCGCCAAACAAGCCGTCGCCGAGCGACTCGAAGGGGCCACGGAGATGGAGCAAAAGCAGATTTTAAGCGAGCTGAACAAGGAGGCTTCGCTCCTCACGGCCCACCGTTTTACGGAAGAAGCAGCCTGCTTTCGCCGGGTTGAATTCGGCATGAATGCCGGTAAGACGGCGGCAGATGTAAGGCAAGATGCGTCGAAATACAGTGTATTGAAGTTCAACATCACACCCCAACCCTTGTTCCATAAGAACTTCGACCTGCTGGTTGACACTTTTGAAGACTATATGTTGAAAGGCTATCAGCTCTATATTCTGGCCGATAGTGAGCGACAGACGCAACGATTAAAGGACATCTTTGCCGACATGGACAGCCCGAAAGCGCGGTCAATCAAGTTTGAACCCGTCAACAAAACGCTGCATGAAGGCTTTGCAGACGATGATTTAAGGGTGTGTTTCTTCACAGATCATCAGATATTCGACCGTTTCCACAAGTACAATCTCAAGAGCGACGAGGCCAGAGCAGGCAAGATGGCCCTCACGATGAAGGAACTTCAGGAGATGGAACCGGGCGATTTCATCGTCCATGTGGACTATGGTATCGGCAAATTCGGCGGACTTGTGCGCGTTCCGACAGGCAATAGCTATCAAGAAATGATAAGAATTGTCTATCAACACAACGACAAAGTGGACGTTAGTATCCATTCTCTTTACAAGATAAGCAAGTATCGTAGGGCAGATAGTGGGCCTCCGCGTCTCAATATGCTTGGAACCGGAGCGTGGGAACGGCTGAAAGAGAAGACAAAAAAGCGCATCAAAGACATTGCCCGCGACCTGATTAAGCTCTATGCACAGCGTCGTCACGAAAAGGGCTACGCATTCAGCGGCGACAGTTTCCTGCAACACGAACTCGAAGCCAGCTTCATTTACGAGGATACGCCCGACCAAAGCAAGGCAACCCAAGCGGTAAAGGCCGACATGGAGAGCCAAAGACCGATGGACCGGCTGGTATGTGGCGACGTAGGGTTCGGCAAAACGGAGGTCGCAGTGCGTGCCGCTTTCAAGGCAACCTGCGACAGTAAGCAGGTAGCCGTGCTCGTTCCGACGACCGTTTTGGCCTATCAACACTATCAAACCTTCAAGAATCGACTGCAAGGAATGCCCGTCCGAGTGGACTATCTCTCAAGGGCAAGGTCGGCAAAGCAGACAAAACAGGTGCTGACCGACCTTTCCGAAGGTAAGATAGACATCTTAATTGGCACGCACAAGCTGATAGGAAAGGACGTGAAGTGGCACGATTTGGGTCTCTTGATCATTGACGAAGAACAGAAGTTCGGCGTATCCACCAAGGAGAAACTGCGCCGATTGAAGACCAATGTCGATACGCTTACGATGTCGGCAACGCCGATTCCGCGCACACTTCAGTTCTCTTTGATGGGCGCACGCGACATGAGTATCATTCGAACGCCGCCACCTAACCGCTATCCCATACATACCGAGCTGGCCAATTACAGCCATGAAGTGATTGCAGATGCCATCAATTTCGAGATGAGTCGCAACGGACAAGTTTACTTTGTCCATGACCGTATCAGCGGATTGCAGGAAGTTGCCAACCTCATTCACAAGTATGTGCCCGACTGTCGCGTAGCAATTGGCCACGGACAGCTGCCACCCGAGGAACTTGAGCGGGTGCTTATGGGCTTTATGAACTATGATTATGACGTGTTACTTTCGACAACTATCGTTGAAAACGGCATCGATATCAGCAACGCCAACACCATGATTATCAACGATGCTCACCGCTTTGGCCTCAGTGACTTGCATCAAATGCGGGGCCGGGTGGGCCGAAGTAATCGCAAGGCCTTTTGTTATTTGCTCGCACCTCCAAAGAGTTTGCTCACCCCGGAAGCCCGCCGAAGACTCGAAGCCCTTGAGAATTTCTCGGAATTGGGAAGCGGATTCAACCTCGCTATGCAGGACCTTGACATACGAGGTGCAGGGAATTTGCTCGGAGCAGAGCAGAGTGGGTTCATGGAAGACCTGGGGTTTGAGACCTATCAGAAGATACTTAGCCAAGCCATTACAGAGCTGAAGAATGACGAGTTCCATGATATTTACGCCGAACAGCTGGCAGATGGCAACGATACAGGCGAAATGTTCGTCGAAGACTGTGCCATTGAGAGCGACCTTGAGATGTATTTGCCCGATAACTACGTGCCCGGAAGCAGCGAACGCATGCTGCTTTACCGCGAACTTGACAGCATCAACGACGACAAAGACCTTGAGGCTTATCGCCAACGCTTGGAAGATCGCTTCGGAAAAGTGCCGCATGAAGGACGCGAACTCATGCAAGTTGTGCCGCTTCGCAGGCTGGGTAAGCAGCTCGGATGCGAGAAAATCATGCTCCGACAAGGCAAGATGAACATGCAATTCGTGGCCAATCCCGACAGTGCCTACTATCAAAGCCGCACCTTTTCCACTGTAATTGACTACGTAGGAAGCCACCCCCGGCGGTGCGATTTCAAGCAAGTTGGCACGCGACGGCTGCTAAGTATCGATGCTATTCTCACGGTCGAGGAGGCCGTCGGCGTGCTTCGGGACATGCTTCAAGGGAGGGTTGTAGCACATTAGCGGGCATGCAGACACATGGTTTCACTTTTATTTGCCTTTTATTGATGAAGAAATCTCCGAGAACATTACTTGCCACGGCCCTCTTTCTGGCGGGTTCGACCTTGCTTTCTGCCCATGACGGGCAGGCAGACAGCCTGAACAAGCGAGACTTGACGCACCATCTTCACTATCAATTGACGTGGCAAGGGAGCACGGCGAGCGGCAAATCGCCCTTTTGGTTCACTGCCAATCGCTACGGACTAAGCACATTAAAGTCCACAAACGGCTATGTCCGGGCCGCCATGATGCGCCCTTTGGAACGCGATTCTGGCCGTCGTTGGGGCATAGGATACGGCATAGACCTGGCTCTCCCCACGGGTTTCACGAGCCAATTTGTCGTGCAACAGGCCTTTATCGAGGCCAGATGGCTGCACGGCGTGGTGACAATCGGGGCGAAAGAGCAGCCGATGGAACTGAAAGACAACCGGCTTTCGTCGGGTTCACAGACCTTGGGTATCAACGCAAGGCCTGTTCCTCAGGTGCGATTATCGCTGTCCGAATATTGGATTCTGCCCTTTACTGGCCGCTGGTTGCGCCTAAAAGGGCACGTTGCCTTCGGCAAAACGACCGATGATTCGTGGCAACATGACTTCACACAAGGGCAAAACCGCTACACAAAAGGGGTGCTCTTCCACAGCAAAGCAGGCTATCTGATGATTGGAAAGCCCGAGCAGCTCCCCTTCTCCCTTGAATTGGGCCTCGAAATGGCGTGCCAGTTCGGCGGGAAATCATTCATTCGGCAGGGCAATCAAATGGTGGAAATCAAGAACCAAAGCGGACTTCGCTCGTTTTGGAATGCCTTTTTCCCCGGCGGTTCAGATGCTACTGACGGCAAATTCGTCAACAAAGAGGGCAATCACTTAGGCAGTTGGGTGGCCCGTTTCAACTATGATAACGCGCAATGGGGCCTGAGTTGCTATGCCGATCAATACTTTGAAGACAACTCTTCCATGATACATATCAACAAAAATGGCTGGGGAAAGGGAGCAGATGCACACAAACAAGTACGCTCAAAATACTTTGCTTACGACTTCAAAGACTGGATGTTGGGGGCCGAACTACGCCTGAAAACGACGCCTTGGCTAAGGAAATTGGTCGCAGAATACCTCTATACGAAGTATCAGGGAGGCCCCGTTTATCACGATCATACGGCAAATATCAACGAACATATATGTGGACGAGACAGCTATTACAACCATTATCTCTTCACAGGTTGGCAACATTGGGGCATGACGATGGGCAATCCGCTCTACATGTCGCCGCTTTATAACACCGAAGGTACGGTGGAAGTGAAGAATAACCGCTTCGTTGCGTGGCACTTCGGGGCTGAAGGAAGCTTGCAAAACGGCTTGGACTATCGCTTACTGGCCACCTATCAGAAAGGCTACGGCACCTATTATGACTTCTATCCCGACCCGAAAGAGGACTTCAGTCTCATGCTTGAAGCCCGTTACACGTGCCCCGAAGGCATGCGGTTTGCAGGCTGGAGCGTGACAGGAGCATTCGGATTGGACGCCGGAAAGCTCTATGGCAACAACATAGGTGGGCAGATTACGCTCTCGAAATCAGGGATTTTCAATATCAAACGCACTCGGAAATGAAACGAAACACATCTCTTTTGGCACTGCTATTGCTGCTGACAAGCTGCACAATAGAGTTCTCCGACAACGGCAAACTCGATGGCTTCTGGCAGCTGAGGGCCGTGGACACGCTTGCAAACCGGCACTCCTTGGACTTGAAAACGAGCGGCCTGACGTGGGCTTTTCAGGGCCGTTTGCTCGAAATGCGCGACACAAAGGGCGGGAGCGACCTCTATTTCAGCTTCGAACATCGGGGCGACAGCCTCTTGTTATCGTCGCCCTACCTCTCCGACCGCGATAAGGATGACATCAAAATCACGGACATCGCGACCGTAAGACCCTTTGGTGTGAACGGTCTGCAAGAGGGTTTTGAGATTGAAAACCTATCAAACAGCAAGCTGATCCTGCGCTCGAAGACACTCCGTTTGCGCCTGCTGAAGCTTTGATTCTTGCCGTTTGCGCATCGAATTCGATGCACATCGGCCGGCGACGTGGGCTAAAACAAGACCGCATCTTGTCTAAAGTAGGAGTAGACATCATCTAAAGTAGGACTACATCTTGTCTAAAGTAGGAGTAGACATCATCTAAAGTAGGACTACATCTTGTCTAAAGTAGGAGTAGACATCATCTAAAGTAGGACTACATCTTGTCTA